>JACDJC010000127.1_pt1 | contig 99338 bp, 78 predicted proteins | sample 7454191 | NCBI WGS metagenome assembly JACDJC01 (sample SAMN14253291, study PRJNA609438) | sludge metagenome | isolation source: sludge after 25d culture with pyrite and EDTA | collected 2018-12-20 | reverse complement strand
TGTCAGCGGTACTTCAATAATCCCCACCTGCGGCATTTGAAATTTCCCCACCCATCCCTTCGCAAAGGAGCGACAGATGGAAGTGGAAGCAGTGCAGAAGCAGGTGGTCGGTGGCGCAGCATCGCCGTCGGCGCAGCCGCCTCGAAGCGGTACCGTGTCCGGAATTCATCGGAACACGGAACTGGACGTGGTCGGTCAACAGCAGTGGGAGGAGATTCGCCAGCGGCACGCCGCCGGCCAGAGGGTGTCGTCGATCGCGCGCGAGCTACAGCTGGATCGCAAGACGGTACGAAGCTGCCTGAAGCGCGAGCACTGGGCGCCGTACCAGCGGACGGTTCATCGGCCGTCGATGCTCGATGCGCACCGCGAGTGGCTGCAGGCTCGGGCACCGCAGGTCAGCTACTCGGCTCGGATCCTGTTCCAGGAACTGCGGGCGCAGCGTGGCTTCACCGGCTGCTACGAGTTGGTGAAGGTGGCGGTGCGCCCGCTGCGGGCCGCGGCGACGGTGGCCTCGGTCACGCAGATGCGCTTCGAGACGGCCCCGGGCGAGCAGGCCCAGGTCGATTGGGGCCAGGTCACGGTCACGCTGGGCGGGGTTCGTACGAAGGTCCACGTGTTCGTGATGACGCTGGGGTACAGCCGACGCGGCTACGCCGAGGGCTATCTGAACGAACGCATGGCCAGCCTGCTGTCGGCGCACGAGCGCGCGTTCGAACACTTCGGCGGCGCCTGCCAGACGCTGCTGTACGACCGGATGCGAACCGTGGTGGCCGGTCTGGTCGAGGACGGAAGCCGAGCGCGACTGAACGAAACGTTCTCGGCGTTCGCCGACCACTGGGGCTTTACGGTGCGGCTGTGCCGCCCGTACCGGGCCAAGACGAAGGGCAAGGTCGAGTCCGGGGTGAAGTACGTCAAGGGCAACTTCGTTCCCGGGCGCAGCTTCGTCGATCTCGAGGACTTCAACGCGCAGCTGGCGGCCTGGCAGGCCGAGATCGCCGACATGCGCGTGCACGGCACCACGCATCAGCTGCCGATCGAGCGGTTCGCCGACGAAGCCGGTGCGTTGATCGCGTTCGCCGGTCGGCGCAGCTTCCTGCAGGCAATGGTGCGCGAGCGCAAGGTTGCCGAGGACTGGCTCGTCTCGATCGACGCCAACCGCTACTCGGTGCCGTTCGCGCTGATCGGCAAGACGGTGCAGGTCACCCGCGAGAATGATCAGTGGGTGATCCGCCACGGGGGCAAGGTCGTCGCCGAGCACGCGATCCTGCCGGGACGCGCGCAGCTCAGCATCAAGCCCGAGCATGGTCCGGGTGCGCTGTCGCGCAACCAGCGCCAGCGCTTCGCTGCAGATGGCTCCCGGGCCAGCACCACCGACCCGCAGACCGAGCGCGAGGTGCAGGTGCGCGATCTCGCCGTCTACGAGCAAGTGCTGCAGGCCGAGCTGCGGGAGGCCGCGTGATGAGCCGCAAGACCGCCAACACCGGCGACACCGCCGTGCTCGCCACGATGCCCTCGACGATGACCACGCCCGCTCAGCTCGAACGCCTGGGCGAGCATCTGCGCAAGCTGCGTCTGCTCAAGAGCGGCGAGCGCCTGGAAGCGATGCTGCAGCACGCGGCTGCCAACGAGTTGCCCTATGCCGAGTTCCTCGATCTGGTGCTCGGCGAGGAGGTTGCCGCCAAGACCAGCAAGAACATCGCGATGCGCACGGCCATGGCGCGCTTCCCGTTCGCCAAGCCGCTGGAGACCTTCGACTTCGGCTACCAGCCCTCGATCGATCGCAAGCAGGTCCTGGCCCTGGCGAGCTGCCACTTCATCGAACACGGCGACAACGTGATCGTGCTCGGGCCGCCCGGGGTGGGCAAGACGCACTTGGCCGTGTCGCTGGGCATCAAGGCCATCGAGGCCGGTTACCGGGTGTTGTTCACCACGGCGGCCAACCTCATCGCCGTGCTCACCAAGGCCCACGCCGAGGGGCGGCTCGACGAGAAGCTGAAGGTCTACACCACGCCACGGCTGCTGATCATCGACGAGATCGGCTACCTGCCCATCGATCGGCAGGGCGCCAATCTGTTCTTCCAGTTGATCAGCCGCCGTTACGAGCGCGGCCCGATGATCCTCACCAGCAACCAGAGCTTCGCCGCTTGGGGCGAGGTGTTCGGCGACCGCGTGATCGCCACGGCGATCCTCGATCGCCTGCTGCACCACGCCGTCACGCTGAACATCCGCGGCAACTCGTATCGGCTCAAGGAGAAGCTCAAGGCCGGCTTGGTCCGGTCCGTCGACGACAACGGTTCCCAACCGGGTGGGGAAATTTAGAGTGCCGCGGGTGGGGAAAATTGAAATGCCCTTGACACGCGGCGCCGAGCTCGATGAGGAACAGCAAGGGCGAGCGCGATCCCGAGATGCGCCAGACGAAGAAGGGCAACAACTACTACTTCGGCATGAAGGCGCGCATCGGCGCGGACGCCGACTCGGGCCTCGTGCACACGGTGATCTGCACACCGGCTAACACCAGCGACGTGACGCAGGCCGAGTCGCTGCTGCGCGGCGAGGAAGAGATTGCCTTCGGCGATGCCGGCTACCAGGGCGCGCACAGGCGGCCCGAAGCGACGACGAAGAACTGGCACGTCGCGATGCGACCGGGTAAGCGGCGCAAGCTCGACCTGAGCAACCGGCGTGACGCGATCGTCAATGAGATCGAGCGACTGAAGGCGAGCGTTCGCGCGAAGGTCGAGCATCCGTTTCGAGTGATCAAGCGCCAGTTTGGATTCACGAAGGTGCGATATCGCGGACTGGCGAAAAACACCGCACAGCTCGTCACGCTGTTTGCGTTGTCGAATCTGTGGATGGCGAGGAAGCGGTTGATGACGCTGACGCCCGAAGTTCGTCCGCAATACACGTGATCCGCGGCCGACGCGACGAGCGACGCGCGAAATGGACCGGCTTCGCTCTCTCCGAGACCGAGCAGAAGAAAAAGCGGCGTCGAACAGTGTAATCGGCAGCGCGTTCATCGGGGATTTGCTGGAATCGCTGCTCTGGAGTGTTGATCAGACGTTCCTTAAGTGCCAATACGGTTGCGTTTTAAGATTCTCCGTTAACCGCATCCTGCGTTTCCCGTTTGCCTTAACTTGCGCGTGGTGGATGCCAATTTAGCGCTTAGATCGCCATAGAACTCCATCGCTGCTATATCGCATTCGTCACGCGATACCACAACTTCTTGCTTCTTATGAATCGGTTGCACCACCTGAAGGACCGCTGGATTGTGGCCGCAACTCGCAGCTTGGTGTTGAGAGCGAAGACTTATGAAGTGGTATGAAGTCCATCTCCACTGCGTTCAGTCCGCCGAAACCATCTACTCTGTTGCCTTCCTGCATAATGTATCGCCGCTCGCGCAAGACCCTTCGCGCTCGCACGATTGAAAATAATTAATCCACTTCGAACTCTTCGAGCGGTCATCCAGTCCTGCTTGTAGGTATCATCGCCGACCAGGTAGTCGATCTCATTCACATGGTCGACGTCGATTGCATAACGAACAAGCGCCTGGGTCAATAACGACCCTGGTGAGTAGCGAGCCGATTCAGCGTCATACGCGAGCTTATAGATCGACGCGACGCCGCCATGCGTGAGCCACAGTTGGCTCGCAATGGCGCGGCCACCTTGATGCACGCAACCGAAACGCAACCAGCCCTTCCGGGAGGCCAGGGCGAATAGATTCGGAATGAAACGTGTAAACGGTTCGGCACGCTTCCAGCTTCGACCGTAAACAGAGATAAAATCGTCGATGCACCGTTGCAGCACATAATCGTCGAGCTTGCCTGCTTCGATCTCAATGCGGAAGTCACCGGTACGATTTACCCGCTTACCGGCCCGCATCAAGGTATGCCGCAACTGAGAAGGCAGTTTCGCTTCGAACGACGAACTATCGATTCCCCTAACATCAGCGAACCAGTTGCCAAAACAGAAGTATCTATCGAACGCGATCCCGACTCGCTGCAACTCGCGCGTAAGCACTCTAACCCATGGCGCGTCGTCGGCAATTGGTTGGAGACTCAGGGTGCTCCATCCGCGTGTCTCGCGTAAAAATCGAACAATTTCTAGTGCAATCTCTTCCTGGTCGTCGCTTGAACCTGTTGGCGCAAGCAACGGAGTGTAGAAGTTCGAGAGACCGGAAAGCGCACCGTTGCCCCAACGTGAGGGACGGTACCAAAGTGGCAACGACACTTCAGCATCCAAACGAGAACGCGCCGAGATCCGGATGATCTTACCGCGGGCCGAGACAAAACAGGTGCGCTCCAGAAGTTCATACCACTCAGCCGTAGCAAAGGGCGACGTTAGTCTATCGTCGCTTACAACCGGCTTCGCCTCGATCGGCTGCGATTCTTCTGGAAAATCCGCTATTCGCGCCCGCCGTCTATGCTGAACGACATCGCGAAGTCGTCGAACCGCGCGGTTGCGAAAATAGGTAGCGTGATAAAGTTCGCGCGTACTCGTCACGAATGGCCGTTGCCACTCGCTCAGTCGGCCATACAGTTCTATTCGATGGATCGCTCGTGAGGACGCCCAACGCAGGACATGCATACGCTGCAGCACACCGGGCGCATATTGACGGTACTGCTCGCAATAGGTCGTCTTTAGAAGATAGAGTACGCCTCCGTGCTCGAGCGCCAATTGTTGCGCGACGGGGATGCGTCCGAAGCGCAGAACAAACATTCGTGCCTGACCGAGGCTCGCTGCTCGGACGAGCATCTCGCGATAGAAATCACCCTGGTTCCCGTCTTCCCGAACTGCGGTCCCGGTACGCCCCTTCCAGCCACTCGATTCGGTGGCAGCATACAAAGCAATGAACTCTTCGACATGCTCGGCTTGATCGAGAACGTCCAACCGGACTTGACCGAATTTCGCAGTCGCGCGACGTGTTCTATTGCCGAAATTTTGGCGAAGCGACGAAGAGCGGGAAGAAAAATAGCCATCGCGATCTTCTGTAAACTCGATCGCTCCGGTGATCATATGCGCATGAAAATCGGCAGCAAAGGCGTCGATCGGGCGCGGTAAGAACCGACTATCGAGATGAGGGAATGAAAGCACCAGTACCTGCAACGGCATCGCCTTAATCAGCGACGCTGCGACTGCTGCGAAACTTTCATCGGGCGCGACAAGTAGCGTCGACAGCGGAAGTTGGGACGGCTGAAACGTTGTACAGGCGAAGAGCGATGTCATGTGCAGGAGCGCCATCGCGACGACACGATTGCCACGATATACCGTAGCCAGTCGCTCATGGCCATCGCCGAAGTTTCGCAATGCGGGCCCGAGCATCGGTGCCGAAAGCAACGGCGTATCCCAAGTGGCGCTGTTGAAAATCTCCCATTCTCGTAACCACTCGCCCGCGTTGTCGAGCGGCGAAACGACCGATCGGAGGGGTATCCGTGCGACCTCGATCCTGTTTTCCGGCTCCTGCATCACGGCCGCGCGCTAATGCCTGTCGTGCGCAAGTGCCGGAACACGCTTGCCATCCATGCGAAGTCCTCATCAACATACGATTGGTGAACGGGGATTTGCAGCAAGCGATAACGCCACACCGCACCGAGATCGCCCGGAATGGACGGCGTACCCGGCCACAGCCGATCCCAACGATAGACCGGAAACTGATATCGGCGCATCGCCGGATAAATCCGTTCGGGCTCATCGACGAGAAGCGGGAAAGCATACGGGCCGCTGGAGTCGGGAATGGTCGATTGCAGCGGTGATCCGAATCCCGTGTCACGAAAGAGATCGACCATTCGACGATAGTTGCGACGTCGTTGTTCAGCGATGCCGGTGAAGTCCGATAATCTGGCGATTGTCCGGCTGAAGAACGAGGGTGCCTGCTCTATTCGCCCGAGGTCGCTACTTCGCATGTACTGCTCAACACTCATCGTGTCGGTTTCTCTGGTTGCGGAGAATTCACTGTCGCTCCGGTGCGATCGCTGACGCCAGTGACGAAGTGCTCTCGACCCGACGCCGATAATGCCTAGACGGCCATGTTCGGCGGCAATCTGTATCGGATCCAGCAATCCTTTGACTTCGCTGCGTAGCGAACCGCGCCGGAGCGCGAGCGGTGGCATCCGACGGCGTGAGGAATACACCCAACCGAGTTCGCTTACGGGTAGAAATTTGGTCAAGCTTGCGGTAGCAAAGTCGCCCCATTGGCCGGACAACAGCTCACCCGCCGTGCCGAAGAGAGAGTGGGCGCAGTCCTCCACCATCCAGATTGTGTTGCAGTCGCACCATCGCCGGACATCCGATAGATCACGCGGCAGCCCGAACAACTGCGGCACGATCATGGCCCGCGCGCGTCCGATGCCGTTTCGCTCGAGCCAGGAAAGATCGGGGACGCCGGGGGCTACGAGCGGATAGAAAACCGGCTTGGCGCCGAGCAACAGGACCGGTGCTACGAGCGTCGGGCAATGATAGGTCGGCACAAGCACCGAGTCGCCACCGCCTATGTCGAGCAACCGCAAGGCATGAACGATTGCGGCTCGCCCGGAACTAACGGCGCGGCCGTCACATTGAGCAAGTGCACAGAATCGATCCGCGCGACTTCGAGGTGCAAGATCTCTAACCGTCAGGAGCGGCATCCGGGAGACCTTTCTAGGTGACGGCGACACCGTTCCGGCAGCCAGCCACGCCCCAGAGTTCGATCTACCTTCGCTCATGCTGAAAATGCATGGGTCTTCGACACACTTACGTACCATTGAACGAACACCACACACCTCGATTCGAGCCGCAGTCTACTTTGCCGCGAAGTCGGAGCATATGAATTCCGCACCATTTCCGCATCCTTGCGCAACCCGCCGTGCGCTGCTGATCGTCATCGTGTTGACGGGTCTGATCTCCCCGGTCGAGGAAGCCTCGAGTGGGGGCAATGGGCCCGATGAAAGCAATTCCGAAGCCTCCATCACGCTCGAGCGGTGCCCAGTCGATTTCGCGCGGACGGCGCGCCGCCTGTCGGCAGTGCTCACGCTCCTCCGGAACATGCCCGACAATTCTTGGCAGCGGATCAACACGAACACCTTCGACAGCGTGCAGATGCCGAAGAAATGGCGACCGGCTTGCACGAGCATCGTCGGACCGGACGCGATCATCAACGCTTGGGGAGGGTTTGCATACGACAGCAATCGCAGTGACCTCATCACCTTCGGCGGCGGACATGCAGATTACTGCGGCAACGATGTCTACCGGTTCCGGTTGTCAACGCTTCGCTGGGAGCGTGCCGGCATCTCGAGCCAGATGATGAAGTATCAATTGCGCGACACACTACAGACTGCCGTTCCGGTCGACGGACTGGGGAATGCTCCGCCAACGAGCCACATGTACGATCAACTGACGTTCCTTCACGTCGCCGACCGCATGATCTACTTCGGCGGCCATCCCTTCTGGAGCGGGCAGGGTGCAGCTTTTCTCAAGTTTCCCATGGCACCAAGTACAGGTCCTTGGCTCTTCGATCCTGCGAAAGCCGATTCCAACCATGTCGTCGGCACCGATGGATCGGCTGTGGATCCGTCGATCCCGGGTGGAAAGATGTGGGAGAACCGCGCGTACGAGACGCATCACCCGGGCGCATATATGCCATCGACCTATGGGGGGGCTACAACGAGCGCTGCGTCATCGTGCAGTGATGGCCACGACGTTGTACTGCTGCGTGCATCTTCTACAAAATCCAATGTCGGCAGCGTGCTCGTCATGTACGAGCTTCTTGAAGCTGGGTCGCCCGCGAGAGACTCGTTGACCCGCTTGAGCGAGAGCACGAACCATATGAAACAAGCCGACTTGGCAGTTGATACTCACCGTTCGATTGCGATGCTGACCGGCGATTCGCCCTCACGTCCGCTCGTGTTCTGGGATCTTAAGCGTGCTGGAACGATGAATCGCCTGCAGATCATCTCGGCGCCCGCGACGGACGGCACGTGGCGCTACGCGCCTACGCACGGGATGGACTTCGATGAAGTGCGCGACCGCTTTGTCCTCTGGGACGGCAATTCGGCGGTTTGGGAACTGTTGCCGCCGAAGTACACACCAACGACGAACACTGGTTGGCGAATATCAACGCTCAGTGACCAAGGCGGACCAACGGGCAGAGCGCATCCTAGCGGCGGCGCCAACGGAAAATGGAAATATGCACCGGACCTCGACGTCTTTCTGGGTCTGCGCGAAGCACCGAATGGCGACGTCTGGATCTACAAGCCCCAAGACTGGAGGGATCCGGCATGCCGGTTAGAGCGCACGGACCAGTATAATGCCCCACCGTGCGCTCAGCCCTACTAATTGCGTTTCACTTTCCTCCGTTCGCCGGAAGCAGCGGCCTGCAGCGGACGCTCCGTTTCGCGCAGTACCTGCCTGAGTTCGGATGGGAGCCGATCGTTTTGACTGTGCGCGAGTCTACCTATGAACACACCGACAGGAGTTCACTTTCGCAGGTGTCGCGGTGCACAGTGATTCGCACTCCCTGCCTCGACGCGGCGAGGCACCTTTCGGTGAAGGGGCGCTACCCGGCATTCACGGCCTTGCCCGACCGCTGGGCGAGTTGGAAGTGGTTCGCTGTGCGCGCTGGTCTGCAGGCTTGTCGCAAATATGACATCAGGGCGATCTGGAGCACTTATCCGATTGCGACTGCGCACCTCATCGGAGCGGAGCTTGCCAAACGTACTACATTGCCGTGGATTGCCGACTTTCGCGATCCCATGGCCCAGGACGGGTATCCAGCTGACCCCAGAAGGTGGCGCGCGTTCGCGCAGATCGAGAAGAAGGCGGCAATCGGAGCGGCACGACTCGTGTTCGTTTCCCCCTCTGCGCTCGAGTTGTACCGAAAACGCTTCCCGAGCACTCCGCCTGAACGATTCGAGTTTCTCGAGAACGGCTTCGACGAATCATCGTTCGAAGGTTTAACGCCGTCGATCAACGGGGCCTTTTCCCGGAGGACTCTCGTCATCCTGCACAGCGGCATCGTATACCCCGTCGAACGAGACCCTCGGCCTCTCTTCTTGGCCTTGGAACGTCTCCATTCGGCTGGACGCATCGCGCCTGGTGACTTCGTGATCCGTTTCCGCGCGCCTGGACACGCGGGTCTTATCCATGAGCTCGCAGCGAAGCACGACCTGCAGGCGTACGTACAGATTGAAGCACCTATCCCCTACCGTGAAGCATTGCAGGAAATGCTTTCAGTGGACGCTTTGCTAGTTATGCAGGGTGCTAGTTGTAATGAGCAGATTCCGGCCAAGCTCTACGAGTATATCCGCGCCCAGCGACCCATCCTCGCCCTTACTGAACCCGCCGGCGACACCGGGCGGACACTCGAAGACCTCGGATATCCTCTTGTTACATCCTTGGAATCGGTCGAAGCGATCGAGAGCGTACTCCCGGTCTTCCTGGAAGCCGCTCGTGCCGGAACCCTACCAGTCGCATCACCGGAGACCGCAGCTCGCTACTCACGTCGAGAGCTAAGTGGTCGACTTGGAGCGCTACTCGATACGGTCACCTGCGAGCGCGGCGACCGGCTCCCGTCTGCTACTACCCTCTCAGAAATATCCTCGACTTAAGGAACGTCTGATCAACACCCCAGAGCAGCGATTCCAGCAAATCCCCGATGAACGCGCTGCCGATTACACCGTTCGACACCGTTTTTTCTTCTTCTCGGTCTCGGAGAGAGCGAAGTCGGTCCGCGCGTCGCTCGTCGCGTCGGACGCGGATCACGCGTATTGCGGACGAACTTCGGGCGTCATCGTCATCAACCGCTTCCTCACCATTCACAGATTCGACAACGCAAACAGCGTGACGAGTTGTGCGGTGTTTTTCGCCAGTCCGCGGTATCGCATCTTCGTGAATCCAAACTGGCGCTTGATCACTCGAAACGGATGCTCGACCGTCGCGCGAACGCTCGCCTTCAGTCGCCCGATCTCATTGACGATCGCATGCCACGGAACTTCACTCCTTTGTTGCTTCGCGAACCGGAGCAGTACGCGACTGCAAATTCCGGTGCACTAATCCTATGCTGATGAAGATCCCGATCGAATTTTCACGATCTTAACGACATTCTTCGATGTTGAAGCGTTGGAGTGCCGCTATTTGAGCGGATGCCACTTGCCCGCCTGCTCGAGTTTGTTGCGCAACCCCGGCACGTTGATTCCCTTTGAATAGGCGATCGAGGCGAATTTCATCGAGCGTTCGTACTCCTTCAAATCGAAGTAGGCGAGGCCCAGGTTGTAGGCGAGTTGCGGATCGGTTTCGGCACCGGCCTCGGCCCGAGTGAGTTGGTCGCGAGCCTCCTTGTCGCGCTTGTGGTCGATAAGGTAGATCGCGTATAGCGCCCGCACACCAGCATCATCCGGCTGGAAGCGGATGGCGCGGTCGTAGTAGCACTCGACTGGGTACCTGGCACCGGGTGGCTTCGTCGTACGCAATTTCTCGCCAAGTCGTGTCATCGCGTAAAGTGCGCGTAGATGATTGGGAAATGCGTGAAGCGTGTAATTAATGTCGCCGCCGATCGATGCGCTATTACCCTTTCGCAGGGTCTCGACCGACGGGGTAAAGTGCGCGCCCTCGACCAGATTCCGCTGAAAGGGCGTAGCGGTTCGATAGTCGAACGGACCGTATCGATTGGGGCCATAGAGCTCTCCGCAGAGCCCCATCGCGGTTTGTGCTGTTGCCGTCATCGGCGCGACCAGAGCGCCGGTGTGCATGGCAACGCCGCACAAGTACACCAGAAGCGTCCGAACGCTAATCGGCACGGAGGTGTTCCTCTACGAACGATTCAAAGGTGCCGAAAGATTCGAACACCGCGGCACTGATATCGTCGTCGGCAAGTTGGATTCCCAACTCTTCCTCGACTGCTGTCAGGATACCCACGACGGCCATCGAATCCAGTTCGGGGATGAAGCCGAGCAAGGCCGTCTCGCGCTGGAAGTGCTCGGGGGGGTAGCTGGGTCCCAGTTGCGTGCTGAGGATGCGGCGAAGTGCGTCGGTGTGATTCATGAGGGTTCTGTTGTTAGAGCCGCTGTGAGTCTATCGCTCGCTGCCGCTCTGCAATGGGCCTTCCGTCACGTCGGCGCCTGCTCGGGCCGGTACACTCGATGGTCGTCATCTGTCTCGGGAGTGTGCATTGTCGAACTTGCTGGGTCAGTTGCCGCTATGTTCCGCTGAACGCCACGCAGGACGCCCGGCGTTGTGTTTCGGCGGCGATGCGCTCAACTATGAGGATACCGCCTTACGCATCGAGGCCTTTGCGAAGGCCTTGGTCCGGCTTCGTGTTCCGCGGGGTGCTCGAGTAGGCGTCTGGCTGGAAAAACGGTTCGAGACCGTATCCGCCATCTTCGGAGCGGCGCGAGCGGGCTGTGTGTTCGTGCCAATCAATCCGCTTCTGAAGAGCGAGCAGGTCGCATACATTGCTCGCGATTGCAACATCCACCTCATTGTGACCGATCGCCCGAGGGCGCTCGGATTTCGGTCGTTAGTGGGTCAGTGTCCTGATCTGCGGCATCTGGTGCTGGTGGGCGAGGCAACAGCCGATGCGACCGAGGCAGTACGAGGTAAGCAGAAAGGCGTTCCTGTTGTGCACTCCTGGGAGACACTCATCGCCGATACACCGCTGACGGCGTCAATGCCACGACTCATCGATGTCGATATCGCGGGCATCCTCTACACCTCCGGCAGCACCGGGAAGCCCAAGGGCGTCGTACTCTCGCATCGAAACATTGTGGAAGGGGCACGCAGCGTCGCCAGCTACCTGGTTAACGTCCCTGAAGATCGCATCCTGGCACTACTTCCGCTGTCCTTCGACTACGGACTGTCACAGCTGACGACTTCCTTTCTCGTTGGTGCTGCGGCGGTGCTCCACAACTACCTACTGCCGCAGGACGTGATCCGGGCACTCGTTCGCGAGCGCATTACCGGGCTTGCAGCGGTGCCTCCGCTGTGGATCCAGTTGGCGGCGCTCGATTGGCCTGCGGAGATCGACTCGCATTTGCGCTACTTCACCAACTCTGGCGGTGCGATGCCTACTGCCACGCTTGCCGAGTTGCGAAGGCGCGCGCCTGGTGCCAAGCCTTACCTGATGTATGGACTGACGGAGGCTTTCCGTTCGACCTATCTGCCGCCAGAGGAGGTGGATCGCCGTCCGACGTCAATGGGCAAGGCGATTCCGAACGCCGAGATACTCGTTGTTCGCGAGGACGGCAGTGAATGTGCGCCGGGTGAACCGGGAGAACTCGTGCACCGTGGTGCGCTCGTTTCGCTTGGTTACTGGAACGACCCGGAAAAGACAGCGGAGCGGTTCAAGCCCGTCCCAGGTCAGCGGAAGGAACTGGTGCTGACCGAGTTGGCGGTATGGTCGGGGGACACTGTCCGGCGGGACGAGGAAGGGTTTCTCTATTTCGTCAGTCGGCGCGACGAGATGATCAAGACGTCCGGGTATCGCGTCAGCCCAACGGAGGTGGAGGAGGTGATCTACGGTACCGGGTTGGTGCGCGAGGCAGCAGCGTTCGGCGTCGAGCATCCGGTGCTGGGTCAGGCGATTGTCCTGGTCGTGCTGCCCGTGGACGGAACGCCGACGGATTCCGACGTGCTGCTCGAAGCTTGCAAGGCGCATCTGCCGGCATACATGCTTCCGCACCGCGTCGACTGGGTCGAGCAGTCGTTGCCGCGTAACGCGAACGGAAAGATCGATCGAAAGGCACTGGCGAGTGAACGGGCGGCCTCGTTCGCAGCAGCGGCATGACCATGCAGCGTCGCTTGCCAGCTATGTCGAGCCCGCCCGGAACCGACGAAATCCGTTTCGCACAGCACGCGCCGACCTCTTTCTTTCCGGTCGAGCGAAACGAGATCGCACCCGGTGGGATTCCGATAACCCGTCTTGCAGAGCGGGCGGGTCGCACACCGTTCTACGTCTACGACCGTGCGGCAATCCGTGCAAGAGTGGATTCGCTGCGCGAAGCGCTTCCACGCGCACTGCATCTTCACTATGCGTTGAAGGCCAACCCGATGCCGGCGGTCGTTCACCATCTGACGGCGCTCACGGACGGTCTGGACGTCGCTTCCGCGCAGGAGATGTCGGTCGCACTCGACACCGGTATCGATGCTGCCCGCGTGAGCTTCGCCGGTCCCGGGAAAACCGAAGCGGAGATTCGCCGCGCCGTCGCTGCGGGGATCACGGTGACCGCGGAGTCGGCGCACCAGCTCGAGCTCGCCGTGCGCGCAGGCAACGCGATGGGGATTGCACCGCGCGTTGCGCTGCGCGTGAATCCGTCGTTCGAACTGAAGGCCTCCGGCATGAAGATGGGTGGTGGTCCGAAGGCTTTCGGTATCGACGAAGACAAGACGACTGTCGTCATGGACCGGATGCGCAGCGAAGGGCTGCGTTTGGTCGGATTGCACATCTTCGGCGGTTCGCAGAATCTGAAAGCCGAGGCGCTCGTCGACGCGCAATCCCGCACTTACGAGCTCGGTCTGCGCCTGCTGCGTGAATGGCGCGAGCCGATCGATTGGCTGAATCTGGGCGGCGGCTTCGGTGTGCCGTACTTCCCGGGCGAGCGGCCGCTCGATCTTGCTCCGATCGGGGCCAATCTCGAGCTGTTGTGCCGCCGCGCGGCGGACGATATCGGCGCACCGCTGGTACTCGAACTCGGCCGTTATATGGTGGCGCACGCAGGTCTGTACGTCTGCCGCGTCCTCGAGAGGAAGGAGTCGTGCGGGCAGGTCTTTCTCGTCACCGACGGCGGCCTGCACCATCATCTCTCGGCATCGGGCAATTTCGGTCAAGTGCTGCGAAAGAACTATCCGGTGGCTGTCGCGAACCGGATCGGCGATGTGCCCGAGGAAGTGCAGAACGTCGTCGGACCGCTCTGCACGCCGCTCGACATGCTGGCGGACCGAATGAAGCTCGCGCACGCCGAGCCCGGAGACCTGATCGCCGTGTTCCAATCGGGCGCCTACGGACTGAGCGCAAGCCCCACCGCCTTCCTGAGTCATCCGGCGCCCGCCGAACTCATGGTCTGAAAGTCGCGGCGAACCGATAACAACAATGAGCTTTCTTCCGATTCCGTTCCAGGGAACCATCGACATCGCCCAAGGGACCCTCCGCCGCTACGTTGAACAGGGCGTCGAGGCACCCGTGCCGTCGGCGCGGGCATGGATCTACGGGCGCTTGCGATTCGTCGACGAATCGCCCGAACAAGATGTCGAGCACGAACTGCTGCGCCGCTGGCACGAGCGCGGCGATGCCGTGCTCGATGGATTGGCGGGCGAGTTCCTGATCGTGCTGTCGGATTTGCAACGGCGTCGGGCGCTGATCGCGGTCGATCGTTTCTCGACGTTTCCGCTCTTCTGGGCGCAGCGAAATGGGTTTCTCGGGTTCGCCGCGCGACCGGACCGCGCCGCTGCTCTCGTCGATCAGTCGCACACGGTCAGTCGGCAGGCGATCTTCGCCTACCTGTACTTCCACATGATTCCGGCGCCGCTGAGTATCTACGAGGGCGTCAGGCGCCTGGACCTGGGCGAAGCGCTGCGCATCGACAACGGTCGTGTCGAGCCTTTCCGTTACTGGAATCCGGTTTTCGACGAGCACAGGTCATTCGACTTCGGGCGCGAACGCGCGGAGTTCCTCGCTGCCGTGCAGGACGGCGTAGCCGAGTGCACGGCAGGACTCGATCGGGAACGGGTCGGCTGCTTTCTTTCCGGTGGCACCGACAGTTCGACCATTGCCGGGATGGTCACCCGGCACTTCGGCGGCCCGGCTCGAACCTTTTCGATTGGATTCGACGTCGGCGGATACGACGAGTCGAAGTACTCCCGATTGGCCGCCGAGCATTTCGGAACGGAGCACACGGAGTACTACCTGAAGCCCGAGGATGTGCTCGCGGGAGTCGATGTCGTTGCGTCCGGCTACGAGCAGCCGTTCGGGAACTCCTCTGCTGTGCCGACCTACTTCTGCGCGCAGATCGCGCGGGAGCACGGCATCGTACGGATGCTGGGCGGTGACGGCGGGGACGAGTTGTACGGCGGGAACGTTCGTTACGCCCGGCAGGCTGTGTTCGGCTACTACGAGCGTGCGCCTCGGGTGTTGCGAGACGCGCTTCTCGAGCCGTTGCTGTTCGGCGCGATGAAGAACACCAGTCTGCCGCTGATCGCGAAGGCGCGCAGCTACGTCGAGCAGGCTCGGGAGCCGCTTCCCGACCGGTTGCAGAGCCGCTACAACCTGCTGAACTGGCTCGGTGTTTCCGACGTGTTCACGCCCGGATTTCTCGATGGCGTAGATGTCTGCGAGCCGCTCGCCCTGGAGCGGGAGGCATGGGCTCGCGGTCGGGCTGCGAACGGTGAATTGTCGCAGCTCAATCACCTTCTCGCCTGGGACTTCAAATTCACGCTGGCCGACAGCGATCTGCCGAAAGTCACGCGGATGTGTCAGGCCGCCGGCGTGCAGATCGCATTTCCGATGCTCACGCATGCGCTGGTCGAGCATTCGCTGCGATTGCGTCCCGACCAGAAACTGAAGGGACGCCGATTGCGGCATTTCTTCAAGGAATCGTTGCGCGGCTTCCTTCCGGACGAAATCATCGTCAAACAGAAGCAGGGGTTCGGTGTGCCTTTCGGCGCCTGGGTACTTTCGCATGAAGCGCTCCGTGCCCGTGCCGACGACGCGCTTCGCTCGCTGGCGGCCCGCGGCCTGATCCGTGCGGAGTTCCTGGGTCGGTTGCGCGGCGAACTCGCCTCGGGCCATGCCGGCTATTTCGGCACGATGGTCTGGATCCTGATGATCCTCGAGCTCTGGCTGCGCGAGTCGCCCGTGGCCGACAGCAGGCTCGGATGAGTGCACTTCTGCGGTTTGCCACGAGCTTGTACGCACCCGGCGGCAGCCGCGCGCGCCTTTCGGTTTTCTACTTCCATCGCGTGCTCGAGCGGCCCGATCCGCTGCTGCCGGGTGAGCCGGATGCGAGCACCTTCGATCGCATCCTCGGCTGGATCGGCGAACAGTTTCAGGTGGTCGAACCGCTCGAGGCGTGCGATCGGCTTTTCGCCGGCACGTTGCCGGCGCGCCCGGCAGTCATCACCTTCGATGACGGCTATCGCGACAACTACGCGGTGGCATTGCCTTTGCTGCTACGACACCGGATGAGGGCGGCGTTCTTTATCGCTACCGATTTCCTCGGTTCCGGCACGATGTTCAATGATCGGGTCATCGAGGCGGTACGGCATTGCGGCGCTGGTTCGATCCGCCTGCCGGCAATCGGCGCGGCGGCTGCGCGCGTTTTTCCGGTAGGGGACATCGGGCAGCGCCGGCATGCAATCGATCAGATGCTCGATTCGATCAAGTTCCTTCCGCCTGACGAGCGGCTGGATCAGGTCGCGCGTATCGAGCAGCAATGCGGCATTGGGGTTTCCGCGCAATCGGCGGCAATGATGATGACGATCGAGCAGCTCGCCGATCTGCGTGCCAACGGCATGCAGATCGGCGGGCATACTCGAACTCATCCGATCCTGCGCGTGCTGGACGAGGCCGACGCCGCCCGCGAGATCGGAGGCGGACGCGAGGATCTCGAATCGATGCTTGGAGAGGCTCCCGCGTTGTTCGCGTATCCGAACGGCAGGCGCGGTCGTGACTATGACCTGCGCGAGGAGCGTCTCGTGGAAGCGGCGGGTTTCTCGTATGCGTTCGCAACCGACAACGCCGCGGCGAATTGCGGAAGTTCGCGTTTCGCGATTCCGCGCTTCACTCCGTGGGACCGGACCCGGCTTCGATTCGGAATGCGCGCGCTCGGCAACCTGCGGCACAGTCCGGCACCGTCGGGTTCGGCGCAATAGGCTGTCGGCCGCTCGATCCATGGCGCCGCACAGTGTCGGGCACTCGGCCATGCTTGTCTTTCGCCGCGATGCGACCGAATGGGTCGCCGCCGGCACCGCCCGTGTACGACTCGGGAACCAGAGCGGCGAGATGGCGTTGCCGCATTTGCCGAGTGCCGGCTGGACCTACGAGAACGGGTGTCTCACGGCGACGGCCGATCGGCACGGCTTCGTACCCCTTTACTATTACGACGGGCCGAAGGGGTTCGGCGTGGCGGACTCGTGGGTCGAGTTGCAACAGTACTTCGAGCTGTCCCGCTTCGACGACGCCGCGATCGCCTGCTACCTGAGGCTCGGCCACTATCTGGCGGAGGACACGCCCTTCGAGGGCGTACGCCGACTCGCGCCGGCAGCCAGACTGACCTGGGCGGATGGCCGATGTCACGTCGACGAGCCTGCTGTTGCCGTGCCATCTCTCTCGCGAATCGATCGGGACGAGGCCGTGGTCGAGTACGGCAGGCGGTTCCGCAATGCAGTGGTCGACATCGTGCAGTCGTCCCGACTTGCGCCGATCGGCCTGATCAGCGGAGGCCAGGATTCACGCCATATTCTGCTGGCGATGCTCGAGGCGGGAGTGCGCCCGTCGCGGTGCCTGACCCAGGTGCCCACGTCGCGGGGCGAACAGGACGACTCGGTGATCGCGCGACGCCTGTGCGATGCGCTCGACGTAAACATGGAGTCGATCGATGCGGCACCCCGCTCGCTGCGCAGCGAGCGGCGCAAGAATCGCCTTGTGGGGATGGAATCGGCCTATCACGGGTGGTTGCTTCCCCTGGCGGATGTCTTGCGTACAGTGCCGCGGGCGATGATATTCGACGGACTCGGAGGCGATGCGCTGTCGGCTTCACGCTTCCTGACGTCGGAATGGGTCCATGCAATCCGTACGGACCGCATCGCCGACGCCGCGGCGGCGTACATGGGTCCGGAAGGGCACCTTCAGGCAATGCTGCGGCCCGGATACCTCGAGCGCTGGTCTCGTGCGCTCGCTCACGAACGTGTGACGCTGCAACTACGCCGTTGGCTCGGGTATCCGAACCCGCAGGCGGCGTTCCAGATTCGAAATCGGACGCGACGAGCGATTGCAGTGAGCCTTTGGCCTCTGCTTGCCCGCGGACACGACGTGGCGCTTCCCTATTTCCATCCGGAAGTGTTCGATTTCTTGATTGCACTGCCAATGGATCTGCTCATCGGGCGCAAGTTTCACCGCGAGGCGATCGCCGCCCGTTATCCGGAGTGTCGCGACATTCCATATGCCGTTGCCGGCAACCGAATGCCCGAGTTCGACATTCGGCACCTCTCGCGCTTCGTCGTCGAGGGTTTCGCGCTGTCGCGACGGCAGACGATTGCCCCGATGCTGAGGGCAAGCTACTTGCAGGTTCGACTGGCCCGCGCCGCAGCGCAACGCACATACCTCGAGCAGCTCGAAGGACGCCTGAACGTAGCCTGCTATCTGGATCAACTGGTCGGACTCACCCGATCGAAGCGCCGTCTCGGCGCTTCAACCCCATAGTGGCCGCCCCGTGAGTGAGTCATAAACAGTGCAGTGGTTCACGGTGGGCACTGGGACCTTATGGAACACGCGCCGCGAGTCGCATCGCATTCGTCGTTCTACTTTTCGAGCGGGACGCGAGCTCGCGAAACGGAGCTATGCGACGTGTAGCTTGTCGCTGTGCGAGTCGCGAAGGCTCGCTGTCTATTTCGTGCATCAATGAGCGAAGTTCATGCGACGCGGCGCCGAACCCATCTTCCGAATCCATGAACGCAAGCAGCATTCGCTGTCGTGGAAGTTTCGTCGTTGCGAGTCGCTCCAGTAGCGCTGCTTCAGAATGCTGCGCGGCCTCGTAGATCGCGTCGATCAACGAGGCTGCCTCCGTGGTTAGGCGATAGCGTTCCATCCGCGACAGGAAGTCGGTATCGTCGAGCCTCGAGCTGAGAGCCTCGATGCCGCGGAGGAGCGTTTCGGCTTCGCGCTTTGCGGCGGGGCGAGGCTTGCCTTCTGCATCGATGACGAACGGATGCACCTTTGTCTGGACGATCGTGGATCCGCGCCAACCAAGCTCCAGCGCGAACGAGCATCGTGTCCACGGATGACCTTGGCTTTGATAAGACGACTGTGGCATGACGCAGTTGCCGAGTCCATGCGCAATGAGGCCTTTCTGCCAATGCTCGATGCCCATCGGGACATGGGCATGGTGGCAGAGCACTACATCTGCACCCCATTCGATCACCCGCCTCGCGAAGTCACGATGCGTCAGTAGCGGATGCAGGCTGAACTCGTAGCCCCAGTGCAGATTGACGATCACGAGGTCCGCGACTTTTGCCGCTCGTGTCACGGCCACTTCTACTAATTCGGGGACCAGTTGCATGGGTCTCGGGCCAGCCCATTCCTCTGGTATCGGGATGTGGTCGTCGCAGAAACCCAAGGTAGCGATTCGACGGCTTTCGACTTCCAGCGTCGGATCGTGGTGGGTATCCGTCTTGTCGTCGTGTCCGCAGCTCGCGATTCCGGACCTGTCGAGAATTTCGATCGTATCGACGATGGCGTGCGGACCGAAATCGAGCGAATGGTTGTTGGCGAGTGACAGGACGACTCGACTGTCGCGCTGGAACGCAGCAACGGCCTGAGGATCGGCTCGCAGATGGGAACCGATTTCTCCGACGCACTCCGTTCTCATCGTAAACATGGCTTCCAGATTCGCGCTGATCAGGTGCGCTTCGGCGAGAATCGGATTCAGTCCGGCCAGAAATGCTGCGTACCCGTTTTCGGGCTTGCGCGTGAATGCCAGGTCGCCGAGCGCAATGAGACGAAAATCTGGCGTGCCGTCGGAGCGTGCGATCTTACTAGTTGGTCGTATTCCGAAACTCAGCAACACCCGCGTGAGCGGGTCTACGGCGCGCCACGGGAGAGGAAGTTGGGTTGGGATTACATAGCGCGTCGGTTTTCGTCTTTTCATGCTTGTCTGGCGTTCAACCGCGAGCGCAATCCAGCAACGCGTGATGTAATAAATCTCAGCGCCGCACTTTCTGCGCCGCCCGGCCGCCCGCTGAGGACCCAGAGGACCAGAAGCGTCGAAGCGAATGCGACTGCGCCGACGGCGACTTTGAATACCAGTTTGATCAAGACGTCGTCCCCAGCCCACGCGATCGGTACCGATCGCAGAAGGGCTGCCATCACTGCTGCCGCAACGACCGGACGCCAGATCAGTGAAACGACCGAGCCGTAAGAGAATGGGAGAACTGGTTTTAGCAACATAAAGTAAGTCGGTGCAAGCAGCGTTACACCGATCAGGTAAGTAATGGCGACTGCCTCCGCACCGAATACGCGCGCGACAATCAACAACGCTGGCACCATTATGAGTAGGCGCCACCATGCCTGAATCGCCGAACGTTTGATGTGGCCCATGGTGGACAGGATCAGGAAAACGCTGTGACTGAAGGCGGTGATGCCTGCCGCGAAAGTCAACCAGAACACGTATGGAGTCGCCTCGATCCAACGAGGACCCAGTAGCAAGAGGACCAGTTCGTCGGCAACGAAGGCGATCCCGGTCGAGGTTGAAGCGGCGAAAACTGCAATCACCGCCAACACGTTCAGATATGCATCGCGCAGTTCGGATGAGTCGTGATTCAACTTCGAATACGTGGGGAAGAGTGCTCGTTGCAAGGGGCGTATCAGCTCGTCACTCGGCATGCGCCCAACTTCGACAGCGAGTTGGTACAGACCCATCAACGTGGGAGAACCGAATGCTCCAATAATATACTGATCGATCCGGTTGTAGATGAACGCTCCAACGGTCATCACCCAGCTCCAAAACGAGAAGTGCCAAATTTCCTCGAATTCCGAAAAACTGAGTCGCGGTCGATAGGGCTGAAGTGCGTAGCTCAGGACGACCGATAGTGTCTCGCCGACGACGATGCCGATCACCAACGCCCAGTGATTGCGCAGCACGAAAGCTGCGGTGACGGTCACGACGAAGGTGAGCAATTTCCGATAGATCCCGTAGCGGAACTCCTTGGCGAAGTCGAGTTCCTTGCGGAAGATTATCGTACCGATATTTTCGAATCCGATCAGATAGACCCTAATAGACAGGATCTGGATAATCGGAACGATTCGCTTGTCTCCAAAATACACACCGGCAAGCGGTGCCGTCACGAGTACGAGTGTTCCCAGCACAAGTGAGACAAAAAACTGGGTCGTCCAGGCGGTATCGAAGTGCGCGCGCGTGGGATTCGGATGTCGGATTAATGCTGCCTGCTGCCCGGTTTCGCCGAGAACTTCCACCAACCCGACGAATAACGTCGCCATCGCTACCAGTCCAAAGTCTTCCGGAACCAGCAGACGTGCCAAGATGACGGTGCTTATCAGTCCGATCAGCCGCACGCTCCAGCGCATGAACAACATCCACAGCGATCCGCGGATCATGTGCGGTCGGGCGGAAGTCGCGGTGAGTTTCTGCTGCGGCGCCATAGAGATGTTCGAAATCGGAAACGTGGCGCGTGGGTTCAACGCCTGAAACGCACCCTGTTGGCTGTGGATGAGGAAATGGTCTGCGGCGTGTGGCTCCAACCACGTTGGAAACCGGGAGCGCGGTCCGGTTCCGCACGATGCACGTTGCGCCACGCGCACCAGTGGAATAGCAGTTTATATGCTCCGGAGGTTAGTTTCCGTTCTTGTATGAGTCGAAAGAGGTGCTCATGGTCGATTTCCGAGTCTCGGTTTTCTTCGATCAGGGATACCGGATCGAGCGATTTGGTGCTTGGCTTTTTGGTAGACGTCTCGCGGGTTCCGCCCAGAAGTTGCATGATCCGCGGATAATTTGCGCTGTGTTGCGCGAGATTCCCCAGGATTCGGTTGGCGCGATAGCTCGCTGACCACTTCCTTGTTCGGATCAGCACGCCTCCCGAGACGACGGGAACTTCGAGCGCCTCTGGAAAGTGGCGGCGCAGCAGTTCGTGGTAGAGCCGGTTGCCCTGTCGTGCCTCGAAGGACAAGGTGCCCGCCAGATCGAAATACCGGCGGGTCATCCCAGGCAAATAGGCATGCTGCCGCGATTCCAATACTTTCAGAGGATTGATGCTCGTACGGTTTCGTGCGCGATTGCGCACGATGAACTGCGACACACCGTGTCCGTTATCCGGGTACTTCTCCACTTCCGTGCGCAGTGCACGATGGAATCCGTCGTACATCGATTCTGCGAAAGCCCGGCTAAAAACGGTGCGCGCATCCACCCATGCCTGCGAGTCGGCGGAGCGACATTCCTGCGCGAGATAGGCTGCGAAACCACCTGCGGTTTGGTGCGGCGTGGTTAAGGTGTTCCCGGGCACGACCCCCTCCCAGACCGGGACGTCACGCACGAACTGTGCGACTTGCGCGATGAACAGATGCAGGCTTGGCGTCGATGCGTCCGTATCGAACAGGTAGTCGCGATACGCAGGGCTGGCGAAGAAGTCCGGCGAACTCGTCACTTTTTCGAGCGGAATCGCTTGCCGTCTGGCAAAGCTTGCGGCAAGCCGTCCGTCTGCGTCGCCGAGTTCTTCGGTGTGCCGGACGGTGAGTGCGCGCACCGCGACGCCGACACGACGAAGCAGGCAGCCTATCAAGCGGGAATCGTAACCTCCGCTCAACAGCAGTTTTCCGGGGTCATCGTACTGCGCATAGAGGGCGACGCTGTCGAGCAGCGCCGCGGCCAGGCCGTCGATATCCGGTTCGTCGGCGGGGTCGGGCCATCGCCAGTACGACCGTTCGACTACTTTATCTTCGTCGAGGTCGTATTCGAGAATCGTCGCCGGTCGGACACGCTCCACGGTTTCGAGTAGTGTCCCGTCGCCGATCGTGTGGCCGAAACTCACGAATGCGCCCCAGCCCGCTGGGTCGGGCGGCAGATTCCAGGCTTTCGTTTCGTTCGCGATTTCGAGACCGCCGGGAACACGGCGCATGTATAGCGGTTTGAAGCCGAGGAAGTCGGTAACGACGGTCAGTTTCCGCAGACGGTCGTTCCAGTGAACGGATGCGAACGCTCCCTCTTGTTCGGCGAAATGCTCCCGGATCCGAGCGGTGTCGGAATCGCTTGCTGCAAGCGACGGTCCGCAATCCGAGGGGCCCTTCTTGCCGATGGGTGTCCCGATTGTGACGTACAGATTTTCTCCGCACCGCACGAGTTGGGCGCCCGAGACGGCGATCGACAGGTGGGGAAGTCGGACCACGTCGATGGCCTCGCCGCGCCCATTCATGCTCGCCAACATCGCGGCTGCATGTCCGCCGCCTGCGACGACTGCCAACTTCATTTCGCGACTCCGTGGCGATGCGGACCGACGGTCACGCGGGTAGGCCTTTTTCCGCTCGTATGGCTTCCGGACGCGCGCGTTGCGCAGAATTTCGCTCGGATGCAAATCGTTCGAACATCAGCAGCGTCCAGATCATCGCGCTGTGGTCACGTCGCCCGCACAGGTGTTCGTCGGCGATGCGCTTCAGCGCCTGCTGATCGAAGATGCCCGTTGCCATCAGGGTCCCGCCTTCGACGGCCTGCGTGACCTCGTTGCGCAGCGGCCCCCGAAACCACGCCGCCAGCGGCACCGCGAATCCCATCTTCTGCCGATACAGCACATCCTTCGGCAGCAGCGGTTCCATCGCCTTCTTCAGCACGAGTTTCCCTTCGCCGCCGGCGAGCTTGAGCGATGCCGGCAGCCGTGCTGCCCATTCGACGAGCGGATGGTCCATCAGCGGCTCGCGGGTCTCCAGCGAGTGCGCCATGCTCGCGCGATCGACTTTCGTGTTGATGTCGCCCGGCAGGTAGGTGTTGTAGTCGAGGTACTGGATCAGCGACAGCGCATCGTCGGTCGGTGCGCGCGCCGCATGTTCGCGGAACACCTCGCGCGCCCGATAGCCGCCCAGGCGCCGGCGAAACTCCGGAGAGAACAGCCGCGCGCGCTCGTCGTCGCGCACGATCGATACCGAGTGGCAGTAGGCGTCGACCGCGTCGCGCGCCAGTGCCTGGAAGGTCGCGCGCGCCCGGAAGATGCGTGGCAGGCGATCGAGTTGCGGGTAGACGCGCCCGAGCGTGCCGAAAAGCGTGTGGCGTAGCGCTGCCGGAATGCGATCGCGAAGCGCCTGTTCGCGCACGTGGAATTTGTAGCGCCGGTAGCCGCCGAAGGTTTCGTCGCCGCCGTCGCCCGACAGTGCGACCGTCACTCGCTTGCGGGCGAGTTCGCAGACCCGGTACGTCGGGATCGCGGAACTGTCGGCATAGGGCTCGTCGTACAGATCGGCGAGACGGTCTATCAGGCTGAAATCGTCGCTGCGCACGACCTGGGTGAAATGGTCGGTGCCGTACTGCGTTGCAACCTTCTGCGCGAACGCCGACTCGTTGAACGACGCGACGTCGAAACCGATCGAGCAGGTCTTCACCGGCTGCTCGCTTATGCCGGCCATCATCGCGACGACCGCGCTCGAGTCGACGCCTCCCGACAGGAACGCGCCGAGCGGAACTTCGGAGATCATCCGCAGCCGCACCGATTCCGCAAGGCGTTCGCGCAGTTGCACGCAGGCATCGGCCAGCGTGATCCGTTCGTCGGCTTCGAAGGAGACGTCCCAGTAGCGGCGTATCGTCGGGGCCTGCTGGCCGACCCGCCACGTGAGTACGTGCGCGGGTGCGAGTTTGTGCGCGCGCTGGTAGATGGTGCGCGGATCGGGTACGTAGCCGAAGGCGAAGTAGTCCTCGATGGCGCGGTCGTCCAGCGCGCGCGGGAAGCGCGGGTGCGCCGTGATCGTCTTCAGTTCGGAACCGAAGATCACGGTTCCGTCCGGTAGTTCGGCCCAGTGCAGCGGCTTCACCCCCAGCCGGTCGCGCGCGAGAAACAGCGTCCTGCGGCTGCGATCCCACAGCGCGAACGCGAACATGCCGCGGAAGCGCTGCACGCAGTCTTCGCCCCACTGCTCCCAACCGTGCACGATCACTTCGGTGTCGCTGCGCGTGCGGAACACGTGCCCCGCGGCTTCCAGTTCGCGGGTGAGTTCGGCGAAGTTGTAGATCTCGCCGTTGAAGACGACGGCCACTGTCCCGTCTTCGTTGAACAGCGGCTGCTGGCCGGTCGCCACGTCGATGATCGACAGTCGCCGATGTCCGAGTCCGACGTGCGCTTCGATGTGGATCGAGCCTTCGTCGGGGCCGCGGTGGTGCTGGATGTCGTTCATCCGGCGCAGCAGCGCTTCGTCGCAGCGGCTGGGTGAACGTGGGTCGAAGATGCCGGTCAGTCCGCACATGGCTCAGTTCGTTCCGGAGCGGACGAAGTCGCTCGCGCTGGCTCCGATTCGCGCGGCCCATGTGGGCGCGACGACGCCGCGGCGGACCAGCAGGTTCGTGTACAGCTCTGCGTAGTCGGCGATCATCCGATCCATGCCGAATCGTTCCACTGTCCTTGCCCTCGCGCGTGTGCCATGCCGTCGGCGCAGGTCGGCATCGGTCACGTAGCGTTCGAGCGCTGCTGCGAGGGCTTGCGCATCGTTCGTCGGGACCAACGTTCCGCAGAATCCGTCCTCGATCAATTCGGCGTTCCCGCCCACGTGCGTCGCGACGCAGGGCAGGGCGCTGGCCATCGCCTCGAGCAGCGTATTGCTGATTCCCTCGGCGAGCGAGGGCAGCGCGTAGACATCCAGCTCCCGCATGCACTGGTCGATGTCGTTGCGGGGGCCGACGAGTTCGATGCGCTCCCGCGCCGGCGAACGGGCGATCTGCTCGCGTAGCGTGCCGGCGAGCGGGCCGTCGCCGATCATTCGCAGATGCACGCGGCGTGCGAGCGCTGGGTCGGTGGCATGGAGTCGGGCTTGAAGCGGTTCGAAGGCGTCCACCAGCAGTGTCGGATTCTTCACGTCGGCCAGGCGGCCTACGTAGCCGATGACGATCGGGAACGACTCGCGCTCGGCGGCTGGAGCAGGTTCGTTGGTCGATTCGCTCGGGGTTGCCGGATGGTAACGCTGCGTGTCGACACCGTTGCAGATGGAATGCAGTTGCGAGACGTTCACTCCGACCCGGTCGCGCAGATATTCGAAGGTCGGCGTCGACAGCGCCACCTGCGCGTGCACGAGATGGCGCAGCACGCGGCGTGTGCGCAGCAGTGACGAATTGCTTCCCACGAGGTCGTGCACTTCCCAGCCGTGCTCGCCGTGGATGCGCACGGGAACGCCCGCGAGTGCCGCCGCGATCTGCGCTTCGAGGGTACCGACGTTACGCGTGTGCACGATCGATGGCCGCAACCGGCGAAACAGGCGCCATAGCCGCGGAAGCGATCGTGCCAGCGGACCCGGGCGCAAGCGCAGCGGCTCGATACGGACTTCGGGGTTGGTGATTCGTGCGGCGATCGCACCGACTTCGGTAAGGGGAACGATCGTGTGCCGAAATCGCTCTGCGGGAAGCCGGTTCACCAGGTTCACCACGCCGGTCTCCATGCCCCCGATGTCGAGACGGTGGACGACGTGAACCAGGTGCGCGGGTCCTTCCTTCATTGCGTCGCGGGAGCCTGCAGGATCGCGTGAACGGCGGGTTGAAGAGAATTCGCGACCGTCTCGAGTCGTTGCGTGGCGGCCTTGCGTTGTTCGACGGGCGTCGCACCGTCACCGATTTCGATCGGCGTGACGATGACCATCGCCAATGAGTTGTCGCCGTGCCCGGTGAGAAGCGACCAGGCCGTGGCTGCCTTGGTACGGTAGGCGCTCGCCGTCTGCGTATCACCCACGGCGTACCACTGCCAGACGAGCAGCGTCCCGGCGCCCTGGCGCCGGATCCGGTAGGCAGCGACGGTTCCCCAGGTGGTTCGGTGAATGGCCTGCGAGATGACCTGCGATCGAAAGTCGTCGGCACGAACGACGTAGTTGTTGCCGTGAACCATTTCGCCGCTTTCGTGTTGGCGCGCGTAATGGAATGCATGCACTTCGACCGCAACGTCCCGGATCGAGCGCGCAACGCGCAGCACGCCATCGGCGTTCACGAAATGCGGCTGGTAGTCCAGCGGATCCGCGGGTGGAAAGCCCTCGATCGCCGCTCGCAGCGGCCCGACGCCGTCCATGGCCTCGGACTGGTCGAGCAGCGCCGACGACACGGGACGCCAGAGCACCACCAGCGCCATGGCGACCAGTGCGACCACGAAGTGGCTGCGAGACCACGGGGAAGGGCTCGGGTCGGAATCGGTAGCCGACGCCGCAGCGATCGCCTTCCACGTTTCGTCGCGCACCGGGTCGGGCTCGCGCCAGCGCGAGCCGATCCAGAACAGCAGCGCCATCACGAGGCCGAAGAACAGCCAGCCGTAGACCAGATGATCGACACCGGTGGCCACCCGCATGTCCGACAGATGCCCGAGCATGACGATTCCGTACGCGCGGATCCAGTTCGCGATGACCGGCACGACGATCGCCAGTGCGACGAAGGCGAGCCGGTAGCGCAGCGTGCGGAACTGCAGGTACGCGTAGAGCACGCCGAGCGCCAGCGACGCGATGAGATAGCGCAGGCCGCTGCACGCCTCCACCACCGACCATCGTCCGCTCGGCAGCGCGAAGTGCAGACCTTCGCGGAACACGGGCACGCCGCTCCAGCGGATCGCCGCGACCGTCGCGTCGGCGGTGTAGTCCATCATGATCGGCGTGAGGAACTCGCCGACCGGCACCGCGAAGAACAGGAACGCGAGCGGAAACGCGATCGCTCGGGTGATCGCAGGCCCGACCAGCAGCAGCATCGTGGCGGGAATGACCGCAACGGCGCCGAACTGTTCGATCGACGCTACGCCGCCCAGTCGCCCGACCAGCCAGACTGCGCCGCAGCCGGCAAGCGCGATCGTTGCCGGCCACCAGGTCTGCAGCGGCAGTGCACGCCAGTCGCTACGGCGGTGCCAGAGCATCCATGCCGCGCACGGCAGCACGATGAAGCCGTGCGCGAAGGTTTCCGAGTTCGACCAGATGCGCACCATCGATGCCCAGACGTCCGGGAACGCCGCGGCCGACAGCAGGCAGGCGAAGAGGAGGCTGGCCAGCACCGCGCCCACCGATGAATCGGCAGCGGTGGAGCGATCGAAGCGCTCGGGCGTTTCCGCGCCGGGGAGCGTGCTCATGATCGGCTCCTCATCCGAGGCCGCGGACGATGTACGGCCCGACGGCGTCGACGAACCATCGCGGCAGTCGCCGCCACGTCGCGATCATCGCGCGGTACTTCGGATTGAGCGGATTGTTCTGTGGCACCGAGTCGCTCTTCAGTAGCCGATATTCGTAGGTGAGCGGCGTCGGCTCGAAGCCCCAGTTCTTCTTGAAGTCGAAGGGGCCGGTTCCGCGCTTGCTGCGTCCGTAGTCGAACACGCGAGATCCGCGTTCGGCGGCGCGGCGCATCAACTCCCAGTACTTGAAGTCGTTCGCCGCGAGTTCGCGTGCGCGTGGTGCGTCGCCGGCGTGCATCGGCAGTACTTCGTCCCGGAAATACAGGCTCACGACCCCGCTGACTGCTTCGCCCTGCGCATCGCGCACGACGAGTACTTCGGCGTTTTCGCCGAAGGCGTCGAGCAGCAATTCGAAGAAGCGCTTGCGGTGCGGCGGTGTGCCGTGCCGATGCATGTTGTCGGCGAAGAGCGCGAAGAAGGCGTCGAGATCGCCGGTGCCGCTTTGCAGCGCATTCCGGATGCCCTTGCGCACCATTGCGCGCTGCTTGCGCGGGATCGCCGCGAGGTTCGCTTCCGGGTCGGCGAAAATGGGCTTGCGAAACGTGACGTACAGATCCTGTCGTGGCCAGTCGCGGTGCGACTCGCCGAGACTGCGGTATTCGATGAAGTCGACGTTTTTTTCGCGCCCGATCGCCGTGGCGCGGGCGTCGAGCGCGTCGTGCGTTGCGCGGTCTTCGGCCAGCGGTCCGGCATAGGGACAGAAGGGGAGGCTGACGAGCGAGTGGCCGAAGAGCAGCGTCTTTACTTCGACCAGTGGCAGCAGGCCGACGACGTTGCCGTTGCGCCGCGCGATGAGGTAGTGCGGACGGTGACCGAAGGCTTCGAACAGTACCTGTCGCCAGGCCCAGTCGTGGTAGATCGTTGCGTCGGGCCGCGCCTCGAGCCAGCGCTGCCAGTCGTCGCGGTCGGCGTCGTCGGCGACCCGGATCGTGATTTCTGCCTGCGCCGGCACTTCGCTGCGCGCGTCGGGTTCCTGCAGCACGCGGGGGTCTTCGCGATTCATTGCATGCGATCCGTGACGGCCTGGCTGCTCGATGCCGCCGGCAACCGGGATGCGAATACCTCGTCTACGCGCCCCCAGGGAAAGTCGCGCAGCAGTCGATCGAGCCGGCCTGCCATTCGCTCGAGGTTTACATAGTGACGGAACCGCGACTTCGCCCCGGCTTGCTGAATACGCGGCTGTTCCGGATCGATCTCCCACGGGTGGAAGTAGAAGATGCACGGCTCGCCGTCGTGTCGGTTGATGCGTCGAATGCTCCAGCGCGACAGCGGGTAGGGCAACAGGCGGAAGTAGCCGCCGCCGGAGGCGGGCAGGTTGCGTCCGAGCATCCGCAGCGAACTGGGCGGAATCTCGACGACGCCCGAGGATGTGCGCCACGCGAAACGGGGCGCCTCGGGCATTCCGTAGTGATCGTGGGCGATCGGATAGACGCTGGAGCTGTAGTCGTGGCCGGTTTCGGCGATGACGTCGTGCGCCCAGAGGTTCGCCGCGCCGATCGAGAAGCTGGGCGCACGATAGCCGCGCACGGCGACGCCGCCGGTGTCCTCGAGCAGCGACTTCGCGCGAGAAAGATCGTCGCGGAACGCCTCCGGCGTCTGGTCGCTGGCTCGCCGGTGAGCGTAACCGTGGGAGGCCAGTTCGTGCCCCTGCTCGACGATCCTGCGAACCAGCGCCGGATGCCGTTCGGCAATCCAGCCGAGCGTGAAGAAGGTCGCTCGTGTGTCGTGTCGTTCGAGCAGTTCGAGGATTCGCGTCACATTGCGTTCGACCCGGCAGGGGATACTCTCCCAGGTGGTCCGATCGATGTACGGGGCGAATGCGGCGACCTGGAAATAGTCTTCCACGTCGATCGACATTGCGTTGGTGGGAAGCCCTTCGGCTGCCGTGCCGGATACCACTGCTGCTTCCTTGCTCAGGCGACGTTGCGCTTGTCGTCGTCGGCAGCGCGCGTGCGCAGCATGCGCAATACCTTCTTCAGCACGCCGAAAATCGTGCCGGTGGTCGACTCGAGCAGTGCCACGCGCTCTTCGAGTGCGTCGATCGAAGCGGTGTTTCCATCGCGCGCGTCCGGATCCGGCACGTGGCCGCCCGGCGCACCGGTGTCGGCATCGTCCTGGTCGTTTTGCGCGGTGTCGATGCGCGCGACGAAGTTGCGCCGAGGTCCAAGCTCCATCTTCAGCTCGGCAGCGACTTCGACGACGTCGGTGTCCCGCAACGTGTGCTTCTCGCCCAGATAGCCGGCCAGAAGCAGACGGTCGACGAGCGTGTTGATCCGTCGCGGGATGCCGTGCGTGAGCGCGAAGATTCGATCGAACGCCGCATCCTCGAACGAGGGGTCGCCCTTCCAGCCGACGTGCGCGAGTCGGTATTCGATGTACTGCTGCGTTTCGGCGCGGTCGAGCGGGCCGAGATGGTAGGCGGCGATGATGCGTTGTTTCAGCTGTCGCATCTCGGGCCGCTGCATCAGGTCGCGCAGCTCCGGCTGTCCGAGCAGGAAGCTCTGCAGCGTCGCCTTGGTGCCGAGCTGGAAGTTCGACAGCATGCGCAGCTCTTCGATGGCCCGCGCGCCGAGGTTCTGCGCTTCGTCGACGATGAGAAGCGCGCGCTTGCCTTCGCCCTGCAGGTCGCGTAGATACTGTTCGAGGCGGATCAGCAGTGTGGACTTGTCGTTCGTGTCGTCGGTGCGCAGGCCGAAGGAACTCGCGACGATGCGCACGAGGTCTTCCGCCTCGAGTTGCGTGGTGACGATCTGCACCGGCACGACGTTGTTCGCCGGCAGTCGTCGCAGCAGTTGCTGCACGAGCGTGGTCTTGCCGGCGCCGACCTCGCCGGTGACGACGATGAAGCCTTCGGCCTGGTGCAGGCCGTACTCGAGATACGCCATCGCGCGGCGGTGACCGCGACTGCCGAAGAAGAACTCGGGGTCGGGGCTGAGCTGGAACGGCTTGCCCGAGAGCCGGTAGAAAGACTCGTACATCAGTAGAACCTCATGTCGACGCCCGCGTAGATCGCGTTCTCGTCGTACGATGAGCTGCGTCCCTTGCCCGACTGTACCCTGCGGCGCACGCCGGTGAACGCGGCCACGTCGCTCGTGAGCCAGGTGCGGTAGCCGACGCGGAACGACGTGTACTGCGTCTCGAAGAACGCAGTGGGAGACTCGATGAGGCGCCGGTCGAAAACGACGTCCAGTGCGGAGCGTCCGTCCAGTTTGCGGGAGTACGCTGCGACGAGTCCGCGTTCGCGGATCTCGCCGACGAAGATGCCTCCGAACGTCGAGCTGCCGCGAATTCCGCTGAATTGCGTGCCCGATTGAAGTTCGGTGGTCGAGTCGCGATTCGAGACGAAGCCCGTGAAGGTGAGCGAGTTGCGCGCGCCGCGTAGTCCCCAGAACCCCGTCAGGCGCCGAACCAGCATTGCCGCGTCGGTGAACATGCTCTGTGTGAGTATCGTTCCCGGCGGCAGCACGATGCCGGCGGAAAGCAGGCTCGAGACGACGGGGTTCGCCCCGCCGAAGCTTGCGCCGAATCCGGAGGTGATCGACGCGGGATCGAACATCAGCAGCGATGCGTCGGCGCTGCTGAGTACCGACCGCGACCACTGCAGACCCATCGTGCTGCGCGGGGTGTTACGCGCCAGTTTCAGGTCGCCGATCGTGCCGTAGTAGCGCTTCGAGACCGAGCCGCTGACGGACGTCCCCGGCGATGGCGTCCAGTCGAAGCCGGCGCCGGGGCCGTAACCTTCGGTGTCGCCGTCCTCGTTGCGCAGCCCGTCGATCTGTTCGTAATCGATGGTGCCGAATACCCGGAGTGTCGGGTAGAGGTTGTAGTAGAGAGCCCCGCCCGAATGCTGGCGGTCGCGCGTGATTCCGCTGTCGAATTCCCGCCGCTGGATCGAGCCGTACCAGCGCCAGTTCCAGTTCGACGCGCCCTGGATGCCGTTCACATTGGCGGATGCGGTCTGACTGAGCTTCGCGGTGGCGAAACCGCTGCTGCCGCCGCTGTGCGCCGCCATGTAGCGAAGCTCGTAGGTGGCCAGGCGCCCCAGCACGTCGCGGTACCACGGCGACACGCTGAAGTGACGAACGTTCGCGGTGTTGCTGAACGATGAGCCGGGATCGGTCGAGATCGGCCCCATCGGCGACGCGCTTATCGTTCCCATCAGGCCCGTGAGATCGACGCCGAAGCGATCGTCGATGAGGGCGAAACTGCCCCGCGCATTCAACGCCTGGCGGAAGAAATTCGTCTCGCCCTCGCTGACCCGCAGGAAGTTGCGGATCTGGTAAAAGAGCTGATAGTTGGCGCGCGGCGCGTGCGACTCCGCGACGATGTACGGCGATACCTCGAGAATGATGTCGCTGTCGCCGCCCCCGGAGCGATGTCGCACGTTGTCCGACCACGTGGCCGACGCCCGCACGCCCGGCTGCAGGCCGGGCTTTTCCAGCGGGGTCTCGATGCCGAAGAGTCCCTGCGCAACGGCCGCGGTGGAGACGCCGAGTACGGCCAGGCACAGCGCCGCGCCAGGCAGCGTCGGCCGTGCGCTACGCGGAACCCGCCGCACCGTAACCGTAGCCGTAGCCGTAACCCTGGTAGTAGCCGTTGCTCTCAATGTTGCGCGCCTTGTTCAGCACGAGACCGACGATCTCGTTCGACTCGATGGTGGACAGCGCCTGCGTGACCGCTTCGCGGGGCGTGCGTCCCGACTCCACGACCATGACGATCTGCCCCATGTACGACGCCAGCACGCGGGCCTCGGTCGTGACGAGCAACGGCGGAGAGTCGAAGATCAGTACGCACTCCGGGTAACGCCGGCTCAACTCCTCGAGCAGGCGCCCCATCGCATCGCTCGCAAGCCATTCGGTGGCGTGCTGGTCGTGGCGCCCGGCGGGCAGCAGAGACAGCGTTTCCACGTTGGTCGGCAGCACCAGTTGCGAGAGATCGGGTCCGCCGTCGATCAGCCAGTCCATCAGGCCGACATCCGCGTGGATGCCCAGTTCGCGGGGGATGGTCGGCCGGGCGACGTCGGCGTCGATGAGCAGCACTCCGTGGTCGCGTTCGGCGGCAATGCTCATCGCGAGGTTCACCGACGTGAAGCTCTTGCCTTCGCCCGGGAACGCGCTGGTGACCATGATCCGCTTGCCGTTGTGCACTGGCGCCTGCCCGTGGCGACCGAAGGCGTTGCCGAGCAGCGGGCGCTTGATCACGCGAAACTCGTGTGAGCTCTGCGTTGCCGGGCCATTGGGTACGACCATGCCGCGCGCGCGGAGGCCTTCCAGGTGAATGCGGACCGGTTCGCGTTCGGGGGGCGGCGCCGTGCGTTCCGGTGCCCTGCTTCTCGCTGGCGGTTCGGGCTCGGCCAGCGCGACTTCGTCGCCTGTGCCCGGATCGACGCGATCGGCGAAGGCTTCGATCGAGGTGCGGCGTTCGGCCCCGGAAGCTGCGGGACCGCGAGGCGCCGATGCGACGTCCGCGGCGCCTCGCTCCTCGTTCAGTCGCGAGACGGCTCGTTCGATCAGACTCATGGGCGTCCTCAGTGCGGCGCGCCTTTCAGCGCGTAATAGGCGATGGCGAGCCCGAACAAGGCGATGTATCCGACCGTGCTTCCGGCAAACGCGATGGTGGCGAAGCGGGCGCGGGCACGCTCGGCAGCGGTGGAGATGTACGAGATGCCGCCGAGCAACGGCAGCCCCGTGTCGCGTGCGAGCGATCGCAGGTCGAGGAAGGTCGGCCGCAACTGGTCGCGCAGGAAGGCGATGGCGACGCCGGCGCCGAGTGAGGCCAGCAGCACGAGGCCGAGCATCGCGGGACGGTTCGGGCCCACCGGCTTGGGATCCACTCGCGGCGGATCGATGACGCGGAATTCGCCGATCCCGGCCGACGCGTCGAGCTCGCCCGACATCTGCGCAGACTCGCGTCGACTGAGGAGCTTCTCGTAGTTGGCCTTGTTGACGTCGTAGTCGCGGTTCAGCTGCTTGTATTCCGCTTCGATGCGCGGCACGGCCTGCGCGAGCTCGCGCGCTTCGGCCAGTCGATTCTCGAAGTCCTCGGCGCGCGTTCGCAATGCGGCGACGTGCGCCTCGGAATCGGCCAGCGCGATGCGCAGCTCCCGGAAGATCGGGTTCGCGACCGTGCCGCCGTCGGGCGCCGCGGCCGCCGCTTCGGCCGCTTTCTTGCGAGCCGCGTCGCGCTGCGCCTCGAGCTCCTTCAGGACGCGTTCGGTGGCGACGACGTCGGGATGCACGGCGGTGAAGCGAAGCTTCAGTTCGTCCAGTCGCTGGCGCTGCGCTTCGATGCGCGCATCGAACTCGGTGGGTTGCGACGACACCGCGCTCGCTACCGGGATTTCGGGCGGTCCGAGGACCAGCGGCGCCGAACCGGTCATCTGCTTGCGCAGTTCGTCGCGTGCCGTCTCGGCCTGGCGCACCTGCAGCCGCGCTTCGCGCAGCTGCGATTCCAGCGCCGCGACCTGCGCCAGGTAATCGGGCGCGAGTCCGGGCATCAGCCGCATGTTGCGCAGCTTGAAGTCCTTCAGGGCATTCTCGGCCGCGACCAGCTTCTGCTCGTAGCCGGCGAGCTGATCATCGATGAATTTCTGCGCCTGCGCGGTGTCACGCCGCTTGGCGCCCATGCTCGACTCGACGAAAATGTTCAGCAGCGACTGCACGACGTTGCGTGCGGTGCTCGGGTCGGTGCTCTCGTAGCTGATCGCGTAGAGGTTGTTTCCGCGCGAGACCGCACTGAACCGGATGCTGTGCATCAGCCGGTCGATGATCGCATCGCGTTCGGCCTGCGTGGTCGCCCGCAGGTCGAGGTCGGCGGCGCGCACGACGCGCTCGGCGTTCGGACGGCTCACCAGCGTGCGCGCCATCATCTGGACGACCTGGTTGACGTTCGGCTCGACCGTCAGGCCGCTGAGCAGCGGCTTGAGGATCGTCTGCGTGTCGACGAAGACGCGTGCCGAGGCGCTGTACCGATCGGGCATCTTCCAGACGTAGAACGCACCGGCGACGCCGATCGCCACCGCGACCAGCAGCGCGCTCCATCGATAGAACCAGATCGCGCGCAGCGTCGATCGGATCAGGGCGAGAGTCTCTGCCATGCTGCCTCTACCGCTTGCTCAGAACCAGCTTTCGGGAATGATGATCACGTCGCCGGGCAGCACCTGGATGTTCGCGTCGACGTCGCCGCGCTTGATCAGGTCGGCAAGGCGAATGTTGTAGGCCTTCTTCTCGGCGCCGCGGTACAGCACGGCGCGGTTGCCGGAGGCGAAGTCGGTCAGGCCGCCGACGGCGATCATCACGTCGAGCAGCGTCATGTTCTGGCGGTACGGCAGCGTGGCGGGCTTGACCGCCTGGCCGAGCACGCGGATCTGCTCGTCGTTGCCGCCGCCGAATCCGGCCACGACCACGGTGACGACCGGGTCCTGCAGGTATTTCTTCAGCGCCGTCTCGATCTCGCGCGCCAGTTCGGTCGGGTTCTTGCCCTGCGCGACGAGGTCTTCGACGAGCGGCGTGGTGATGCGCCCGTCGGGCCGCACCGGCACCGAGGTCGACAACTCGGGGTTGCGCCAGACGACGATGTTCAGCGTGTCACCCGGGCCGATGACGTAGAGGTAATCGGGTTCGGCCGCCGTGGGCGGCGCCGACGGCAGGGTGGACGCGCAACCTGCCACCAGCACGGCGGCCAGAAATGCGACGAAGGATCGAAGCATCGAAACACTCCTCGTTTTACGGGTTTCGCACCCGGTGCTTTTACCACCCCGGTTCGACCGCTTCCGGAGCATCTGACAGTTTGGTCCCGATTCGGCGCTGCGAGGAAGCCGTCCGTCGGTGGCGTCCGCAAAGATGCCACGGGCGGCGTTCGTGCGCCCGGAACTTCATCACCTGCGGCGGGTCGTCTCCTGCAGCTCGAGCGCAGCCTGGCGAGCCTGTTTCTGCAGCCACGGCGACGGATCGGTCAGGCGGGCGTCGAACGGATGGTGGTCGTGCGGGTAGAGCGCGCGGATGCGCTGCACGTAGGCGAGCGTTTCGGGGTACGGCGGCACGCCGCGCGCACGGTCGACGGCGCCTTCGCCGGCGTTGTATCCGGCCAACGCCAGGACGACGTCTCCCCTGAAGTACGACAGCAGCCAGCGAAGGTAGCGCATGCCGCCGCGCAGGTTCTCCAGCGGATCGAAGACGTTGCGTACGGCGAAGCGCTCGGCGGTTTCGGGGATGAGTTGCATCAGTCCCTGGGCGTTCTTCGTCGAGCGGGCGAGGGGATCGAAGTTCGATTCGGTGCGCAGCACCGCGAATACCAGGCGGGGGTCGAGCTGGAACTGGCCGGCAAGCTCGATGACCATGCGCGTGAGGCCGAGCCTGGCGCCGGCGGGCATCGGGCCGAACTCGGCCGGCAGGTCGACGACCGGCGTGAGGCCGGCGTTCGCGTTGCGCTGGGCCGAGGTCGACGGGCGTTGCGTCAGGCAGGTGGGAAGCTTGTCGACTTGCTGCTCGCCGCGGACGAGCTTCGCGAGCCGCGCGGCGGTTTCGTTGCCCAGCGCCGCCGCGCGGCGGAACAGCGTGTTGGCGATCTGGTCGTCGCGCGCACGACCGCGCGCGTTGGCGTACATCCAGCCCATGCGCAGGAAGGCGTCCTCGTCGTTCATGCGCGCGGCTGCGCAATACAGCGAATGCGCCTTTTCGTAGTCGCGCGGCAGGCCTTCGGCGTTCTCGTAGCGGATGGCCTCGCGCACGAGTTCGTTCGCGTTCGACGCCGCGCGCACCGTAGCGGGCGCGGCGAGGAGCGATGCGAGCAGCATCGAAGCGGTGAATGAACCGAAGGCGCGCACCATGTTCTTCGAAGCGGTCGAATCCCTATTGTAAGATCGGCGACCCTGCCGAACGGTGAATTCTTCCTCGTGCCGACGGCAGCGGGCGCGTAGCATCGCCGCCGTCGAGCGGTCTTTCTAACACAGTCGCAATTCCCGTATCCCATCATGAGCATTGTCGGTGTCGTCGGTCTCGGTTATGTCGGCCTTCCCCTTGCCGTCGAATTCGGCAAGGTGTTCGAGACGATCGGCTACGATCTGTCGGCGTCGAAGATCGACCATTTCCGTCGTCGGGAAGACCCCACCGGCGAGGTGGCCGCGAGCGAATTCGCGGCGTCCACGCGCCTGCACGTGACGAACGATCCCGCCGAACTGGCGCGCGCCGATTTCCTCGTCGTCGCGGTACCCACGCCGGTCGACGTCGGGCACAAGCCCGACTTCTCGCCGCTGGTCTCGGCGAGCCGCACCTGCGGGCGGCACATGAAGCGCGGCGCGGTCGTCGTCTACGAGTCCACGGTGTATCCGGGCGCCACCGAGGAGGTGTGCATCCCCGTCCTCGAGGAAAGCTCGGGCATGAAGTGGCGCACCGATTTCCATGTCGGCTACTCGCCCGAGCGGATCAACCCGGGAGATCGCGAGCACACCTTGTCGAGGATCGTGAAGGTCGTCTCGGGCGACGACGCCGAGACGCTCGAGCGCGTCGCGCAGTTGTACTCGGCGGTGGTGCAGGCGGGCGTGCATCGGGCGAGCAGCATCAAGGTGGCGGAAGCCGCGAAGGTGATCGAGAACACGCAGCGCGACCTGAACATCGCGCTGGTGAACGAGCTGGCGCTCATCTTCGACCGTGTCGGCATCGACACGCACGAAGTGCTGAAGGCGGCGGGCACCAAGTGGAACTTCCTGCCGTTCCGGCCCGGGCTCGTCGGCGGGCATTGCATCGGCGTCGACCCGTACTACCTGACGCACAAGGCCGAGATGCTGGGCTACCACCCGCAGGTGATTCTCGCCGGGCGCCGGATCAACGACGGGATGGGCGCCTTCATCGCGCAGCGCACCGTGCGCGAGATGGCTGCGGCGGGTTTTCCGATCAAGGATTCGCCGGTGATCGTGCTCGGTCTCACCTTCAAGGAAGACGTGCCCGACCTGCGCAACTCGAAGGTGATCGACGTCGTGCGCGAGCTGCAGAGCTACGGCGTGCAGGTGCACGTGCACGACGCGGTGGCCGAGCCCGAAGAGGCGATGCACGAATACGGCGTGAAACTCGTGCCCTGGGACGAGTTGCCGAAGGCGGCGGCGGTGGTGGCCGCGGTTTCGCACGCGCAGTACCACGAGCTGGGCGTCGAGGCGATCGCCGCCGCGGCGCAGCCGGGCGCGGTGTTCGTCGACGTGAAGTCCGCTTTCGATCCGCAGCGCATCGCGCAGCTTGGAATGCGATTGTGGCGGCTCTGAGCGGAGGCGACGACGCGGGCGCGGCGGCGAGCGACAACCTCGCGCTGCTCGCCGGCGTCGAACGCCGCTGGCTCGTCACCGGAGCCGCCGGATTCATCGGATCGAACCTGGTGGAGGCGCTGCTGCGCGGCGGGCAGCGGGTGGTCGGTGTCGACAACTTCGCCACCGGGCATCGGCGCAATCTCGACGAGTTGAGGGCGGTGGTCGGCGAGCGCGCGTGGTCGCGGTTTCGCTTCGTCGAAGGCGATCTGTGCGACGAAGGGGTGTGCTCGGAGGCGGTCGGCGGCGGGAGCGGTTGCGTCGACGTCGTGCTGCACCAGGCCGCGCTCGGTTCGGTGCCGCGCTCGATCGAGCAGCCGTTGCGCTCGTTCGCGGCGAACGTCGATGGCTTCGTGAAGCTGCTCGACGTGGCGCGGCGGGCCGGCGTGCGCCGTTTCGTCTATGCGTCGTCGAGCTCGGTGTACGGAGACCACGAGGCGTTGCCGAAGGTCGAGTCGCGCGTGGGCCGCGTGCTGTCGCCGTACGCGGCGACCAAGGCGGCCGACGAACTGTTCGCCGACGCGTGGGCGCGCACCTACGGCATGCAATGCGTCGGCCTGCGGTACTTCAACGTGTTCGGGCCCCGGCAGGATCCCGCAGGCGCCTACGCGGCAGTGGTGCCGAAGTGGGTCTCGTCGCTTCTGTCCGGCGAGCCCGTGTGGATCCACGGCGACGGGCTGACGAGCCGCGACTTCTGCTACGTGGCGAACGCGGTGCAGGCGAATCTTCGGGCCGCGCTGGTCGCCGCGCTGCCGGCGCCGCACGAGGTGTTCAACGTGGCGGTCGGCGAGAGGACGACGCTGCTCGAGTTGTTTGCGCAGATCCGCCGCGCGGTGCTCGCTGCCGAGCCGTCGCTCGCGTCGCGCGTCGCCGACGTCGGGCCCTCGTTTCGCGAGTTTCGCGTGGGCGACGTGCGCCATTCGCTGGCGGACGTGAGCCGAGCCCGCGAGGTGCTCGGGTACGCGCCGACGCACGACGTCGAGCGCGGCTTGCGCGAGGCGATCGGATGGTATCTGGGCCGTAGCGGGGCTTGATCCCGGAGGCCCGCTGCAATGGCGCTCCTGCGCCATTGCGTGCCGGCTGCAAAAGGAAGCGCTTCGGCTCGGGAAGCGCTTCGGCTCGTGAAAGCCGTTCCATGAGCCGGAAGGCCCCCCGGCGTCGCCAAGCCTCCTCAGTCGAGCTTCGTCAGTAGCGCCCGCGCCGACTCCGCCAGCGGCCCCGTGGACGTCGTCTCGAGCAGCGTTTCGAGTTCGGCTCGTGCGCCCGCCTTGTCGTCGAACTTCGCCAGTGCCTGCGCCAGGTGCAGGCGCAGCGCCGCGCTGGTCGGGGCGAGCGAGACTGCCTCGCGCAGCAGTTCGACGCCCTTGCGGTCGCCTTTCGCGACCAGGATCGTGCCGTAGGTGTCGACGACGGCCGCCGATTTCGGCGCCGCCTCGTACGCGCGTCGGCCGTAGTCGACGGCGCGCTCGTCCTTCAGTTCGTGCAGCGCCCAGGCGGCGTTGTTCAGCGCGATCGGGTTCTTCGGCTCCTTCTCGAGGACGACCGCGTATTGCTCGAAGGACTCCTTCCAGTGCTTGCGCGCGGTCTGCGACTCGCCGGCGAACATGCGCAGCGCGAGGTTCGACGGCTCGGAACGGATCCAGTCGCGCAGCATTCGATCGGCCTCGTCCTCGCGCTTCGCGGCGAGCAGCGCGCGATGCAGCTTCGCGCCGATCGGCGCCGATTTCTGCGCGGCGAAGGCCGTGCGGTATTTCTCGATCGCCGGGTTCCATTGGCCGTCGGCGGCGTACAGGTCGCCTTCGAGCATCAGCCCGGCGATCTTCGTTTTCTCGTCCGCACGCATGGCGGAGGCGATGCGCATCGCCTCGTCCTTGCGGTCGGCCTGCTGCAGCGTCGCCGCCAGCGCGACGCGCGGCTCGATCGCATCCGGCGCGATGGTGGTGGCCTTGCGGAAGCTGGCGAGCGCGGCGTCGCGGTTGCCGTCGGCGAGCTGCGTCTCGCCGATACGGAACTGGGCGAGCGCAGCCTTCGGGTTCAGGCGCAGCACCTTCTCCCAGCTGGCGATCGCCTGCGACGACTGCCCCGACTGGCGAAACGCCATTGCCAGCAGATCGAAGATGCGCGCGTCGGATGGATTCCGGTTGGCCGCTTCCTGCAGCATCGGGATCGCGTCCTTGGGCGCGTTGGTCTGCATCAGGTAGCGCGCGGTCGCGAGAATCGGCAAGACCGCGTCGGGGTTCGCCTCGCGCGCCCGCTTCAGCTGCTCGAGCACCTCGTCGCGCGTGCCGCCGGTGCGCGCGGTGAGCACCGCGAGCGCGACGGCGGCCTGCGAGTTCTTCGGGTCCTTCGTCAGCAGCGTCTGGTAGCGTTGCCGCGCGTCGCCGGGTCGCCCCTCGCGCAGGTCCAGCGTGGCGAGGTTGGCGGCGGCGGCGAGGAATTTCGGGTCGATCTGCAGCGCCTTCTCGAAGGCGGCGCGTGCGCCGGCCAGGTCGCCCTTGGCGGCCAGCACGCTGCCGCGCAGGTTCGACGGAAGCGGGTTGCCGGGCTCGGACTTCTGCTGCATGCGATCGACGGCGGCCAGCGCCTTGTCGAACTCGCGCGAGCGCAGCAGCGCGCTCACCAGCGCGACGTCGGCCTGCTGGTTGCCGGCGTCGAGCTCGATCGCCTGCTCGAGCTCCTCGATGCCCGAGGAGGTGTCGCCGGCGGCGATGTGCGAGAGCGCCAGGCCGGTGCGCGACCGTGAGTTGTCGGGCGAGAGCTCGGAGGCGCGCCGGAAGTAGCCGGCGGCCTCTTTCGGCTGGTTCAGCTTCAGCGACGCTTCGCCGGCGATGGCGAGCATCGCGGCGTCGTCGGGATGGCGCTTCAGTCCGGGACGGACCGCGTCGAGCGCCTTCTGCGGCTCGTTGCGTCGCAGCTGCGTGGCTCCCAGCACGCGAAAGCCGACCGGATTCTGCGGCAGCCGTTCGATGAGCTGGCGCGAATAGCGTTCGGCCTGCTCGAGCGCGTTCGCGCTCAGGCTCAGTCCGGCGGCCAGCCCGATCGCCGGCAGGTAGTCGGGCGCGAGGCGCAACGATTCCTCCACCTCCTCGCGCGCCGACTTCAGGTCGTTCTTGCGGCTTTGCACCAGCGCAACGAGATAGTGCGTGACCGGCGTGTTCGGCGCGAGCTTGCGCAGTTCGGCCAGGTCGCGTTCGGCGCCCTCGAGGTCGTTGAGCTCGAGCGACACGGAGACGAGCCTGGCCCGGGTGCTCGCGTCGTTCGGCCGCTTGCCGGCGACCTGCGTGAGCGTTTCGCGCGCGGCCTGCAGTTCGCGATCGGCGATGTCCAGGTCGGCTTTCAGCGTGAGCGCCTCGACCGAGCCGGGATCGTCCTTCAGGATGCGCTCGACCGCAGCACGGGCGCCCGGACGATCGGTGCTCGCCTGCAACGCGGCCAGGCCGACCTTCGCCGGCGCGTGATCGGCCTTCGCCGCCAGTGCCGCGTCGAACTCCTTGCGGGCTTCGTCGGGCTGGCCCAGCTGCAGCTGCGCGCGCGCCGCCGCGGTGTGGATGCGCGCGTCGGCCAGCGCGTCCGCGGTGGACGTCTTCTTCGCCTGTTCGACGACTGCCTGCGCTTCGCCCAGCGCGAGCATCGTCTCGAACAGGGCGGGCGCGACCTGCTTCGGGTCGTAGCCGAGGTCGAGTGCGCGGCGCAGCTCCTTCTCGGCCGAGCGCAGGTCGTTGTGCTGCAGGTACAGCTGGCCGAGCAGGAAGCGCGCCTGCGCGTTGGTTTCCTCCTGCTGCAGCAGGTTCTTCAGGTGGATCTCCGCGCTGCGCGGATCGGAGTCGCGGATCGAATCCTGCGCCTTGGCGAGCAGCGCCTCGGGCGTGTCGTTGCCCGAGCAGGCGGAGAAGGAGAGCGCGAGCAGCGAGGCGCCGAGCGCGCGCACCAGTGAAACGGAGAGCTTCATGACGGAGTTCCCGGGGAGCGGGTCAGCGCAGGCCGAACCGGTTGAGAAGATCGTACAACGTGGGGCGGCTGATTCCGAGCAGGTCGGCGGCGCGGGCGACGTTGCCTTCGACGCGCGACATCACCTTCAGCACCGCCTGCCGTTCGGCTTCGTCGCGCGCAGCGCGCAGGTTCAGCGTCGGCGCTTCGTCGCCGGAGGCCAGGCCGAGATCGTCGGCGGTGATCGACGTGCCGTCGGCCATGATCACGGCGCGCTTGATGCAGTTCTCGAGTTCGCGAACGTTGCCCGGCCAGCGGTGATGCGCGATCGCGTCGAGCGCATCTTCGCGCAGCACCAGCTTGTCGCGGCCGTTCTGCCGCGCGAAGCGTTGCACGAATGCATGCGCGAGCAGCGCCGCGTCGCCGCTGCGCTCGCGCAGCGCCGGGATGTCGATGACGATCTCGCTGAGCCGGTAGAACAGGTCTTCGCGGAACGTCCCCTCGTCGATCAGCTCGCGCAGGTTGCGGTGCGTGGCGCACACGACCCGCACGTCGACGGCGATCTCCTCGCGCCCGCCGATGCGCTCGATCGTGCGCTCCTGCAGGAAGCGCAGCAGCTTCGCCTGCAGCGCCTGCGGAAGGTCGCCGATTTCGTCGAGGAAGAGCGTCCCGCCTTCGGCGACCTCGATCTTGCCCAGCGTCTGCTTGATCGCGCCGGTGAAGGCGCCTTTCTCGTGGCCGAAGAGCTCGGACTCGAGCAGGTTCTCGGGGATGGCCGCGCAGTTGATCGCGACGAAGCGCTTGTGGCGGCGACTGGAGAGTTCGTGCAGGGCGCGCGCGAGCACTTCCTTGCCGGTGCCCGATTCGCCCAGCAGCAGGACGGTGGCCGTGGTGGGCGCGACGCGCTCGACGAGACGGCACACCTTGAGCATGCCCGGGTCGCGCGTGAGCAGGCCGTCCAGCGGCGTCTCGCTCGCCTGCCTGGCGAGCAGCTGCCGGTTCTCGCGCTCGAGGTCGGCCAGCCGGAACGCACGGTCGACGACGATGCCGAGCAACTCGGCCTCGAAGGGCTTGGCGAAGAAGTCCGCCGCGCCCAGGCCGATCGCCTTCAGCGCGTTCGCTCGATCGTTCTGCCCGGTGAGCACGATCACCTTCGTCGACGGCGCCAGTGTGAGGATTTCCTGCAGCGTCGCGAAGCCCTCGCTGGTGCCGTCGGCGTCGGGCGGAAGCCCCAGGTCGAGCGTGACGACGGCGGGTTCGTGCCGGCGCAGCGTGGCGATCGCGGTTTCGCGGTTCGAGGCGAACAGCACGTTGTACCGGTCGAAGGACCATCGCATCTGCTTTTGCAGGCCGATGTCGTCTTCGACCATCATCAGCGTCGGACGCTCGTCCGCCATTCAGGCCCCTGCCACCACGGTGTCGAACATTTGCGGATCGGCGGCAAGCGGCAGCCGGATCCGGAACGTCGTTCCCGATCCTTCCCGGCTGTCGACCTCGATCGATCCGCCCAGCTCGCGCACGTACTCGTGGCTCTCGAAGGTTCCGATGCCCATCCCGTGCGCCTTGGTCGACGAGAACGGCCGGAAGAGCCGCGTACGGACGAATTCCTCGCTCATCCCCTTTCCGTTGTCCTCGACTTCGATGCGCGCCTCGTCGCCTTCGCAACGCGCGCGCACCCGGATGATGCCCGAAGCGTCACTGGCGTCGGCCGCGTTCTGCAGCAGGTGACCGATCACGCGTTCGAGACGGTCGGCGTGCGCGAGTACCGATCGCTCGGCGATCGACGCGTCGATCTCCAGCGAAGGCTCGGGCTGCAGGCCGCGCCGGGTGGCAACCGCGCGGCCGAGCGCGTCGGCGATCCGAACCGGTGCCGGCTGCTCGACCGGCCGTGCCCCTACGCGCAATTGGAGCAGCAACCCCTGCATGCGGTCGATGACGTTTTCCACGGTCGAGAGCATGTCGGCCTGGAACTCGGGGTTGTCGCGGTGTCTTTGCGCATTGCGCAACATCAACGAGAGCTGCGCGACGAGGTTCTTCAGGTCGTGGACGACGAAGGCCGACATCCGGTTGAAGGACTCGAACTGCTGTGCCTGTACGAGCTGCTCGACGGCGCGCTGCAGGCCGAGGTAGCTCGCCGCCTGGCGGGCGGCCGCCTTGAGCAGGTCCCTGACTTCCCAGTCGATCACGAGCGGGGCGAGCGGGTGCTCGAGCAGGACCAGGCCGAGCAGTTCGCGCTCGAGCAGCAGCGGCACGACGAGCCACCCCGACGGGTGGCTGCCGAAGCCGGCGGGCAGCGCCAGGCCGTCGTAGCGGTCGCGGTGTTGGCGCCATTCGTCCAGGTCGATGATCCATTCGCGCTCGCCGAGGAAGGCAACGACCGGCTCGGCGAGCGACAGCGTTTCGCGCGGGCCGTGGTAGTTCAGCGCCGCCGCGCAGCGCAGCGCGCTGCCCTCGCGCAACCACAGCGCGCCGCCGCGGCTGTCCACGGCGTCAGCGAGCGCGCGCACCGTCCGGTGGGGCAGGTCGGTTGCGTGCGCCTTGTCGTCCTGCTGCGACAACGCGCTGGTCAGCCGCAGCCATTGCTCGCGGTAGTCGAAGCGGTACGAGAAGAAGTGCTTCGACAGGAACACGCGCAGTCGCGCTCGGGCCGTGCCCGACATGAGCACGACGACCAGGCCGATCGCCGCGCCGAAGACCAGGAGGGTCTGCGCGATCGCGCCCCATTCGCCGCCGAAGAAGCGGATGTAGTAGCCGGCGGCGGCAAAGACCAGCAGGTAGGCACCGGCGCCGAACAGTGCTGCCGAGTGGAAGACGACCGACCGTGACACGGCGATGTCGAGCTTCCACTGCGGGTTGCGTGCGGCCGCGATGGCGATCAGCGGTACGAGCGCGGCATTGGCGAAGCCGCGCGCCACCCACCAGCTTGGATCGAGGCCCGAGAACAGCATCGCGTCGCTGTAGAGGAGAAGGTCGAAGGAGAACAGGCCGGCGAGCGCGATCGCGAAGTACTTCAGGCTCCAGCGGTGCGCGGCGTCGGTGTTGCGGTAGACCTGCTCGAGACAGACGAGGCCGGTGACGGCCATCAGCGTCTTGACGGTGAAGGCAAGCGGTGCACGCGCGTCGAGGAAGTCGACGGCAATCGACCCGGCTGCCAGCGCGGCGATCAGCGCCAGCGCGCGCCGCCGCGTGCGCTCGCGCGGGTCGTCGTCGTCGGCAACGGAGTGCACGCCGACCAGCAGTTGCAGCAGCAGCACGATCCACGCGAGGCTTCGCGCGGCCTCGAGCACGCTGGCCAGGGCCCTCGCAGGCGGCCAAGCGACGAGCACGAGCACGAGTGCGCCCGCCCACAGCACCTGTACGACGACCGCGGCGAGCAACAGGCGCCCGGTGGTGTTGCCGGCGCGCCGCACCGCAAGCAGCGCGGCCAGCAGCAGCCACGCGAGCGCGGCTGCGCCGAAGCTCGCGATTCCCAGCGAGCGCAGATCCATGGGGAGCTACCGCGCTCCCTTGCCCAGCAGCACGACCTGTACGGTGTCGACGAGGATGAGCAGGTCGAGGAACAGCGAGTGGTTCTTCACGTAGTACAGGTCGTACTGCAGCTTGGCGAGCGAGTCGTCGACCGACGCCCCGTACGGGTAGCGCACCTGCGACCAGCCGGTGACGCCGGGCTTGACGCTGTGGCGCACGTCGTAATAGGGGATGTCTTCGAGCAGGTGCTGCACGAAGAACGGCCGCTCCGGACGCGGGCCGACGAAGCTCATGTCGCCGCGCAGAACGTTGAAGAGCTGCGGCAGCTCGTCGATGCGCGAGCGGCGCAGGAAGCGGCCGACGGCGGTGATGCGCGGATCGTTCGCGCCCGCCCAGCGCGGACGGCCGTCCTTCTCGGCGTCCTGCGCCATCGTGCGCAGCTTCATGATCGTGAACGGCACGCCGCCCTGGCCGACGCGCTCCTGTCGGTAGAAAACGGGCACGCCGCTCTCGACGAAGATCGCGAACATCGCGATGAGCAGGATCGGCAGCGTGACGGCGAGCAGCACGAGGCTGACGGCGACGTCGAACGAGCGCTTGATCATGTCGCGGAACAGCCCCTGGTCGAAGCCGGAGCTGAAGATCAGCCAGCTTGCGCGCAGGTTGTCGATCTTCAGCACGCCGAGCTCGCGCTCGTAGAACGACGTGATGTCCATCACGCGGATGCCGCGCAGCTTGCAGTCGAGCAGCTGGCGCAGCGGCAGCACGCCGCCGCGCCGTTCGCGCACGGCCAGCACGATCTCCGAGACGCGAAGCTCGCGCGCGGTGCGCACCAGGTGCGCGTGATCGAAGTGCTGCCCGCCGTCGGCCAGCGCGCGTTCGGCGACGACCGGATAGACGCCGGCGTACTGCACCGTGCGGCCGCGCACGGTGTCGTGCAGGAAGCGGATGATGTCCTCGGCTTCCGGACCGTTGCCCAGCACCAGTACGCGCCGCTTCGGCAGGCCGATGTCGCTGACGCGAAAGAACATCACGCGCAGCAGCAGCACGCCGACCGCGGCGAACACCGACGTGACCGCGAACACGCCGCGTCCGACGTAGGTGGCGGGGAAGAGGTAGAAGATCGCCGTCATCACGACGAGCGACAGGCCGTAGGCGACGAGCAGGCGCTGGATGGTGATGCGGAAGGGCTCGTTCTGCGCCTCGTACATGCCCAGGCCGGTCATCATCAGCAGCATCACCAAGGTGAACAGCCCCGCCTGGACGACGGGCAGCGGCGTGGACTGGTCCATCAGACGGACCCCGAAACCGAGGACCATCGACTGGAACAGCACCGTCGCTTCGATGACAGTGAGCAACAGGACGCGAAGCGACAGGTAATGATTGAACAGGCGAATCATTTCGGGTCGCGGGGGGCGGGGGTTATCACTTCTTCATCGTGCGCAGTCGACCCGGGCCTGCGCGAGGAAAAACCGCACCGCAGGCGCGAAGGAACCGCCGGTGGACCACACCGGAACCGGGGAACGAAAGCATAGGCCATCGGACCCATCCTTGTACCCACGGGGTTTTTCCGTAATCCATTCGGGAGAGCTGCGTCGCCGTCATCGTCGTGACGGTCGCGCGAACAGCGGATCCTGCCCGAAGTAGTCGCGGAAAAGCTCGTAGAGCGCCGGGTAGGCGTTGCGCAGCCGCCGTGGCGCCGTGAAGAAATGCTCGCTGGCCACGGCGAAGAACTCGCTCGGGTCGGTTGCGGCGTAGGGATCGAGCGGCAGGCGTTCGTACCACCGATCGGCGGCCGGGGATTCCGGGTCGATGTTGCGCGGAATCGACGCTTCCATCTTTTCCACGCGTGCGCCGAAATCGTTCCAGGCGTCGGTCATCGTGCGCGTCCAGCGGCTGCGCATTCCCGCGGGCAGCGGCGGGGTGCCGTCGGCGCCGCCGTCGAGCAGGTCGAGCTTGTGCGCGAATTCGTGGATGACGACGTTGTAGCCGGCGTGCTGGCCGTGCGGATCGGCGTCGGGCCACGACAGCACGACCGGACCGCCGTCCATCGCCTCGCCGGCCAGTTCGTCGTCGAACTCGTGCACCACGCCGGCTTCGTCGACGTGTCGGCGCGGGGCGACGAAGCGGTCGGGGTAGACGATGATCTCGACGAAGTCGCGGTACGCGTTCAGCGCCAGGTGCAGCACCGGCAGGCACGCCTGGATCGCGATGCCGATGCGAACGTCGTCGTCGATGGTGAATCCGGCAGCGCCGCTGAACTGCTTCGCGGCGATGAACGCTTCGCAGTTCGACTTCAGGCGCTCGCGCTCCTCGTCGTCGAGGTGGCCGAGAAACGGCATGCGCGCGCAGATCCGGCGCCATTGCGCCTCGTCGATGGGCGCAGGACGTGAGCGGGAGAGCAGTCGGCGCAGCAAGCTTCGGTTCGCGCGGATGGCGCGTTGCCTATAATCGGACACTGCCCTTCGGGCGGCGAAAATCGGACACCGCCCGTCGGGCGGCAAACGCGCGGCCGACGGGCACCGACCGGGATCGCAACATGTCCACGCAGCCGATGCAGGAACCGCCGGCCGCCGCGCGGTCGGCGTCCGAGCATAGCATCGCGCCTGCGGCGTCGGCAGGGTCCGTCGCTTCGGCGCTGGCGTGGGCCGCGCAGCGCGCGAACGACGTAGCCGGCCGCAGCGGCGAGGGGTACGTCGAGCACGCGCGGGCAACCATCGAGATACTGCGTTCGCTCGGCGCCGACGAGGCCTCGCAGACCGCGATGGCGCTGGTCGCGCCGGCGTCGGCGCTTGCGTTGCGGGAGATCGAGTCGCGTTTCGGCGCGCAGGTTGCGCGGCTGGTCGACGGAATGCGCCAGATCCAGCGTCTGCGCGAGTTGCACGCCCAGGCGGGCGCGGGACAGGCCGAGACGCTGCGAAAGATGCTGCTGGCGATGGCCACCGACATCCGCGTCGTCGTGATCCGTCTCGCGTCGCGGCTGCGCACGCTGCGCTACCACGCAACGACGCGCAGCGTTCCCGACCCGGCGGTGGCGCGCGAGACGCTCGACGTGCTTGCACCGTTGGCGAACCGCCTCGGGCTGTGGCAACTGAAGTGGGAACTCGAGGACCTCGCGTTTCGCTTCGTCGCGCCCGAGGCCTATCGCGCCCTCGCGCGCGAACTCGAGCAGCGCCGCGCCGAGCGCGAGGCGTTCGTCGCGCAGGCGGCGCAGACGCTCGCGGGCGCGCTCGAGGCGGCCGGCATTCGCGCAGAGCTGAGCGGCCGCCCGAAACACATCCACAGCATCCACGAAAAGATGCGGCGCAAGCAGCGCACGCTCGACGAGATCAGCGATCTGCATGCACTGCGCGCGATCGTCGGCAGCGTCGCGCAGTGCTACGCGGCGCTCGACGTCGTGCACGGGCTGTGGAAGCAGGTGCCCGAGGAGTACGACGACTACATCGCCCGTCCGAAGCCGAACGGCTACCGGTCGTTGCACACGGTGGTCGTCGCCGACGGCGACCGGCTGCTCGAGGTGCAGATCCGCACGCACGAGATGCATCGGCATGCCGAGTACGGCATCGCGTCGCATTGGCAGTACAAGGAGCGGGGCACGAGCGTGCCCGATGCGTCGCGCGAACAGGCGGGCGACGCGGAGCGGATCGCGTGGATGCGCCAGCTGCTCGCATGGCAGAGCGACGTCGGGCGTTCGCTCGACGCGCAGTCGTCGCCGCACGCGCGAACGCCGCAGGGAGCGGATGCGCCGGCGCACGGCGCACGTGCCGAGGCGGTGACGACCGAGGTGCCGGGAGCGGCGCAGCACATCTACGTGCTCACGCCGCAGGCGCGCGTGATCGAACTGCCGGCCGGCTCGACGCCGGTCGATTTCGCCTACCGCGTGCACACGACGCTCGGCCATCGATGCCGCGGCGCGCGCGTCGACGGTCACCTCGTTCCGTTGAACACGCCGCTGCGCAATGCGCAGACGGTCGAGGTGATCGTCGCCCGCGAGGGCGGCGGGCACGACGGTCCGTCGCGCGACTGGCTCAACCCGCAACTGGGATACGTGCGCAGCGCGCGTGCGCGCACGAAAGTGCGACAGTGGTTCAACGCGCTCGAGCTCGAGCGCGAAACGGCCAGCGGCCGCGAGCGGGTCGAGCGGGTCTTGCAGCGCGAGGGACGCACGGCGTTGTCGTTCGACGAGCTCGCGCGCCGGCTCGGCTTCGACGCCACCGCTTCGCTGTTCGTGGCCGTGGCGCGCGAGGAGATCGGTCCGCGGCAGCTCGAGGAAGCCGTGCGCCAGCCGCTGCGGCCGCCGGCCGGCTCGGCCCCCGGAGGTGCGGCAGCAACCGGCGCTGCCGCGGGCACAGCGTCGGCGACCGGCGCACCGGGTGCGATCGGTCCGACGGGAGCGCCCGCCGAGCCGACGACGCTGGTCACTCGCTCACGCCGGCAAAGCCATGCGACGGGCGGCGGCGACGGCGTGCTCGTCGTCGGCATCGATTCGTTGATGACGCAGCTCGCGCGCTGCTGCCGGCCGATTCCGCCCGATCCGATCGCCGGTTTCGTCACCAAGGGACGCGGCGTGTCGATCCACCGCGAGACCTGCACGGTCTACGCGAAGCTCGTGACGCAGGCACCCGAGCGCGTGATCGAAGCGACGTGGGACGACGCGACGCTGCGCGACGACGGCGACGGGCGGGCACGGCGCTTTCCGGTCGACGTCGAATTCCGCGTCAGCGAGCGTGCAGCGCTGCTGCGCGACATCACCGAAATCCTCGCGCGCGAGCGGGTGAACGTGCTTGCGATGCAGACGCTGGCGCGCCAGCCGCTCACGAGCATCCGCGTCACGCTCGAGGTGCGCGACGCAGCGCATCTGGCGCGCACGCTGGCTGCAGTGCGCGAAGTGACGGGGGTGGTGTATGCGGGCAGACGATGACGGGGTGAGGGGCAGGGTGGTGTAGGGGAGGCGCAGGGTGCAGGTGCAGGGTGCAGGTGCAGGTGCAGGTGCAGGTGCAGGTGCACCTCAGACGCAGGCGCGCCCACAGGGGCAGGCGCGCGCTCAGAGGCAGCACATCCGCAGGGGCGGGCGCACGGGCAGGCGCACGGGCACGCGCACGCTCAGGCGCACGGGCACGCGCAAGCTCCGATGCAGACGCGCCCGCAGACGCAGACGCAGGCGCATGCTCATGCTCAGACCCAGGCGCACCCTCGGGCGCGTGCTCAGACCCAGCGCACCCGCAGGGGCGGGCGCATGCTCAGACCCAGCACACCCACAGGCGCACCCCGAGGGCGCCTGCGCCGAGGCCGGCAAACGCCCCGGCTCGAAATTGGAGCCCTTACGCTCGTGGAATGGATTCCACACGCGTAACGGCTCGTTTTTGAAGCCGATGTCTTGCCGGCGGCCCGGCGGCGGCCAGGCGGCGGCCCGGCGGCGGCCCGGCGGCGGCCCGGCGGCGGCCAGGCGGCGGCGTCATTCTGCGCCGGGGTGTCGTCCTGCGCGCGACCGATCCCGGTGCGGGCAGAACCTATCCTGACTTTTGCGGCTTTTGCGCCGACTTCGGCCGGAACGCCTTGCACACCGCTTCGTTCGTCTCGAGATACGGCCCGCCGAGGAGGTCCAGACAGTACGGGACGGCCGCGAAGATGCCGTGCACGAGGACCTTGCCGTCGGCGTCGCGCACGCCTTCGAGCGTCTCGCGGATCGCTTTCGGCTGGCCGGGCAGGTTCACGATGAGCGCGTTCGCGCGAACGACGGCGACCTGTCGCGACAGGATCGCCGTGGGTACGTAGTGCAGGCTCACCTGCCGCATCTGCTCGCCGAAGCCCGGCATTTCGCGGTCGCCCACGGCGAGCGTGGCTTCGGGGGTGACGTCGCGCAGTGCAGGTCCCGTGCCGCCGGTCGTCAGCACGAGTGCGCAGCCTTCGCGGTCGACGAGATCGACCAGCGTGCGCTCGATCGTCTCGCGCTCGTCGGGGATCAGGCGGACCACCGGCTGCCAGGCGACGGCGAGCGCCACTTCGAGCCACTGCTGCAGGCCGGGCACGCCCTGGTCGGCATAGACGCCCTGCGACGCGCGGTCGCTGATCGAGACCAGTCCGATCTTCGGTGTTGCCGGTGATTCGCGCTTCGAAGGGCTCGCCGGCGCGCTCGCGCTCGCCGCTGCCTTCACTGTCGCGCTCCCCGCCGTGCTCCCCGCCGCGCTCCCCGCCACGCTCCCCGCCACGTTGTCGGCACCGCCCCCGACGGCGCCGCTGTTCGAAGTCAAGGTCGTGCTCATCGTCGTATCTCCGCGAGCGCCGCGCGCAGTGCGTCGGCGTCGACATCGCGCATCAGGCGCCCGATGAACTGCAACTGTCGGCGCCGGCCTTCGTGACTGCGGATGCTGCGCGCTGCACGTACCGCGTCGGCGAGCCGCTCGTCGATCGGCAGGCGATCGATCTCGTCGTCCTCGAGCGCGACCAGACTCTCGCCGAGCGCCTGCAGGCCATGCATTTCACGCTTGCGCTGCGTCTTGCTCGGCTTCTCGTCGGGTAACGGCATGAAAGGTGCGTCGAACGGTCGCTGTTATGATAACCGCGACATGTTCGAGTACGACGAAGGCGCGCTGCGCGATATCGCTCATTCGGTGCTGGGCTTCGCGCGCGAGTTCGGCGCGACCGATGCCGCGGTCGAGGCTTCGGAGAGCAGCGGTCTCTCGGTGAACGTGCGCATGCGCCGCGTCGAGACGATCGAACAGAATCGCGACAAGGGCATCGGCGTGACGGTCTACGTCGGCCAGCGGCGCGGACACGCGAGTTCCACCGATTTCTCCGCGCCGGCGCTGCGCGAGACGGTGAAGGCGGCGTGGGAGATCGCGCGCCACACGGCGCAGGACCCCTGTGCCGGATTGCCCGACGACGACACGCTGGCGAGCGATCCGGCAGATCCGCAACTGTTCCACGAATGGCCGATCGATGCCGAGCAGGCGGTCGCGCTTGCCCAGCGCATCGAGCGTGCGGCTTTCGAGGTTTCGCCCGCCATCCGCAACTCGGACGGCGCCTCGGTGTCGGTGAGCCACGGGCACTTCGTGCTCGCCAGCACCCGTGGCTTCAGCGGCGGCTACCGCCACAGCCGTCACACGATCTCGTGCTCGCCGATTGCAAGGCACGGGCGCGAGATGCAGCGCGACGACTGGTATTCGTCGAACTGCAATCCCGATCGACTCGCCGATCCGCAGGCGCTCGGGCGCTATGCCGCCGAGCGTGCGCTCTCCCGGCTGGGGGCGCGACGGATCGCCACGCAGCGCGTGCCGGTGCTCTTCGAGGCGCCGCTCGCGTGCGGGCTGCTCGGGCACTTCGTGCAGGCGGCCAGCGGTGGCGCGCTGTACCGGAATTCGAGCTTCCTGGTCGATTCGCTCGGCCAGCGGGTGTTTCCCGAGCACATCGACATCGTCGAGGATCCGTTTCGCCCCGGCGAGCTGGGCAGCGCGCCCTTCGACAGCGAGGGCGTGGCCACGCGGCGAAGGAACGTCGTCGATCACGGCGTGATCGAGGGTTATTTCCTGTCGACGTACTCGGCGCGCAAGCTCGGCATGCGCACCACCGGCAACGCGGGCGGTTCGCACAACCTGCGGTTCGTCAGTCGCGGCACGCGCGCCGACGACAGCTTCGAGGCGATGCTGCGCAAGCTCGATCGGGGGCTGCTCGTCACCGACCTGATGGGGCAGGGGGTGAACTACGTCACCGGCGATTATTCGCGCGGCGCGAGCGGTTTCTGGGTGCAGGACGGACGCATCGTGCATCCGGTGGAGGAGGTCACGATCGCCGGGAACCTGCGTGAGATGTTCGGTGCGATCGCGGCCGTCGGCGCCGACGAGATCACGCGGGGAACGAAGCGAACCGGGTCGGTGCTGATCGGCGAGATGGCGGTAGCGGGGAGCTGAGGCGGGAGCCGGGCGATCGATCGAACAGATCGACGACCTCTCGCGCACGATCGGCCGCGACGCGCGCAGCGCACCGTAGAGAGCGGTGGCGGACGAGCCCATGGCACCGGGCGTAGCAACCGCGGGTCTGCAGCCCGATCCGCCGGCCGACTGACGACTGCTCTGGTTCGATCCGCCGACCGGCCGACGACGGCTCTGTCTCGATTCGCCGACCGGCCGACGACGGCTCTCGCTCGATCCGCCGGCCCGCCGACGACGGTTCTCTCTTTAGTGCACCCAGCCGGCCAGCAGTCGACGGACTTCCTCGGGATCCGCCGCTCCGGCGCCCATCTGATCGACGGCGGGCTCGGCCTTGCGAACGAGGTCGTCGAGCGCTGCGACGGCCTCGGCCGGGGCCGGGCCCTCGGGTGCCTGCAGCGACATCTCGAGCGCGTCCTCGGCGTGATGCACGAGCGCGAAATAGCGGCGAAGCCTTCTGCGATCGTCCATCGTGCGCTCCTGGAGAAGTTCGGCCCGGGTGGATGAGCCCGATGCGATATCTTGGGACAGAACGCGACACGACCACAGGAATTCGGTCACCATGAACAAGGCCTTCGTTCGCGAGGACGCGCCCGAGGACGACGACGAGTTTCCCGATCCGACGCCGCTGCCGGCGGGCGCGCGCAACTACGTGACGCCGGCCGGGTACGCGCGGATGAAGGCCGAACTGCTCCATTTGCTCGACGTGGAGCGCCCCGAGGTCGTGCGGGTCGTCTCGTGGGCGGCGTCGAACGGCGACCGTTCCGAGAACGGCGATTACCTCTACGGCAAGAAGCGGTTGCGCGAGATCGACCGGCGCATCCGCTTCCTCACCAAGCGGCTCGACGCGGCCGAGGTCGTCGATCGGGCGGGCGCCGACGCGCCGGAGCAGGTCTTCTTCGGGGCGACGGTCACCTTCCTGCGCAATGGCGAGAGCGAGGAGACGGTGACGATCGTCGGGGTGGACGAGGTCGATCCGCTTCGACGTCGGGTGAGCTGGATCTCCCCGGTCGCGCGCGCGCTGACGAAAACGCGTGAGGGCGACACCGTGCTGCTGCGAACGCCGGCCGGCGTCGACGAGCTCGAGGTGCTCGACGTGCGCTACGACCCGGTCGACTGAGGACGGGCGCTGCGCGCCCGGCGTCGACCGGCACGGGCGCGGCTGGCCGAAGTGTTCCGAGAGGCGGCTTCAGATGCGCGTGATGCGCGAGACCTCGGACAGCCGCCGCAGGTTGCGCATCGCGCGCGCCAGGTGCACACGGTCGCGCACGAGCAGTGCGAAGCGGATCGATGCGCTTTCCGCGGCTTCCTCGTCCATCGCCACGTGCACGATGTTCGCTTCGCTGGCGGCGATCTCCGCAGCGACCTTGCCCAGGGTTCCGCGATCGTTGCGCACCTGCACCTCGATGCCGGTGCGGAACTGCCCCGAGACGTCGTCGGCCCAGTCGACGTCGATCCAGCGTTCGGCGTCCTTCGTGCGCTGGCGCGCGGCGACCTTGCAGTCGGCGCGGTGCAGGAACAGGCCGTGTCCGCCGCGCATGTGTCCGATGATCTCGTCGCCCGGCAGCGGGTGGCAGCACGGCGAGTAGGTGACGGCGGCGCCTTCGGTGCCGCTGACGATGACCGGCGCCGGCCGCGGCAGCATCAGCGTGGCGCCGCTCGGCTTGCCCGAGGAGAACTGCAGCGCGATCGTGCGCGCGACGACCGGGGCCAGGCGCTTGCCCAGGCCGATGTCGGCGTGCAGTTCCTCGACGCTCCGGGCGCCGGCATCGCGCGCACCGCGCTCGACCACGGCCGGGTCGAGCGTGGACGCGTCGATGCGCAGCGCGCCCAGCGCCTGCGCGAGCAGGCGCCGCCCGAGGTCGACCGACTCGTTGTACTTCAGCGTCTTCAGGCACTGGCGGATGCCCGAGCGCGCCTTGCCGGTGCGCACGAAACCGAGCCAGTTCGGGTTCGCCTTCGAGCTCGCATCGGTGATGACCTCGACGACGTCGCCGTTCTGCAGTTCGGTGCGCAACGGCACCGGCTTCTGGTTCACGCGCGCGGCGACCGCCTGATCGCCGATGTCGGTGTGGACGCTGTAGGCGAAGTCGATGATCGTGGCGCCGCGCGGCATCGCGCGGATCTGCCCGCGCGGCGTGAACACGTAGACGGCGTCGGGAAACAGGTCGACTTTCACGTGCTCGATGAATTCGAGCGAGTCGCCGGTCTGGCTCTGGATGTCGAGCAGCGACTGCAGCCACTCGTGGGTGCGCTTCTGCAGGTCGGTGAAGCTGTCCTTTTCCGCCTTGTACAGCCAGTGCGACGCGACGCCGGCCTGCGCGACGTGCTGCATCTCGTGCGTGCGGATCTGGAATTCCACCGGCGTGCCGAACGGGCCGACCAGCGTGGTGTGCAGCGACTGGTAGCCGTTGATCTTCGGGATCGCGATGTAGTCCTTGAAGCGGCCCGGCACCGGCTTGAAGGTTCCGTGCAGCGCACCGAGCGTGAGGTAGCACTGCGCAACGGTGTCGACGACCACGCGAAAGCCGTAGATGTCGAGCACCTGCGAGAACGACAGCTTCTTCTCGCGCATCTTGCGGTAGATCGCGTAGAGCGACTTCTCGCGCCCGTAGACCTGCGCGTTGACGCCCGCCTCGGGGAGCGTCTTCTGCACCGTCTCGAGAATGCGCCCGATCACCTCGCGGCGGTTGCCGCGCGCGGCCTGCACCGCCTTTTGCAGCGTGTGGTGCCGCCAGGGATGCAGGAAGCGGAACGAGAGGTCGACGAGTTCGCGAAACAGCTCGTGCAGCCCGAGACGACTGGCGATCGGGGCGTAGATCTCGAGCGTCTCGCGCGCGATGCGCTGCTGCTTTTCGCGCGGCACCGCATCGAGCGTCTGCATGTTGTGCAGCCGATCGGCGAGCTTGACCAGGATGACGCGCACGTCGCGCGCCATCGCGAGCAGCATCTTGCGGAAGCTCTCCGCCTGCTGCTGCTCCTTCGATGCGAACTCGACACGCTCGAGTTTGGAAAGGCCGTCGACCAGCTCGGCGACGTGCGGGCCGAAACGCTCGATGAGGATCGGCTTGGCGACCGACGTGTCCTCGATGACGTCGTGCAGCAGCGCCGCCATCAGCGTGTCGGCGTCCAGTTTCCAGCGCGCGAGGATTTCGGCGACGGCGATCGGGTGCGAGATGTAGGGTGCGCCGCTGGAGCGGAACTGCCCCAGGTGCGCCTCGTCGCCGAAACGATAGGCCTCGCGGATGCGCGCGAGCTCTTCGGCGGGGAGGTAGGTGCTCGCGCGACGCGTCAGCTCGGCAAGCGAGACGACGCTGTGGTCGGCGGCAGCCGCGTCGAGGTCGTGATCGTGCGCCTCGTCGGGTCTTGCCGCCGCGGGCGGCACAGCCCTTCTCCTGCGTCCCCGGGGGACGGATTCGACGGCGGCAGGGTCGGGGCCCGGCATCGCGGTTTCGACCGTCGAAGGCGCCGCTCGTCAGCGGCGCATCAGGTCGACACTCGTCGCAACATCTCGATGCCGACCTTGCCGGCGGCGATTTCGCGCAGCGCCGTCACGGTCGGCTTGTCGTCGGATTCGATCTTCGCTGCGTGACCCTGCGCGAGCATGCGTGCGCGATACGTTGCGGCCAGCGTGAGTTCGAACCGGTTCGGAATCTGCTTCAGGCAGTCTTCGACGGTGATGCGAGCCATGGTTCACCTATGCGGATGCGTCGCCGGCGATGCCGAGCGCGTGAAATGTGGAACGGTGTCGCGCGCGTTGCCGCGACAACCGCAGGCGCGCCGCTTCGACCAGGATGCGAAGCTCGGCGAGTGCAGTTGCAAAGTCTTGATTAATAATAACATATTGAAATCGGTGCGCCTGCTTCAGTTCGTTGCGCGCGGCGGCGACGCGCCGTTCGATCACTTCGGCGCTGTCCTGGCCGCGCTGCTCGAGTCGCTCGCGCAGCGCATCGACCGACGGCGGCACGATGAAGACGCCGACGGCGTCGGCGAACAGCTGCTGCACCTGCGCGGCGCCCTGCCAGTCGATCTCGAGCACGATGTCGACGCCGGCGCGCATGCGCTCCTCGATCCACAGGCGCGAGGTGGCGTACAGGTTGCCGTGCACCTCGGCCCATTCGAGGAATTCGCCGGCTTCGCGGCGCCGTTCGAATTCGGCGCGGTCGACGAAGTGGTAATCGTGCCCGTTCTCCTCGCCGGCGCGCGGCGGGCGCGTGGTGAACGACACCGACAACTGCAGCAGGGGCCGGTCGGCGAGCAGCGCGCGCACGAGCGAGGTCTTGCCGGCGCCCGAGGGGGCGGAAACGACGAACAGGCTGCCTGCGCTTTCGGAAATCGTCATCGAAATGGGCTTCACTCCAGGTTCTGCACCTGCTCACGGATCTGCTCGATCAGCACCTTCAACTCGATCGACGCGCCGGTGAGATCGATCGCGGCGGCCTTCGAACCCAGGGTGTTCGCTTCGCGGTTCAGTTCCTGCAGCAGGAAGTCGAGCCGCTTGCCGACCGGACCCGGATGTGCAAGCACGCGGCGCAGTTCGGCGACGTGCGCCTGCAGGCGGCCGATTTCCTCGGCGACGTCGATGCGCAAGCCGTAGGCGGCGACTTCCTGGCGTACGCGCGCCATCGTCTCTTCGATCGGAATCGCGCTGGATGTCTGCTCGAGCGCTTCGCGCAGCCGCTCGACGAGCCTGTGCTGCCAGGCTTCGATCAGCTCGGGTCCGCGCGCGGCGAGCGGCGCGACGAGCGCATCGATCGCCTCGGCGCGTTCCAGGACGAAGGCGACGAGCTTTTCGCCTTCGCGCACGCGGCTCGCGCCGAACTCGGCGAGCGCCTCGCGGGCCGCGGCGACGACTTCGGCGTTCAGGTCGACCTCCGACGCCTCGTCGGCGACGACGCCCGGCCAGCGCAGCGCTTCGACGACGCTGGGCGGCGAAGCGTGCGGCATTGCCTGCGCGACCTGGCGGGCGAGCGTCGCGAAGCGGGCGAGCGCGCGCTCGTCGACGCGCGCGGGCGCCTCGTCGGCGCGCACGCCCGGGCGCAGTGCGAGCCGGCACTCGAGCTTGCCGCGTTGCACCGCCGCGCCGACGAGTTCGCGCAGTGCCGGCTCGGCACTGCGCAGTTCGTCGGGTGCGCGAACGACGAGGTCGAGGAAGCGCGCGTTGACGCTGCGCAACTCGACCACGACCTGGCCGGCGGCGGTGTTGCGCGAAGACAGCGCGTAGCCGGTCATGCTCTGGATCGGGCGCCGTTCGGCGGATCGCATGGATTCGGGACGTCGATTCGTCTGGGGAACTCTTTAGAATGGGTGCGCCCGGATCGCCGACGAGTTCTCATCGAGAAATGGCCACCCAGACCAACGCGCCGTTGCCCGAGGGGCTCGAAGTCGGCGGGTATCGCATTGTAAGGAAGATCGCCAGCGGCGGATTCTCGATCGTCTATCTCGCCGAGGACGAACACGCTGCGCAGTACGCGATCAAGGAGTACCTGCCCAGCTCGCTGGTGCAGCGAGCCCCCGGTGAACTCGAGCCGCAGGTGGCCGCTGCCAGTGAACCCACCTTTCGCAACGGACTGCGCTGCTTCTTCGAGGAGGGCCGGGCGCTCGCTCGAATCTTCCATCCGAACGTGGTTCGCGTGGTGAACTTCTTTCGCGCGAACGGCACCGTCTATCTGGTGATGACCTACGAGCGCGGGCGCAGCCTGCAGGAGCTCGTGCTGCGCCATCGCGGCCGACACCACGGGCGAACGCTCGCCGAGCGGCACGTGCTGCGCGTCTTTCACCTGGCGATGAACGGCCTGCGCGAGGTGCACGCCAACCGGCTGCTGCACCTCGACCTGAAGCCGGCGAACATCTACCTGCGGCTCGACGGCACGCCGTTGCTGCTCGATTTCGGCGCGGCGCGCCGCGCGCTTGACGTGCAGCCGCACAAGCTCTTTCCGATGTACACGCCGGGCTTCGCGGCCCCGGAGTTGTACCGGCGCAACCAGCAGCTCGGACCCTGGACCGACGTCTACGGCATCGGGGCGAGCCTGTTCGGTTGCATGGCCGGGCAGCCGCCGCAGCCGGCCGACCAGCGCGAACTGGACGACAAGGTTCCGGCGGCGCTCGACGCGATGGAGCACGCGTACTCGCGCGCGCTGCTCGATCTCGTCGCGTGGTGCCTGAAGCTCGATGCGCTCGAGCGTCCGCAGAGCGTGTTCGCCCTCCAGCGCGCTATGCGCCACATCGCGCCGGCGGAATAAAACCCGCGCCCGCCGAGCCCGGTCGGGCGCTGGATCGACACCATCGCCGGCCGGGTGCCGGTACGACGGCGGGGCGACGAAAGCGTCGGTTCGCTCGGCTGACGAAGGAGCGGCGCGTGCGATTCTCCATCTACCAGGACACGCTGTGCGGGGCGCGCCCGACGAACCAGGACCGCATGGGTTACTGCTACACGCGCGAAGCGCTGCTGATGCTGGTGGCCGACGGCATGGGCGGGCACCTGCACGGCGAGGTCGCCGCGCACCTGGCGCTGCAGGCGGCCGCCGCGTGCTTCCAGGCCGACGCGCGGCCGCTGCTCGCCGATCCGCCCGCCTTCCTCGATCGGGCGCTGCGCCATGCGCACCACGAGATCCTGCGGCACCAGGAGTTGCACGACCTGCCCGAGGCGCCGCGCACGACGATCGTCGCCTGCGTCGTGCAGCAGGGACGCGCCTGGTGGGCGCACGCCGGCGATTCGCGGCTGTACTGGCTGCACGACGGACGGGTGGTGACGCGCACGCGCGATCACTCGAAGGTGCAGAATCTCATCGACCTCGGCCAGCTCGATCCGGACGATGCCGACACGCATCCCGAGCGCAACAAGGTGCTGAACTGCCTGGGCTCGCCCTTCGAGCCGACGATCGACCTGGGCGGCGACGTCGCGCTGAAGCCGGGCGACATCCTGCTGTTGTGCAGCGACGGCGTCTGGTCGGCGTTGCCCGAAGCGGCGCTGGCCGCGTTGCTGTCGTCCGACAGCGTGCTCGAATCGGTGCCGAGCGTCGTGCGCGCAGCGGTCGAAGAGGCCGGAGCGATGGCCGACAACGCGACGGCGCTGGCGATGAGCTGGGGCGACGCGCCGGCGACCGGCGGCGCGCTCTCCTCGGACGACGTGCCCGACGGCGCGATCACGACGACGATCGCCGTCGGACAGCTCGACGCGGGTTCGCCCGCCGACGTTCTGAGCGAGGACGAGATCGAGCGTACGATCCGGGAGATCCGCGAGGCGATCTCGCGCACCGGGAATCATTGAACGCATGTCGATTCGTCCGAGCGGGCGCGCGCCCGAGGCGCTGCGCGCGCTGCGTCTGGAAAGGGGTTTCACGAAACACGCAGAAGGCTCGGTGCTCGTTGCCTTCGGCGACACGCAGGTGCTGTGCACGGCCAGCGTCGAGAGCAAGGTGCCGCCGTTCCTGCGCGGTGCCGGCCGCGGCTGGCTCACCGCGGAATACGGGATGCTTCCGCGCTCGACGCACACGCGCAGCGAGCGCGAGGCCGCGCGCGGCAGGCAGAGCGGGCGCACGCAGGAAATCCAGCGGCTGATCGGGCGCAGCCTGCGCGCAGTGTTCGATCTCCAACGGCTCGGCGAGCGCACGATCACTCTCGATTGCGACGTGCTGCAGGCCGACGGCGGCACGCGCACCGCGGCGATCACCGGCGCGTTCGTCGCCGCGCACGACGCGGTGTCGCAACTCGTGGCGCGCGGCGAGATCGCGGCCAGTCCGGTGCGCGACTTCGTCGCCGCCGTTTCGGTCGGCATCTACGAAGGAACGCCCGTGCTCGATCTCGACTACGCCGAAGACTCCGCCTGCGATACCGACCTGAACGTCGTCATGACCGGCGCCGGGGGTTTCGTCGAAGTGCAGGGAACGGCCGAAGGCGAAGCGTTCACGCGCGCGCAGATGGATGCGTTGCTCGACCTGGCGGCGGTCGGCATCGCACGGTTGGTCGAAGCGCAGCGCAGCGTACTCGCGTGCTGATCCGCCACGGCTTCGGGGGGCCGCTTCGATGAGGCTCGACCGCATCGTGCTCGCCTCGGGCAACGCCGGAAAGCTCGCCGAATTCAGCGAGCTGCTCGCGCCGATGGGCATCGGCGTGCAGGCGCAGGCCGCCTTCGGCGTGGTCGAGGCCGAGGAGCCTCACTGCACCTTCATCGAGAACGCGCTGTCGAAGGCGCGCCGCGCGAGCCGGCTCACCGGACTGCCGGCGATCGCCGACGATTCGGGTCTTTGCGTGGATGCGCTCGGCGGGCGGCCGGGCGTGCTGTCGGCGCGCTGGGCCTCCGCCGGAGGAGACGGCAGCGCCCAGGCCGATCGCGTCGAACGCGACCGGGCGAACAATGCGAGGCTGGTGCAGGAGCTCGCCGGCTGCAGCGAGCGCAGCGCGTATTTCTATTGCGTGCTCGTGCTGCTGCGTGCGGCCGACGATCCGCAGCCGATCTTCGCCGACGCGAGCTGGGCAGGCGAGGTGATCGATGCGCCGCGCGGCAGCGGCGGCTTCGGCTACGACCCGCATTTGCTCATCCCGTCGCTCGGGTGCACGGTGGCCGAGCTGGACGCGCAGACGAAGAACCGGCTCAGTCATCGGGGGCGCGCGACGCGGGCGTTGATCGAGCGCCTGCGCCAGGCAAGCGCGCCGGGCTGATGCACGAATCGGACGGAGCGGCGCGCGTGACGTCGATCGCGCGGCGTGCGCCGGGCGACGAGACGAGCGGGGTGCGTTCCGCGCCCCCGCTGTCGGTCTACGTGCATCTGCCGTGGTGCATCCGCAAGTGCCCCTATTGCGACTTCAACTCGCACGCGGTGCTCGGCAACTCGCACGCGGTGCCCGGCAACTCGCACGCGGTGCCCGGCAACTCGCACCCGGTGCCCGGCAGCGCTCACGTTCCGGTCGACGGCGACGGCGTGCCGCAACGGCGCTACCTCGATGCGCTGCGCGCCGACCTCGAGGCGGCGCTGCCGCAGGTCTGGGGCAGGCCGGTGCAGACGATCTTCGTCGGCGGCGGTACGCCGAGCCTGTTCTCGCCGGAATCGATCGACGAACTGCTGACGATGCTGCGCACGCTGTTGCCGGTGGTGCCGGGCGCCGAGATCACGATGGAGGCGAATCCCGGAACCTTCGAGGCCGAACGCTTTCGCGCCTTCGCACAGGCGGGCGTGACGCGACTGTCGATCGGCGTGCAGAGCTTCGACGACGACGCGCTGCGCCGCATCGGGCGCGTGCACGACGCCGCGCAGGCGCGGCGCGCGATCGAGACGGCGGCGTAACACGTCGAGACGTGGACCCTCGACCTGATGTACGCGCTGCCCGGGCAGACGCCCGAGGCGTTGCGCGCCGACCTGCGCGAGGCGCTGTCCTTCTCGCCGCCGCACCTTTCGTACTACCACCTCACGCTCGAGCCGAACACCGCCTTCGCGCTGCGTCCGCCGGTGCTGCCCGACGAGGACGCGGCGAGCGAGATGCAAACGCGGGTCGAGGACGAGGCCCGGCGCGCCGGACTGCAGCACTACGAGGTCTCGGCCTACGCCCGCCCGCATCGGCGCTGCGCGCACAACCTGAACTACTGGCAGTTCGGCGACTATCTCGGGCTCGGGGCCGGCGCGCACGGCAAGCTCTCGTTCCAGGACCGCATCGTGCGCGAGGCGCGCGTGCGCAATCCGCGCGAGTACATGCGCGCCGCGCTCGGCGGCGCCGATGCGGGGCCGGTGGTCGCATCGTCGCACGCGGTTCGCGCGCGCGAGCTGCCTTTCGAGTTCATGCTGAACGCGCTGCGGCTCACCGACGGCGTGCCCGCCGCGTGGTTCGTCGAGCGCACCGGACTGTCGACGCTGGCGATCGCGCGCACGGTGCAGCGAGCGGTGCAGCGCGGGCTGCTCGAGCCCGATCCCACGCGCTACCGCGCGACGGCGCTCGGTGCGCGCTTCCTGAACGACCTGCAGCAGATGTTCCTGCCGGAATGACGACGAAGGAGGAGGAAGAAACCATGGAAGCGATCGAGACGACGATGATGCCGGTGCCGCTGTCGTTGAACCGGCTGCTCGAGCATGCGGGCAGGCTCTTTCCTGCGCAGGAGATCGTCTCGCGCCTGCCCGACAAGTCGCTGCGCCGCCACAGCTACGCGCAGTGGTACGCGCGCACGCGCGCACTCGCGGCGGCGCTGCAGAAACTGGGCCTGCGCCGCGGCGACCGGGTGGCGACGCTGTGCTGGAACCATCATGCGCACCTGGAGGCGTACTTCGGCATTCCGGCCGCCGGAGGCGTGATGCACACGCTGAACCTGCGCCTGGCGCCCGACGATCTCGGCTGGATCGCGCACCACGCGAAGGACCGCTTCCTGATCGTCGACGACACGCTGCTGCCGCTGTACGAGCGCTTCGCGTCGCTGCATCGCTTCGAGCGCGTGCTCGTCTTTCCGTTCTCGGGCGCACCGGTGGCCGAACGCGAAGGCGACGAGGAGCACGCAGTGCCGGCGATCGACGACTACGAGCGACTGCTCGCGCAGGCGGCGAGCGCGTCGCTGGCCGACGCGAACGGGGCGGCCTTCGCGTACGTGGCGCACGACGAGAACGACCCGGTGGCGATGTGCTACACGTCGGGGACCACCGGTCGGCCGAAAGGCGTCGTCTACTCGCACCGCTCGACGGTGCTGCATTCGCTCAATTGCGCGCTGCCCGACTACGTCGCGTTGTCGGCCAACGACGTCGTGCTGCCGGTCACGCCGATGTTCCACGCCAATTCGTGGGGCATTCCGTACGCGGCAGTGATGCTCGGCTCGAAGATCGTCTTTCCCGGCCCGCACCTGCACCCGGACGACCTGCTCGACCTGATGCAGCTCGAGCCGCCGACGCTCGCGCTCGGCGTGCCGACCATCTGGCTCGGCATGATCCAGGCCTTCGAGGCGAACCCCGGGCGCTGGAAGTTGCCGGCGGGCATGCGCAGCATGGTCGGCGGGGCGGCCGTGCCCGAATCGCTGATCCGCGCGTTCGCGCGCAACGGCGTGCGCCTGGCGCAGGGCTGGGGCATGACCGAGACCTCGCCGATGGCGTCGCTGTTCTTCGAGAAGCCCGAGCTGCGCGCGGTGGCGAGCGAGGACGAGTGGTTCGCGCGCAAGGCCACCTGCGGGATCCCCGTTCCGCTGGTCGAGCTGCGCATCATGGGCGAGGACGGACCGGCCGACTGGAACGGCCGCGACGTAGGCGAGCTGCAGGTGCGCGGGCCGTTCATCACCGGCTCCTATCACGAGGAGCCGCGCAACGCCGACCGGTTCACCGACGACGGCTGGCTGCGCACCGGTGACGTCGCCTCGGTCGACCCGCACGGCTATGTGCACATCACCGACCGCGTGAAGGACCTGATCAAGTCGGGCGGCGAGTGGATCAGCTCGGTCGACCTGGAGAACGCGATCATGGCGCACCCGGCGGTGGCCGAGGCGGCGGTGATCGCGATCGCGCATCCGAAGTGGGGCGAGCGGCCGCTCGCCTGCGTCGCGCTCAAGCCCGGCAAGCGGCTCGAGGCGGGCGAGCTGCGCGAGTTTCTCGCACCGAAGCGCGCGCGCTGGCAGTTGCCCGACGCGATCGAATTCGTCGACGAGATTCCGCGCACGTCGACCGGCAAGTTCTGGAAGGTGAAGCTGCGCGAGCGCTTCGCCGACTGGAACTGGCCGCAGGACACGATCGCGCCGTAGACGATCGCCGCAGATGCGCGCGCCGCAGGCGATCGCCGCAGCCGAGCGCGCCGCAGGCGCGGGCGGGCCTTATTTCTTCAGGTGTCCGGCGGCCTCGGCGATGTAGGGCCCGCAGATCGACGCGTTGATCTTGCAGTCGAGCAGGACCGGCCCTTCGTCGCGCGAACGCAGCAGCGGTGCGGCCGCGTGCAACTGATCGAGCGTACGGATCGTCGCCGTGCGAAAGCCGAAGGCCTCGGCCACCGGCGCGTAGTCGACGTCGGGGAACATCGCCCGCGACACCGGCATGTTCTCCAGGCGCAGGTAGTGCATCTCGGCACCGTAGGCGCAGTCGTTCATGACGACGATGACGAGCGGGACGTCCTCGCGCACCGCGGTCTCGAGTTCGCCCAGCGTCATCAGCAGTCCGCCGTCGCCGATCACCAGCACCGTCGTCGTCTCCGGGCGCGCCTTGGCGAAGCCGAGCGCCGTTCCGAAGGCCATTCCCACCGAGAAGAAGTCCCACGGCAGCTTCAGGTGCTCGGGACCCAGCGTCGAGAAGAACGGCAGCGTCTGCACGAAGTTGCCCGAGTCGAAGACGAGGTTGCGATCGGCCGGAAGCAGCCGGTCGAGCTCGAGGGCGAGCGCCCGGGGATCCACCGTGCGCGGCGTGTGCTCGGCGAGAAACTCCTGCGACCAGTCGAATCGCGCGAGTCGCTCGCGGTTCTCGTCGACGTGAAACGGCTTGTCGGCCGCTGCGCGCTCGGGCAGCGCATCGAGCAGCTGCTCGGCCACCGCGCGCACATCCCCGACGACGGCGACATCGGCCGGGCCCCAGCGTCCGATGTGGCTGCGGTCCCGGTCGACATGGACGATCGGCGCACCGGGCGCGAGCGCAGCGCCTGCGCTCGTGGTGCGCTGGTTGAAGCTGGCTCCGAAGACGACGATGCAGTCGGCGTCGTCCATCAGGCGCCGGCCCGCCGAATGGGAGAACGACCCGATGACGCCGACGTCGAACGGGTGGCCGCGAAACAGGTCTTTCGCCTTCAGCGAGGTGGCGAGCACGGCGCCCACGCGGTCGGCCAGGCGCTCGATGGCCTGGCGTGCGCCGGCCCGTTGCGCGCCGACGCCGCAGACGAAAAGCGGCTTGCGGCTGCGCTGCAGGACCCCGGCCGCGGTGGCGATCGACGCAGGCGAGGCGGCGCCTTCGTCGCGCGTTCGCCGCGCAGCGGCGAGCGCCGCGCTGGCCAGCCGCGCGGCGGGCGTTTCGCTCGACGGCACGACGGCGGGCGGCTGTGCTTCGATGGCGATCTCGCTGCATTGCACGTCGACGGGCAGCAGCAGTGCGACCGCCTCGCCGCGGTGCGCGTGCGCAATCGCCAGCCGCAGCGTCTCGCGTGCGCTCGACGCCGAGCGCGCGACGAAGGTGCGGATTCCGGCGGCCGTCAGCACCGCTTCCGCGTCGAGCGCCTTGCCGTCGGGGCCGAGTTCGTTGGGCCGCGCCATGCCGACCGGCGCTTCGCCGTAGATCAGCAGCAGCTTCGAGCCGGTGCGGCTTGCGCTGACCGCGCCGTGCAGCGAGTTGGCGGTGGCCGGCCCGCGGCCGATCAGCGCCAGGCCGAGTTCTCCGCTGGCCGACGCCCAGCCGTCGGCCATCGCGATCGCGCTGTTCTCGTGCCGCGCCGCGTGGAAGGGCACGCCCATCGCGTCGAGCGTCGACGCCAGCAGCATGGTGTCGTCGCTCATCAGGCCAAAGACGGGCGCATCGAGCGCCCGCAGGTCGTCTGCGAGCGCCTCGTACACGGGCCGTGTGCCGGCGCGGGCGCCGACCGGCCGGATCGTCGCTTGTGGCTCGACTGCGGACACTGGCGTCTCCTTCCAGAAGATATATTCAAAATGAATGATATCGACGAGGCGCGTCGTCGGCGAAGAAAAACCCTGCGGCCGACAGGCCTGTTCCGCGTCGCATGCGCCTCGCGTCCGCGCTACGATGCACCGGCTCGGTGCATCGGGGGGTCCCGGTGGTGCGCATCTGCACCCGGCACGAATCGTGCTTCGAATTGTTCGTGCGTCAATGCCGAGCCGATGCGAAAAGAGCGCAGAATCGCGCCTTTCGACCGAATTCCGACCCTCCAGGAGAGTTCCCCAGATGGCTAGCGTCCAGGACGTGATCCGCATGATCGCGGACAACGAAGTGAAATTCGTCGATCTGCGTTTCACCGACACCCGCGGCAAGGAGCAGCACGTTTCGGTTCCGGCCAAAGGCTTCGACGCCGAACGCTTCGAGAGCGGCCACGCCTTCGACGGCTCGTCGATCGCCGGCTGGAAAGGCATCGAGGCTTCCGACATGCTGCTGATGCCCGATCCCGACACCGCGTGCCTCGATCCTTTTCGCGAGGAGCCGACGCTGCTGCTCACCTGCGACGTGATCGAGCCCGCCGACGGCGTGGGCTACGCCCGCGACCCGCGTTCGATCGCTCGGCGCGCTGAGGCGTACCTGAAGTCGAGCGGCATCGGCGATACGGCCTATTTCGGTCCGGAGCCCGAGTTCTTCATTTTCGATTCGGTCACCTGGTCGATCGACATGTCGGGCTGCTCGGTGCGCATCCAGTCCGAGGAGGCATCCTGGTCGACGGGGCGCGAGATCGAGGGCGGAAACCTCGGGCACCGTCCACCGGTGAAGGGCGGCTACTTTCCGGTGCCGCCGGTCGATTCGTTCCAGGACATCCGCTCGGAGATGTGCCTGATCCTCGAGCAGATGGGCATCCCGGTCGAGGTGCACCACCACGAGGTGGCCGGTGCGGGCCAGAACGAGATCGGCACCCGCTTCTCGACGCTCGTGCAGCGCGCCGATTGGCTGCAGCGAATGAAATACGTGATTCATAACGTCGCGCACAGCTACGGCAAGACCGCGACGTTCATGCCCAAGCCGATCGTCGGCGACAACGGCTCCGGCATGCACGTGCACCAGTCGATCTGGAAGGAAGGGCAGAACCTGTTCGCCGGCGACAAGTACTCGGGGCTGTCCGATTTCGCGCTGCACTACATCGGCGGCGTCATTCATCACGCGCGCGCGCTGAACGCCATCGCCAATCCGTCGACGAACTCGTACCGGAGGCTCGTTCCGCACTTCGAGGCGCCGGTGAAGCTCGCGTACTCGAGCCGCAATCGATCGGCGTCGATCCGCATCCCGTACGTTCCGAGCCCCAAGGGGCGGCGCGTCGAGGTGCGCTTTCCCGATCCGATGGCCAACCCGTATCTGCTGTTCGCCGCGCTGATGATGGCCGGCCTCGACGGCGTGCAGAACCGGATGCATCCGGGCGAGCCTGCCGACAAGAACCTGTACGACCTGCCGCCCGAAGAGGAAGCGCGCATCCCGACCGTGTGCGCCTCGCTCGACGAGGCGCTCGACGCGCTCGATCGCGACCGCGAGTTCCTGACGCGCGGCGGCGTCTTCACCGACGACATGATCGACGCCTATCTGGCGTTGAAGGCCGAGGAGGTGGCGCGCGTGCGCATGACGACGCATCCGGTCGAATTCGACCTGTATTACAGCCTGTGAGCCGCGCGGGTCGGTCGCGGTGTTCCGCAGGTCGGTCGGCCGTCCGTTCGCCTTGGATTCGACGTGGGTGCGCCTTACACTCGGCTGCCCGACGCACAGGATCTCGTCGTCCATGACCGACCGTTCCCGCCTCGCGATCGCCACTTGCGCACTCGGCCTCGCCACGTGCGCCGCGCCGGTCTTCGCCCAGGTGTATCGCTGCGAGACGCCCAGCGGCGTGCCGGTGTACCAGGGCACGCCGAACGGGGCCAACTGCCACCCGATCGACCTGCAGCCGCTCACCACCGTCCCGGCCCCGAAGCTCCCCGCCGCGAAAGGCTCGAGCAGTGCTGCGCCCGGTGCCGCGCGCGCCTCCGCCGAGGGCTTCCCGAAGGTCGACGGCGCCGCACAGCGTGCGCGCGACAGCGACCGGCGCCGCATCCTCGAGGACGAGCTGCAAAAGGAGCAGCAGCGACTCGGCGAATTGAAGGCCGAATACAAGAACGGCGAACCCGACCGTCTCGGCAACGAGCGCAACTACCAGAAATACCTCGATCGGGTCGCCCGCCTCGAGGAGGACATCGCACGAACCGAGAGCAACATCGCGTCGCTGCGCCGCGAGCTGGGCACGACTGCGCAGTAGCGCCGTCCGGCGCCGCGCCGGCCGCCGTCGACGCTTCGTCGACGCCGTCGCCCACGCTGGCATCGTCCGCGTCGGCGCCGTCTTTCGCCGCCCTCGACTGGCTTGCCGCCGCCGTGGTCGTGCTCGACGCGCGCGCCCGCGTGCGCTTCCTCAATGCTTCCGCAGAGCAGCTCTTCGGACTGTCGCGTCGACACGCGCTGGGTCGACGGCTGGCGGCGCAATTCGCCGACGCGCAGCCGCTCGAGCAACTGCTCGCCGACGCCGCGGCGGGCAGATTCGACGAGAAGAGCGCCGAGCTGTCGCTCGCGCGCCCGGGGGCCGAGCCGCAGGCGCTGTTCGTGTCGGTGGTGGTCGGTGCCGACCCGGCGGCGCCGGTGCTGCTCGAGTTTCGACCGCACGAGCAGCGACGCCGCGCCGATCGCGCAGAGCGGCTGATCGAGGCGACCAGCGCCTATCGGGAGCTCGTGCGGCATCTTGCGCACGAGATCGGCAATCCGCTCGGCGGCATCCGCGGCGCGGCCCAGCTGCTCGACGCCGAGCTCGAATCGGCGACGCTGCGCGAATACACGCGAGTCGTCGTGAAAGAGGCGGACCGCCTGCAGTCGCTCGTCGACCGGCTGCTCGCGCCGCACCGCGGCCGGCCGCTGCGCGAGCGCGTGAACATCCACGAGGTCTGCGAATGGGTGCGCTCGCTGGTTCTCGCCGAGTTCGCACCGGGGCTGGAGATTTTGCGCGACTACGACGCGAGCCTGCCCGAGTTGCTGGCCGACCGCGAGCGGCTGGTCCAGGCGCTGCTCAACCTCGTTCGCAACGCCGCACAGGCGATGCAGGGGCACGGTCGCATCGTGCTGCGCACGCGCATCGCTCGCCAGCAGACGATCGCCCGCCGCCGCTGGAAACTCGCGCTCGATCTGCACGTGATCGACGACGGTCCGGGCGTGCCGCCGGAGATCGTCGGCCGCATCTTCGATCCGCTCGTCTCCGGGCGGGACACCGGCACCGGCCTGGGGCTCACGCTGGCGCAGAACCTCGTGCAGCAGCACGGCGGCATCATCGAATTCGACAGCCGGCCCGGAGCGACCGACTTCCGCATTCGCCTGCCGCTGCCGGAGGAGCGCACTTGAGCGTCGTGTGGATCGTCGACGACGACGAATCGATTCGCTGGGTGCTCGAGCGCGCGCTGCAGCGCGAGGGCCTGGCGACGCGCGCCTTCGCCAACGCGCGCTCGTGTCTGGCGGCGCTGGCCGAAGACGCGCCGCGCGTGCTGGTGTGCGACATCCGCATGCCCGGCGAAAGCGGACTGCAGCTGCTCGCCGCCTTTCGCCGGCGCAGGCCCGAGACGCCGGTGATCGTGATGACCGCGTACGCAGACCTCGACAGCGCGGTGGCGGCGCTTCAGGGCGGCGCCTTCGAGTACCTGCCCAAGCCCTTCGATGTGCCGGCCGCGGTGCAGCTCGTGCGCCGCGCGCTCGAGCAGCGTCGCGGCGGGACCGGCGACGACGACGCGATCCAGACGCGCCTGGGCCTGCTCGGCAGCGCCGCGGCGATGCAGGAGGTGTACCGCGCCATCGGGCGACTCGCGCAGTCGAGCGCAACGGTGCTGATCACCGGCGAGTCGGGCACCGGCAAGGAACTGGTCGCGCGCGCGCTTCACGAGCACAGCCCGCGCGCGAAGGGCGAGTTCGTCGCGGTGAATGCGGCGGCAATTCCGCGCGAGCTGCTCGAGTCGGAGCTCTTCGGCCACGAGCGTGGCGCCTTCACCGGTGCGGTGCAGGCGCGGCCCGGACGCTTCGAACAGGCGCGCGAAGGAACGCTGTTCCTCGACGAGATCGGCGACATGCCGCCCGAGATGCAGACGCGCCTGCTGCGCGTGCTCTCGGACGGCGAGTACTACCGCGTCGGCGGCCACCAGCCATTGAAGGCCGAGGCGCGCGTCATCGCAGCCACGCACCAGGCGCTCGAGGAGCGGGTGCGCCAGGGATTGTTCCGCGAGGACCTGTTCCATCGCCTGAACGTGATCCGGCTGCGCATCCCGCCGCTGCGCGAGCGAGCCGAGGACGTGCCGTTGCTCGCGCGTCACTTCCTGCAGCGCAGCGCCGCAGAGCTCGGCGGCGCCGCCAAGGAACTCTCGCCTGCGGCGATGCGCGTGCTCGCGCGGTATGCCTGGCCCGGCAACGTGCGCGAACTGGAGAACCTGTGCCGTTGGCTCACGTTGATGATTCCGTCGCGTGTCGTCGATGTGCGCGACCTGCCGCAGGCGATCCAGGCGCCCGATGCGTCGGCCCGGCGCCAGCCGCCGCAACCCGGTCTGCGCACGAGCGTTGCACCGGCTGCCGCGGGTTCGACACCGGCCGCCGACCACGACGGCGGGGCAGGCCGCGTCGGCGGATTCGCCGGCGATCTCGAAACGGCGCAAGGCAGCGAAGCGGCGGATCGCGCGGCAGCCGCAGGCCTTGGCGCCGCGGCGGACCCTTCGCAGGAGGTCCGCGCAGCGCGGGCGGCCGGCCCTTCCCGGACGGTCGGCGACGTGCAGGCACTCGACCCTGAGGCGGCCGATTCGGCGCCGGCGCCGGCGCACTACGGACGCGTCGAGCGCGCCGCCGGCTGGCGCCAGCTGCTTGCCGCCGAAGTCGCGGCGCGACTCGCGTCGTCGTCGGACGGCGCCGGCGCGTCGCTGTTGATGGACCGCCTCACGCGCGATTTCGAGGCGACCGTGATCACCGCGGCGCTGCGACATACGCGCGGGCGGCGCGTCGAAGCGGCACAGCGCCTGGGCATCGGACGCAACACGATCACGCGCAAGATCGGCGAGTTGCGACTGGACGAGCGCGACGAATAGCCGCGGAACTCGACGCAACGGGCGCGGCGGCGCGCATGCGCGTGCGCCGGCTCCCGAAGCGGCGCCGCCGATGGCGCGCGGCGCGCCGGCGTGGCTTCAGAAGCGGATCGGGTTCGGGCCCGTGCGGAACGACGCAGGCGCCAGCAGGCGGTCGGCATCGGCGTGGTTGCGGGCGGTTTCGGCGCCCGCGGCCGCAGGCGCCGTCTCGGCGGCCGCGGCGCTCGGGCGATCGGCCGCCTCGCGCATCGGCGCGACGCGGCGCGGTTCGCGATGCGCCGGAAGCATCGACGATCGCGGATAGCCGGTTGCATCGAGCGCGCGATCCCAGCCGACCGACTCGAAGCCGGTGAGCTTCTCGGGGCCGACCGAGGCGCTGGGAAACAGCGCCTTGTCGAAGCCCAGCGCGCGAAACGCCTTCAGGTCGGCGGCGTCTTCCACCCGTTTTTCCGTATACGGAACGCCGCGTTGCGCGAGGTGCTCGCGCGCGAGCTGGCAAGGCTCGCATTCGGCTGCCGTGTACAGCGTGACCGGGTAGCGCAAGGCGGCCGAGCGCAGCGCCCACGGAAGCGTCGGATCTCCGATCGCCGGCATCGGGGCGCGAGCCGGTATCGACTGCGCGCTCGTGCCCTGGCCCATCGCCTGCGGCGACGGCTGTCGGTCGGTGTAGTGCACGCGCCCGCTGGCGTCGACCCACTTGATCGGCGCGCGTGCGGAGCCGGGCGCAGGCGGCGCGGCCGATGCAGAAGCGGGCGTGACCAGCGCGACGCAGGCGAGCGCGAGCGCCGCCGCCGCCAGCGGGACGATGCCGGTCAGCGCGATCGAGGCGGCGGCGTCGACGCGGCGGCTACGACGGCGGCGAAGAACTGGCATGGGACGACTCCGCGGCGAAGGCCTGGATCATCCCATTGTGTCGCAGCAGGGCGTCGATTTCGGGGTCGCGCCCCCTGAACGCCCGGAACGAGTCGATGGCCGGTCGGCTGCCGCCCACGGCCAGAACCTCGGCGAGGAAGCGCCGGCCGGTCTGTGCGATGGCCGCCGCCGGGTCGGGCTCGTGCATCGCTTCTTCGAAGGCGGCGTAGGCGTCGGCCGACAGCACCTCGGCCCATTTGTAGCTGTAGTAGCCGGCCGAATAGCCGCCCGCGAAGATGTGCGAGAAGCTGTTCTGGAAACGGTTCCAGGCGGGGGGCGCGACGACCGACACTTCGTCGCGCACCTCGTCGAGCAGTTGCTGCACCGTCTGCGCTTCGCCGGGCCGGTGCTCGCTGTGCAGGCGCATGTCGAAGAGTGCGAACTCGATCTGGCGCAGCGTCGTCAGCCCGCTCTGGAAGTTGCGCGCGGCGAGCATGCGCTCGAACAGCCGGCGCGGGATCGGTTCGCCGGTGTCGACGTGCGCGCTCATCGACTCGACGATGTCCCACTCCCAGCAGAAGTTCTCCATGAACTGGCTGGGCAGCTCGACCGCGTCCCATTCGACGCCGGAGATGCCCGAGACGCCGAGATCGTCGACGCGCGTGAGCAGATGGTGCAGGCCGTGGCCGAACTCGTGAAAGAGCGTGGTCACGTCGTCGTGCGTGAGCAGCGCCGGGCGGGCGCCGACCGGCGGCTGGAAATTGCACGTGAGATAGGCCACCGGCGTCTGCACCGAAGCCCTGCGTCGCCGGCGCGAGCGCGCGTCGTCCATCCAGGCGCCGGGGCGCTTCGACTCGCGCGCGTACAGGTCGGTGTAGAACTGGCCGATCAGCGTGCCGTCGCGCTCGATGCGAAAGAAGCGCACGTCGGGGTGCCAGACCGGCGCCTCGTCGGGCGAGATGCGCACCGAGAACATCCGCTCGACGAGGCGGAACAGCCCGTCGAGCACGCGCGGCAGCTGGAAATACTGCTTGACCTCGCGGTCGGAGAACGCGTAGCGCTCCTCCTTGAGCTTCTCGCTGGCCCAGGCGAGATCCCAGGCTTTCAGGTCGGGCACCGAGAGATCGCGCGCGGCGAATTCGCGCAGCGCATCGAGGTCGCGCAGCGCGAAAGGACGCGCGCGCGCGGCGAGCTCGCGCAGGAATTTCTTCACCTCGTCGGGCGACTCGGCCATCTTCGGAACGAGCGACACCTCGGCGAAGTTCCGATAGCCGAGCAGCCGCGCCTCCTCTGCACGCAGTGCGAGCAGCTCGTCGATGATCGGCTCGTTGTCCAGCGCGATCGCGCGTTCGCCGTGCGGAGCGACGGCGCCCTTCGATGCGCGCGTCGTGTACGCACGGTACATCTCCTCGCGCAGCGCGCGGTCGTGCGCGTACTGCATCACCGGAAAATAGGAAGGGAACTGCAGCGTGAACTTCCAGCCCTCGACGCCCGCGCGCTGCGCCGCGTCGTGCGCCGCTTCGCGGGCGTCGTCGGGCAGGCCGTCGAGCTGTGCCTCGTCGGTGACGATCTTCGCGTAGGCGTTGGTCGCGTCGAGCACGTTCTCGGAGAACTTCTGCGCGAGCGCGGCGTGGCGCTGCTGGATCTCGGCGAAACGCTCGCGTGCCGGCGACACGAGTTCCGCGCCGCCGAGGCGGAAATCGCGCAGCGCGTTCTCGACGATGCGCCGGCGCGCCGGCGCGAGCTCCGCGAACTCGGGCGACGCGGCGTAGCGCCTGTATTTCTCGAACAGCGCCTGGTCCTGCCCGAGCTCGGTCCAGAACTCGGTGATCTTCGGCAGGTTCGCGTTGTACGCCTCGCGCAGTTCCGGCGTATCGGCGACCGCGTTCAGATGGCCGACCATGCCCCAGGCGCGGCCCAGGCGCTCGGTGGCATCGTCGAGCGGCTCGACGAAGGCGTCCCACGACAGCGGCGTGTCGTCCGCGGTGACGTGCTGCAGCGTCGCGCGCGCCTCGGCGATCAGCCGATCGACGGCGGGCGCGACCTGCGCTGGAGAGAAGTCGGCGAAACGCGGCAGCCCGGAGAAGTCGAGCAGCGCATTCGCTGCGGGGTCGGAGCGATCGGTAGCGGTGTCAGGCATCGTTGCTTTCCTGCTTGCGTTCGGCGGCCTCGATCGTGTTGACGAGCAGCATCGCGCGCGTCATCGGCCCCACGCCGCCGGGCACCGGCGTGATCCACGACGCGACTCGGCTGGCGCTGTCGAAGTCGACGTCGCCGCAAAGCCTGCCGTTCTCGTCGCGGTTCATGCCGACGTCGATGACGATCGCCCCGGGCTTGATCATGTCGCCGGTGATCATTCGCGCGCGACCGACCGCGGCGACGACGACGTCGGCACGCCGCGTGTGCGCGGCGAGATCGCGCGTGCGGCTGTGGCAGATCGTGACGGTGGCGTCGGCCTGCAGGAGCAGCAGCGCCTGCGGCTTGCCGACGATGTTGCTGCGGCCGATGACGACCGCTTCGGCACCCTTCAGTTGCGCGCCGGACTGCGCGAGCAGGCGCATCACGCCGTAGGGCGTGCACGGCCGGAAACCGGGTTGGCCGGTCATCAGCGCGCCGGCGCTGGCCACGTGAAAGCCGTCGACGTCCTTCGCCGGCGAGATCGTCTCGATGACGGTGAACGGATCGATCTGGCGCGGCAGCGGAAGCTGCACGAGAATGCCGTCGATCGAGTCGTCTTCGTTCAGCGCACGGATGCGCGCGAGCAGCGCCTGCTGCGGAGTCTCGGCCGGCAGGCGATCGAGCGTGGAACGGATGCCCGCTTCCTCGCAATCCTTCACCTTGTTGCGCACGTAGATCGCCGAGCCCGGGTCGTCGCCGACCAGGATGACCGCGAGGCCCGGCGCGCGTCCCGCTGCGGCGAGTTTCGCTGCGCGTTGCGCCACGTCGGCGCGGATCGATTTCGCCAGGGCGGCGCCGTCGAGGATCTTTGCGCTCATGTCGGGAAGAAACGAACGGAAGAAGAGGAGGAAATCGACGACACGCATTCGCAAGCCGCGTGCCGCCGGGGGTGCGATCGAGTCTAGCACGCACCCCCGAGCCCACTTGCACGCCCTCGCGCTCGTGACATATACTCGCTGGCTCTCTGGGGGTATAGCTCAGCTGGGAGAGCGCTTGCATGGCATGCAAGAGGTCAGCGGTTCGATCCCGCTTACCTCCACCAGACCGCCTCGTCCCGTTCGTCTAGAGGCCTAGGACACGACCCTTTCACGGTCGGTACAGGGGTTCGAATCCCCTACGGGACGCCACTGCACCCCCCCGCAGTCCCTGCGCGGGCACACCCTTTCCCGTCAAAGCGCCCCGAGCAGTCCGGGCTTGCCTGCCTCCCACCGCGCGTACTCGGTGCTCAGCATCCGCACGTGCTCGAGTTCCTCGGCCGCGAGTTCCCGGTAGAGGTGCTGCTCCGGCGACCCCTCTTCGGCGCGTGTCGCGCAGTCGGTGAAATACGCGCTCGCGCGGTTCTCGAGCGCGATCGCGATGCGAAACAGGTTCGCCGGATCGGCCGGGCGGTTGACGACGCCGCCGAACACCGCGGCCACGTCGAGGTCGGCGATGCTCACGTCGACTGGCTCCGCGACGTGATATCGGCGCGACAGCGTGCGCATGTGTTCGCTCTCCATCCGCGCCAGCGCGTCGAACAGTTCGCCGAGCATCGGTTCGTCGGTGTCGGCCGCGGCGCGCCGGTAGAACGCCTGGCCGCCGAGTTCGATCTCGAAGGCCTTGCGGATGCCTTCGAGCGCCGGCCCGGCGTCGAGCCCGCGAGCACCGAGCATTTCGAGCTCGCCGCCGCACTGCGGACATCGCCCGTACGGAAACGCGAAGCCGTCGCTGACCTTCGCGCAGCGCGTGCAGCGCCATTGCAGCACGGCGTCGGCGCAGCAAATGTAGACGCCGTCGTCGGCATCGTCGAGCGGCCGGTGGCATTTCGGACACTGCATGGTGCGCTCCTCAGCTCGTCGTCGCCGCAAGCGGTACCGGGGGTACGAAGGTCTCGATATCCTCGACGGCGATCGGCCAGTTGCGCGGCTGGCGCTGCAGGTATGCAGCGATCGCCCGCGCCGCGCGACGCCCGGCGCTCATCGCGAGGATCACCGTCGCGCCGCCGGTGACGATATCGCCGCCGGCGAACACGCCGGGCAGGTTGGTCGCCTGCGTGCGATCGTCGGCGACGATGTAGCCCCACTTGTTCAGCGCGAGGCCCTGCGTGGCCTTCGCGACGATCGGGTTGGCCTTCGTGCCGAGCGCGTAGATCACCGTGTCGCACGCCCACTCGACGAATTCATCCAGCGGCACCGGCGAGCGCCGGCCGCGCTCGTCGGGTTCGCCCAGCGTCATCTTCTGCACGCGGATCGCGCGCACGTCGCCGTCGTCGGTGAGCAGGATTTCGACCGGTGCGTGCAGGAAGCTGAATTCGATGCCTTCTTCCTTCGCGTGGCGCAGTTCCTCGACGCGGGCCGGGGCTTCGGCCTCCGAGCGGCGGTAGACGCAGCGCACGTGCGCCGCGCCGACGCGCCTGGCCACGCGCAGGCAATCCATCGCGGTGTTGCCCGCGCCGATCACGACGACGTTGTCGCCCAGCCCGATCGGCGTGTCGCGGTACGGAAACTGGTCGCCGCCCATCAGGTTCACGCGCGTGAGGAACTCGTTGGCCGAGTACACCTGTCCGGCGAATTCGCCCGGGATGCCGAGGAAGGCCGGGGCGCCTGCGCCGGCGGCGACGAACACCGCATCGAATCCCATCGTCTCGGTGAGCTGCGGCACGGTGAAGGTCTTGCCGATCACCTTGTTGGTTTCGAAGCGCACGCCGCAGTCCTGCAGGCGCCGGACTTCGCGGTCGATGATCTCGCGCGGCAGCCGGAACGACGGAATGCCGTAGCGCAATACGCCGCCGACCACGTGCAGCGCTTCGTACACCGTGACTTCGGCGCCGTACTTGACGAGGTCGGCGGCAGCGGCGAGCCCTCCCGGGCCCGAGCCGACGATCGCGACCCTGCCCAGCGACGTCTCGAAGCGCGGCGGCACCACCGGCGCGGGCCTGGCGTTGTCGCCGACGAAGCGTTCGAGCCGGCCGATCGCCACCGGCTCCATCTTCGCCTTGACGAGGATGCATTGCGCTTCGCACTGGCTTTCCTGCGGGCACACGCGTCCGCACACCGACGGGAAGATGCTCGATTCGTGGATCGCGCCGACGGCGCCTTCGAGGTCGCGCACCATTAGGTGACGGATGAAGCGCGGAATGTCGATGCTGACCGGGCAGCCGTCGATGCAGGTCGGGTTGATGCACTGGATGCAGCGCTCGGCCTCGCGCAGCGCCGCGCCGTAGTCGTAGCCGAGATTGACTTCGGCGAAACTCTGCGCGCGTTCGGCGGGATCGCGCTCGGGCATCTTCACCTGGTGGCGCTCGAGCGCCGAGAACTTCTTGTACGTGCGCTTGCCCTCGACGAAGAGCTTGTGCTCGATGCTGCAGACGTGCGCGGCGTCTTCGACGGCCTGCGCCTCCTGCTTGCGAAAGCGCTTCTGGCGCGCGTGCAGTTCCTTGAAGTCGACCAGGTGTCCGTCGAAATCGGGGCCGTCGACGCAGGCGAACTTCACTTCGCCGCCCACCGTGACCCGGCAGGAACCGCACATGCCGGTTCCGTCGACCATGATCGTGTTCAGCGACACCATCGTCTTCGCGCCGTACGGCCGCGTCGTTTCGGTGCAGGCGTGCATCATCGGCATCGGGCCGATCGCCACCACGAGATCGGGCTTTTCGCGATCGAGCAGGTCCTTCAGCGCCTCGGTGACGAACCCGGGGCGCCCGGCGCTGCCGTCGTCGGTGCAGACGACGAGTTCGTCGGCGTATCCGGCGAGCTTGTCCGCCCAGAACACGAGATCCCGGTTGCGGAAGCCGACGATGCAGGTCGTGCGGTTGCCGGCCTGCTTGAAGGCGCGCAACTGCGGAAAGATCGGCGCCACGCCCAGTCCGCCGCCGACCAGCACGACGTGCCCGACCTTGTCGATGTGCTGCGGCAGCCCGAGCGGGCCGACGAAGTCGTCGAAGCGGTCGCCCTCGGCGTAGTCGTCGCGCATCTGCCGGGTCGTCTTGCCCAGGGCTTGCACGACCACGGTCACGGTGCCCCGTTCGCGGTCGTAGTCGGCGACGGTGAGCGGGATGCGTTCGCCGCCTTCGCACAGGCGCAGCATGACGAAGTGCCCGGGCTCGGCGGCCCTCGCTACGTCGGGCGCCAGCACCTCCCAGAGGAATGCGCTCTCCGAGAAGACTTCGTGGCGAGCGATCGTGTACATCGAGGACTCCGATTGACGAAGCGCAGCGGCGTGCGAACGTGTGCCGGGCGGCTCGCGCGAAACGGCCGGGGAGCGCCGGGCACCCGCGCCATCATGCGCGAGCCGTCTGCGGACGTCCAGACGCGCGCGCCTGCTCGCCCGGCCCCGTCGCGTGCTTCGCCAGGAAGCGGACGATGTGCGGGAACACGTCTTCGGCGCATCGCTTGCCCATGAAGACGTCCTGGTGCCCGTAGCCCGCGATCACGCGCAGTTCGTGTCTTCCCGGGACGATCTTTTCGAGTCGGCGGAAGCACTCGATGTTCGACTCGCGGAATACCCGATTGTCCTGCCCGGTGAGGAACAGGATCGGCGTCGAGACGTCGGCGGCGTCCTGCAGGTAGTCGTCGGGAAGCGCGCGATGGCGCGGGTTGCCGCGGTCGTACTTCACGGCGGTGTTGCCCGAGAGGATCATCCTGCGCACGTGGCGGTGATAGTGAAGGCTGGTCGGTCCGTAGAGGTCGCCGCTGCGCCGATGGGTGACCTCGGCCAGGTTGCCGTGGCTGTACAGCGCGGGGCAACCCGTGCCCCACATCAGGCTCAACATGTGGCAGGCGGGTTCGTCGCATTCACGATGAAAGGCGCTGACCGCCCTGGCGAACAGCTTGCCGAGCGTCCAGCCGGGCGTTTCGCTCCAGCGCGGGTCGAGGTAGGCGAATCCGAGGACGTACTCGGCGAGAAAAGGCGAGACGATTCCCTTGGCCAGCGACCAGCCGGGAACCATCGGGGTCAACGAGACGCTGTTGGCGACGAGGCTGCTCACGCCGGTGCTCGCGTGCGCGAACAGGCTCATCGAGAAGGCCATCGCGCCCAGGCAGTGGGCGATCACGTGGATCCGGGCGTGTTCGCCGACCGCTTCCCGGATCGTGCGCAGCGCCGCGGGGAAATCGAACAGCGCGACGTCGTCCAGCGTGCTTCGGTGCCGCAGCAGGTTGTACGGGAAGCGGTTGCTCATCCGGCAGTCGAGCGTCCACACGTCGTCGAAACCGTGGTCGAGGAGGTGACTCACCAGGTTCGCGTGCTCGGGCATGATGAACATGTCGCTCGAGGTCGTCAGCCCATGGACGATCATCACGACGTTCGTGCACGGGCGTCGATGAAAGCGCAGCAGGCTCAGGTCGATCCTGTCGTCGGTCAGGAACGGGTGCGTGGTGCACGACGCGCCGGCCACGCCCTCGGTGGTGTGCAGTGCGATCTCGCGATCGTGGCCGGCGACCGGGCTGCGCGCGAACGACGGGCCGTAGACCTCCCGGAGGTTTCGCAGGAAGAAGCGCACGAACCTGAGCACCGCTCGCGTGTCGGCGCCTCCGTCCGCGGTGCGCGCCTTCAGCGAAACGAGTTCCTTCAGGAATGCGCTCGACGACAGTCGGACCTGCCCCGCCGCGACGATGTCGGCCTTGGCATCGTCGCCCTCCGCGACGTGTCCCGACAGTACGTTCAGGTTCAGGGTCGTGGTATCGCGCCACAGATCGAATCCGAAGTCATCGTGAACGTCCTTGTATCCGGCGAGCGTGATTTCGCTTCCGCCTTCGTCGCGCAGATGCAGGCGGTACACGAACCGCTTGCGGTTCAGGTCGCCCGCGCTCGTTCGCAGGATGTCCAGCGAGCCGCTTTCGATGCCGAGATCGTGGCCGTACAGGCTCGACGAGACATGCCCGGCGACGGCCGCCCGATGCTCTTCGGAGGCGAGGAAGCGCTCGAGATCGGCGATCGTCACGCGCAGGGCGAGGACGATTTCGCTGCGCTCGTTCTTCCCGTTCTCGTAGCCGGAGCGAAAGTCCCACTGCCCGCGGGCGACGTACCCGCGCATCGTCTCCTCGAATGAAAGCGCGGTGGCTTGTTCTCCCGCTGCCGCAGTCGCTTGCACGGCAGGCACCGGTGGGGTCGCTGCCGCGGGCGAGCGGTCGCGACGCAGCAGTTCGAGGGCCGCACGCCGTGCGAAGGCGGCGATCGTCAGGCTCGGGTTCACGCCGACGGGGCCGGGCATCACCGAGCCGTCGGCGATGTACATCCCGGGATAACCGTGAACGGCTCCGAAAGCGTCGACCACGCTGTTGGCGGGGTCGTCGCCCATCGGGCAGCCGCCCAGCGGATGCACGGTGACGATGCGCCCGAAGGTGCGCGTGAGCGGGTTCTCGACGAAGGTGCCGCCGAGCTCCTCGGCGATCCGGCGGCAGGCTTCGGTGAGCGCGCGGAAGTGCCGGTGCGAGCCTGCCGGGTTCCAGTCGACGTCGAGATACGGGCGACCGGTGCGGCGTCGCCGTCGAAGACGAAACACGCCGTTCGCCGCGTCGAAGCCCATGCCGAGCAACGGCAGCGAAGTGCTGCTGCGCCGCGCCGGTCCGAGCAGCTGCGAGATCTCGCTGTCGATCTCGGACACCGGTTCGCCTCTCACCCGGTCGACGACGCGGTGCCAGCCGAAACGCAGCACCCTGGGCAGCGATCGGCGCACGTCGGCCGTCTCCGCCAGCCAACCCGCGAACTCGGGATAGCCGGCGTCCTGCACCTGGTATGGCGTTCCGCTCGCACGACTGCTGCGAAACGTCGAGGTGATCACCGGACCGCTCGACGCGCACAGCGTGCGGGCACGCCCTGCGCGCGCGCGCTTCGTCGTTTGCGTCGATTCCGAGCAGTCGAGGGCGAAGGACAGCAGATCGCCGTTCGCCGAATAGTGCGTGCCCAGCGCGCGGCCGATGCGCGGAAACGACGGCTGATTTCTCAGCATCAGGTAGGTCGTTCCCAGCGTGCCCGCGCACAGGATCAGATAGCGGCAACGCATCGTGCGCGGGGAGTCGTCGCGACGGCTTGCGTCGCGACGGTGCAGCACGTAGTCGACCTCGTATTCGTGCCGCCCTGGCGCCGCTGCCGCGGGCCGGAAGGCGCGCACTTCGGCCATCACCCGGATGTCCAGGCCGTTGCGTTCGGCGAGCGAAAGGTAGGTCAGGTCGAGCGTGTTCTTGCTTCCGGAGTTGCAGCCGAGGTCGCATTCGCCGCAAAGCCGGCAAGTGCTGCGCGGCGCGCCGTGCAGGTTCGGCACCGTCTCCCGGAGCGGGGCGCCGGGCCGCGGCGGCTCGCCGACGTTGGCGAACGCAACGCCCAGTGGCGTTGCCACCGGTTCCAGCCCCGCGCGTTGCGCCGCTTCGCGGAAAGCCGACGCCTTCGGCACGGCGGGGTACGGCGCCGCGGCAGAGGGAAACAGTTGCGGTTGCAGGACCGCCTCGACCGCTTCGTAGTGCGGCTCGAGATCCGCGTAGGCAAGCGGCCAGGTGCCCGCCGAGCGGCTCGCGTCGAACCATTCGGGCGGCTTGCGCATCAGCACGTTTGCGTAGATGAGCGATCCACCGCCCAGTCCGCTGGCGACGATCGCTTCGCTGCGGCTGAACGACCACACGTCGAACAGGCCGTACAGGTTCTCGCTTGGGTCCCAGAAATTGCGTGCGGTGTCGGCCGGACTGCGCGGAAAGGTCCCGGGCGGGTAGGCTGCCCCGCGCTCGAGCAGGCAGACGTGCATGCCGGCTTCGGTCAGCGTGTACGCCGCCACCGAGCCGCCGAAACCCGATCCGACCACGATCGCGTCGAAGTGCTCGTCCATTCGCGTGCCTCCCCGAATCCGAGCCGGTCGCCGGCGGCCCGCCGCTTCGGGAATCCGCCTGCGCATCGACGATTCTGAGCCGAAGCCACTGCCGCGTATAGCGGTCGCGGGCGTCGACATCGGTTGCGCCGATGATGGCGCGGACGTGTAGACGCTTGCGGGTATGGCGCCGCGGGCGCGGCAGCGCGATCATTGCGTGACGACCAGTGAAGCAGGACGGGCGCAGCTTGTTCGATCCTCTCGCACCGCGCGTTCCCGGCACGGATCTTGCGCGCAGCGCAGAGATCCGGCGGCGGGTGGACGCCACCCGGATTCGCCTGGCGACGCGCGACATGCCGCGCCACGCCGCCGCGGGTCTCGGCGGCGTCGTGATCGGCCTGGTCGGCATGTCGCACGTCGGACCCGGCTGGAGCTTCCGCTTCGATTCGTACGTGCTCGCCTGGGCAGTGATCACGGCGCTGGCGATCGTTGCCAAGTCGGCGTATGCCGTTTGGGCCGAGCGGGGCGGACCGAGCGACGAGGAGGTGATCGCGACCGTGCGGGTGCACGTCGCGAACTTCGCCGTCTCCGGCGCGTGCTGGGGAAGCGCCGCGTGGTTGCTGCTGCCGGCTCGCAGCGTCCAGCAGGACGCTTTCCTGCTGGCGGGAATGGCGATGGTGATGATGGGCGCCGCAGGGGCGCAGGCCGTCTGTCGCCCGGTCGTGCTCGGCTTCACCGGCGCCCTGTGCGTCGTCTTCGTCACCGGCCTGCTGCGCCTGGGCGACCTCTTCCATCTCGGCCTCGGCTTCGGTTTCGCCATCTACGGTGCAGTCGTGCTGGCATTCGCCCGCAACCAGGAACTCGCGGTGACCCGGGCGATCGAGCTTGCGCTCGAGAACGAGGAGCTGCTCGCCGAGAAGAGCGCCGAGCAGCAGGCGGCGCAGGAGGCGCGCGCGGCAGCCGAGCAGGCGCGCGCGCGCGCCGAGGAGGCCGACCGCACGAAGACGACTTTCATCGCGGCGACGAGCCACGATCTTCGCCAGCCGATGCACGCGCTCGTGCAGTACGTGGAGCACCTGCGGCGCACCTGCACCGATCGGCGGTCGGTGCCCACCATCGACCGGATCGAAGAATCGGTGACGGTGATGGAGAACCTTCTGAACGGCGTGCTGGACTTCTCGAAGATCTCGATGGGCGCGATCAAGCCGGACCTCCGTGTGTTCCCGGTCGATCGCCTGCTGCGCAGCGTCGAGACGCAGATTCGCCCGCTCGCCGAAGCCAAGGGGCTCGCGCTGCGCATCGAATCGAACGGCGGACATTGCGAGTCGGACGAGGTCCTGCTCGGGCGCGTCTTGCGCAACATCGCCCAGAATGCCGTGCGCTACTCGAACTGCGGCGCTGTCGCGATCCGCGCGGTGCCGCGCGGCGATACGGTGCGCGTGCTCGTCGCGGACAGCGGAATCGGCATCGCCCGCTCGGAGAAGCAGCGGATCTTCGATGCGTACTACCAGGTGGACAACCGCGCGCGCGATCGGCGCAAGGGCCTGGGCATCGGACTGGCGATCGTGCGCGATCTCGCACGTTTGCTGAACCTGGGGATCCGCGTGAAATCGTGTCCCGGAGTCGGCTCGACCTTCGCGGTCGAGGTGCCGCGTGCGAAGTCGGACGAGATCGCCGAGAACGTGCTGCCCGCCACCGCTGCGCCGGATCTCGCGCGGGGCGCTTTCGTCGTGCTGATCGACGACGACCCGCTTGCGCTGGATGCGCTGGGCATCACGCTGGAGGATCTCGGCTGCCGCGTGCTGAAGGCCGGCTCCGGCGTCGAGGCGATGCACGCGCTCGCGCAGGCCGAGTTCGCTCCGCAGGTCGTCGTGTCCGACTATCGGCTCGCTGGCACCGGGAACGGCCTGGCGGCGATCGAGATGGTCATCGCGAACCTGCGGGCCCTGTACGGGGAGTCGTTCGAGTGTGCTGCCCTGGTCATCTCGGGCGATACCTCTCCGGAGGAACTCGCACGCGTGGCCTGCGCGGGGTATTCGATGCTGCACAAGCCGGTCAGCGCCCGGCGTCTTCGACAGGCGCTCGACGAAGCGCTGCAGCCGGTGGCCGAAGCGCAGCGCGCGCAAGTCCCTTGATGACGCGAGCGCCCGGTCGCGCCGCCATCCAGGCCGTGCCGCTCATGGAAAGACGAGCCTGCGCCGTGCGATCTCGGCCATGACGCCGGCCTTGGCGTTTTCCGTGACACCGAGTTTCCACGCGATGTTTCCGACGTGCGCCCGCACGGTGTGGTCGGAGATCGGCTTGCCGTCCCGCTTCTCGAGTTCGCGGGCGATGCGCTTGTAGGTGAGGCCGCGCACGAGCAGGGCGGCAATCTCGCTCTCGCGAGGCGTCAACGGTGCGATCGGCACGTCCGGCTTGGGCGCGCGCGCTTCGGCGCGGGCGCCCATGTCGCGCAGGATCATCTCCGGAATGTAGACGCCGCCGGCCAATGTGATCGAGATCGCGTGCTGGAAGATCACGCTCGAAGTTGCCTTCTGGATGAATCCGGTGGCGTAGAGATCGATCACCTCGCGCACCAGTTCGACCTCGCAGTGGCCGGACAACACGACGACGCGCGGAGACGGGTCGCAACCCTCGAGGTGCTCTTTCAGCGAGCGCAGCGTCGCCGTGCCCTGGCTGTCGCCGAGTTCCAGGTCGAGCAGCACCAGGTCGATCGGCGGCTGGGCCGCCAGGCACTGCAGCGCTCGCGCGAGCGACTCCGCTTCGAGAACCTCGACGGTCGGGTCGACGTTGTGCAGTGCCAGCGCCGTGCCGGTACGCGTCAGTGGATGGTCGTCGACCACGAGACAGCGCATGGTGTTCTCCCTGCATCGCCTACGCGCTTGCGCCTACTGCCCCGGCGCGCGTAGTCGCTCGAGTAGCCGCTATCGAGTCTGCCGTCGGGCCGTTCGAAGCCGCACGATGGTTTCGTCGGGCGAACCGGCGAAGGAGCGAAGCGATGAATCCCACCGAGATCGATCATGGTAGTCCCTGCGCCGTCGACGAGGCCAGCACCGAACTGGCCGGCCTGCGGGCGATGCTGCTGCGCCAGGCGCGCCGCCTGGTGGCCGATCGCGATCGCGCCGAGGACCTCGTCCAGGACACGCTGCTCGCGGTGCTGCGCGGGTACGCCGGGCGCCGGGGCGAAGCGAGCCTGGGCACCTGGGCGGTGGCGATCCTGCGCAACAAGGCGGCCGACTGGTATCGGTCCAGCGAGTACGCGGCGGCGCTGCAGGCGAGGGACTTCGATGGCCGCACCGACGGCGTCGACGTCGAGGATCGGAGCGAAGGCGCTGCAGAGCGATTCGGCGCGGCCTCGTCGTCCCCGGCGCAGCCCGATCGCGTGCTCGAGCAGCGCGAACTGGCGGCGGCGATCGCCGAGTGCGTCGAGCGATTGTCGGCGCGCAGTCGGCAGGCGTTCGCGATGCACGAGCAACTGGGTTTCGACACGGACGAGGTGTGTCGAAGACTCGAGATCTCGCAGGACCACTGCCGGATGCTTCTGCATCGCGCGCGACTCGTTCTGCGCCGGCTGCTCGCGGCCAGGTGTCACGTGCCCGGCGCCGCGTCGAATGCGTTGTCACGCTTCGATGCCGTTGCACGACTCAGTCATTGACTCGACGGCGCAAGCCGCTGCAACGGATCGCAGTCGAAGTCGGATCAACGCAAAAGGAGTTCATCATGAAAACGGCCAGCGCTTCCTCGATCGTCGTCTCTCTCTTCGTCGCATCGTTCGCGCTGCCGGTGGCCGCGCAGGAGATCGTCGAGTTCGACGACCACTTCGTTTCCACGCGCACGCGCGCCGAAGTGCAGGCCGAAGCGGCGACTGCCGCCGCTGCGGGGCAACTCGTGCCGACGGGCGAGGCGATGGAATACCCGATGCTCGCGTCCGCGCCGTCGACGCTCACGCGATCCGAGGTCAGGGCTGAAGTCGCCCGCGCGGCGGCGGCGGGCGAATTGAACCAGCAGGGCGAGATCACCGCGATTGCGCCGTTGCGCTTCGATTCGACACGGCTGGCCGGAGGCGGTGCCGACTCGGCTTCGTGACGATGCACTGGCTGCGCGAAGGGCTGCCCACCGGCGCCGCTTCGCGCACCGGCCACGCGCGCGATCCAGACGAGGAGCAGAGCATGAATGCGTCCATCGTTTCGTTGCTGATCGCAGCGACACCCCTGCCAGGCGCTCCGGCAGGCGCGTTTGCCGCCGACGGGTCGGGGGCGTGGAATTCGCTCGAAGCGGCGGCGCCGATGGCGTCGCCCGATCGAACGCATTCGTTGCCGGCGAGTGCCGACGAGCGCGCCGGGCGCCCGGCGCGCCGCGATTGCGGCAGCCCGCTGCGTCTGCAGTCGCCGGATGGCGCGCTGCTGTTCATCCGGGGCACCCGGTACTCGATCGGCTGACGCGCGGGAAACACGGCTCCGCCAATGAAGGCGTCGGATGTCGCGAGGCGTCGCGCAGAGCAATAGCCTGCGGCGACGCGGGCCCGATCAGCGTGCGCAGCGCGTCTGCCGACATCGGCTGCGACAGCAGGTAGCCCTGCGCCTCGTCGCAGCCGCTCGCGCGCAAGCGCTCGAGCTGCGCGGGGCTTTCGACGCCCTCGGCGATCGCCTTCAGCCTGAGCGAGCGCGACAGCGACAACGCCGCGTCGACGGCGCCGCCCGAGCCGCCGGCGTCGAGCTCGCGAACGAGCGAGCGGTCGATCTTCAGCGCTCGCAGCGGCATGCGCGAGAGCCGCGCGAGGTTCGAGCAGCCGACGCCGAAGTCGTCCAGGTGCAGCCGGAAACCGAGCGCGACGATCTGCGCGATCGCGTGCACCGTCCGGTCGCCGTCGCCGCTCAACGTGCTTTCGGTCAGCTCGAGCTCGAGCCATGCCGGCAGTTGCGGATCACGCGCGACGAGCTTGCGCAGGAGGTCGCCGAAGCCCGGATCCTGCAATTGCACGCGCGAGACGTTGACCGAGACCGGATGGCGAAGGCCGGCGCGTCGCCATTGCAGGCTCTGGTGCGCGGCGGCGCGCAGCACCCATTCGCCCAGCGTGACGATGAAACCCGTGCGCTCGGCCGCTTCGATGATCTGTGCGGTACGCCCGGCGCCCTCGGGTGCCGTCCAGCGCAGCAGCGCTTCGATCCCCGTGACCTGCCAGTCCGCCAGGCCCACCTTCAATTGGTAGTGCAGCGTGAATTCGCGACGCTCGAAGGCGTGGCACAGGTCCTGCAGCGACGGGCCGAGCACGGGGTCGGGCACGGACGGCGTGCCACGCGACGGCGCGCAGGCTGCGCTCGGACGCCGCGCCGGAGTCGCGTGCGCGTGCACGTGCGAGTGCAGGTGCGCGAGGTCCTGTTCCTGGGCGTGCGCGCCGGTGCTTCGAGCGACGCTGCGCGCCACGCAAAGCATTTCGGGCTCGCCGCTGCGCGAAGCGCTGTGGCGAAATTCGGCCTCGATCCACGCGAAGCCGCCACGGGCGTCGCGCAATCGAAGGAGCAGCGGCGCCGATTGCGACTCGCTGCGCGCCGCGTATACGGTGGCGAGCAGCATCGGCAGGTCGTCGGGATGGACGAGGTCGCGCCCCTGCCGGCCGATCAATTGCTGCCGCGTGAAGCCGATCAGCTCGAGCAACGGACCCGAGGCGTAGCGCACGACGCCTCGCGCATCGTGCAGCGTGACGAGTTCGCCGTCCTCGCCGTCGAGCATCTGCCACTCGTCGTCGGCACCGTCGTCTGCGCGGGGCGGAGATGCCGTCGGCAGGCCCGGTGCGCCCGGCGCGGGCGAAGCCCGGGCGCGGCCCGTTCGAGCGGCGCGGCGGCGACGCACGTGGAAGACGAACTCGCCTGCGGCGGCGCAGGCGACGCCGCCTGCGAAGGCCGCGACGAGCGCCCCGTGGCTGCCGAGGGCAGCGGCGAGAAGTGCAGCGATTGAAACAACGACGAGGCGCGACATGGAACCGGCGGTGACGACGACATTCTCGCTGCACCGCAACGACGCCGTCCTCGCGCTTCGCACGCGCGGCGGCACCGCCCGGCCGGACGGTCCGCTTGCGCCGATGAACGCGGCGCTCGCCGGCGTCTCAGCCGTTGCGTCGGCGCATCCGCACCGCCGCGTCGAGCGCATCCAGCACGCGCACCGAGTCTTCCCAGCCCAGGCACGCGTCGGTGATGCTCTGCCCGTAGGTGAGCGCGCGCGGGTCGTCGACGCCCGGCGTGAAGGCCTGGCGGCCTTCGACGAGGTGGCTTTCGACCATCGCTCCCAGGATCGCGCGGCTGCCGCCGGCGATCTGTGCGCACACCGCATCGGCGACGTCGCGCTGGCGATGCGCCTGCTTGCCGCTGTTGGCGTGCGAGAAATCGACCATCAGCGATGTGCGGCAGTCGCTGTCGGCGAGGGCGCGGCAGGCCGCTTCGACGCTCGCCGCATCGAAGTTCGGCGTTCGGCCTCCACGCAGGATCAGGTGGCAGTCCGGATTGCCGAGCGTGCGCACCATCGCGACGTGGCCGTTCTTGTGGATGCCGAGGAAGTTGTGCGGCGAGCGCGCTGCGAGCATCGCGTCGATCGCCACGCGCACGTTTCCGTCGGTGCCGTTCTTGAAACCGATCGGCGACGACGTGCCCGAGGCAAGTTCGCGATGCACCTGGCTTTCGGTGGTGCGCGCGCCGATCGCGCCCCACGCGACGAGGTCGGCGAGGTATTGCGGCGACATCGTGTCGAGCAGTTCGCTGCCCGCGGGAACGCCCAGGCGTGCGATGTCGATGAGCAACGCACGAGCCACGCGCAGCCCTTCGTTGATTCGACAGCTCTCGTCGAGATACGGATCGTTGATCAGGCCCTTCCAGCCGACCGTCGTTCGCGGTTTCTCGAAATACACGCGCATCACGATCTCGAGCGTGTCGCGCAGCCGGCTGCGCTGTTCGGCGAGCCGCTGCGCGTAGTCGAGCGCCGCGCGCGGGTCGTGGATCGAGCAAGGGCCGATCACCACGAGCAGGCGGTCGTCGTCGTTACGGACGATTGCGCGCACCGCGGCGCGCGCCTCGAGCACCTGGCGCTCGACGGGCGTGCCGGCGATCGGGAAGAAGCGGATCAGGTCCTCCGGCGGCGGCAGGACGAGCATCTGCGCGATGCGCTCGTCGTCGATGCACGGGCTCGGGTCGCGGGTGTCGGGTGGCATGTACGGCGGGCGTCAGACGGAGGAAAGCCGACGAAAGGCGGGCGGGAGAAAGGCGAGGCGGGCGGACGAAAGGCGGGCGGCGAAGCGGAAACGGCGATGGTACTGCAGCGCGGCGAAGTGCCGCACGCCTGCGTGCCTGTCCGCCTGCGCGCCCGTGCCTGCGCGTCGGTGCCTGTACGCCCGTGCCTGCCCGTGCCTGCGCGCCCGTGCCTGTAGTACGCCCGTGCCTGTGCGCCTGCGCGCGCAGTGGTGGCATGGCGATCCGCGCACGCCGATTGCTCGATGATCCGCCTTCGTGCGCACCCGATGCGACCGAAGCGCACGGCAACTTCCCGAGGAGATTCTTTCATGAAGCGAGGAACGAGAAGAGGCTCCCTGATCGCCGCGGCCGCGCTGCTCGCGTTTGCCGGCGGAGGGTTCGCGCAGGGCATGAAACCGGCGTCGCCGGACACGCCGGCGGCAACGCCGAGGGCGGCGGCCGAGCCGATGAAGGTCGTGGTCCAGGTGAGCGACGAGAACCCGCGCACGTGGAACCTGGCATTGAACAACCTGGGCAATCTGCAGCGCGGGATCGGTGCGCAGAACGTCGTCGCCGAACTCGTCGTCTACGGCCCGGGCATCGCGATGCTGCAGGCGGGCTCGCCCGTCGAGGCGCGGATCGTGCAGGCCGCGCGCGACGGCGTGCGCGTGGTGGCCTGCGAGAACACGATGCGCGGCCGCAAGCTCACGCCGGCCGACATGATTTCCGGCATCGGCTACGTGCCCTCCGGCGTCGTCGAAATCGTGCAGCGCGAGCGCGACGGCTACGCGTACCTGCGCCCGTAGCGGCGAGTGCGCCGGAAGTCCTGCTGCCGTGGGCAATGCCGCCGCCGAGCACCTGGTCGCGTTCCAGCGCGGCACGCGCCACGACGACCGAGGGCGACTGCTGTCCGAGATCCTGCGGGCCGACGACGACTGGCTCGAGTCGACGCACGACTTCATCCAGTGGCTGTTCCCGCTGCCCGAGCCGAGCGCGGTCAACCCCGCTGCCCCGCTGGCGGGCGCCGAAGTGCAGCAGGCCTTTCGCGACGATGCGCTGCTGCGCGCGCACCTGCGCGCGAGCTTCCTGCGCATGCTGCGCTTCTACGGACTGGCGCTCGGCGACGACGGCAAGGTGCGGCCGGCCGGGAACTGGGCGCAGCGCAGCGCCTGGCTTCGGCACGGCGGACACAACGACCTGCGCATCACGCGGATCCTGCGCAGCATGCGCGTGCTGGGGCTGGGCGACGAGGCGCGCGCGTTGCTCGACTGCCTCGAGCGGCTGCGCGAGAGTGAACCGTGCGGAGTGAACCCGCGCGCCTTCGACTACTGGCGCGCGGCGCTCGACGGCGCCTGACGCGGCCTCGCTCGACGTCGCTCGACGACGCTCGAGCCGGTCGGGATCAGCCGGCGAGCCAGGCTTCGATCTGCGCCGCGCTCATCGCACCCGCGGTGCGACGCACCTCCTGCCCGTTGCGAAACAGCGCAAGCGTCGGAATGCTGCGGATTGCGTAGCGCTGGCTCAGTTGCGGGTTGGCGTCGCTGTCGACCTTGAGAAACTGAACGCGGCCGGCGAGCTTCTTCGCCGCCTGCTCGTATTGCGGCGCCATCATCCGGCACGGTCCGCACCAACTCGCCCAGAAGTCGACGACCACCGGCAGGTCGCTGTGGCGCAGGTAGTCGTCGAAGCGCGCGTCGTCCATCTCGACGGGCTTGCCCGGGAACAGCGGCCGGCTGCACGCGCCGCAGTCGGGCTGCTCGGATGCGCGCTGCGCCGGCAGTCGATTGGTCTTGCCGCAATGCGGGCAGACGACGTGGATCGATTCGCTCATCGTTTTCCTCCGCAGCCTTCGATATGGGGGAGAGCGCGGCGAAGTGCAAGAGGCGCGGCGAGCCGGATCGGGCGGACCGTCTACTCCGTCATGCGCAGCCCGAGGCGGCTGGCGGCGATGACGGCCTGCGTGCGGTTGCGCACGCCGAGTGCGCGCAGCACCGCGCTGACGTGCACCTTGACGGTACCCTCGGCCAGGTCGAGCTGCCGGCAGATCAGCTTGTTCGGCAGTCCGCGGAGGATCAGCCGGAGGACGTCGCACTGCCGATCGGTGAGGCCGAGGTGGCGCGGGTCGTTTTCCACCGCGCGCGCCCGGCTCGGCTCCCTGGCGCCGCAGCGCGGATCGATCGCCTCGCGCGGAACGTAGACGTGGCCCGAGGAGACGAGGCGCAACGCGTGCGTGACGACGTCGGAGTGGTAGGTCTTCGGAATGTAGCCGGCCGCCCCGAGGTCGAGACAGCGCAGGATCGTTTCGCGGTCGATCTCGGCCGAGAGCACGACGACGGGCAGGTGCGGAAACTGCTCGCGCATGCCGCGCAGCGCGTCGAAGCCGCTGCAGTCGGGCAGGCTCAGGTCGAGCAGCGCGAACTCGTACGGCACCTTCAGCGACAGCAGGCGCCGTGCTTCGGCGTAGCTGGCGGCCAGATCGATGCGGCTGCCCGGCACGATCGAGTCCATGGTGACCCGGACGGCGTCGCGCATGAGCGGGTGGTCGTCGATGATGAGCACGCAGGTGGCCACGGCCGGTTCCCCTGTTTCGTTTTTTCGTATCGTCGCAAAGGCTTTTAAGGCCGGGCAATGGCTTTCGTCAAGCAACTCTGCTACGGAAGTCTGGTGCGCTCGGTCGAAGGTGATAGGAAATAGAATGGTCGTCGGCGCAGGACAGTGCGGGATCGCGAGGCGGTGAAGGCGGACAACGGGCGGGCGCAGGGGCGGGCGATCCACGGCGTGGCAGCGCGCGGCAGCCATCGCTTCTGCGTTGCGCCGATGCTCGACGTCTCCGATCGGCACTTCCGCTTCCTCGCGCGCCAGCTGTCGAGCGGCGCGCGGCTCTACACCGAGATGATCACGACCGGGGCGCTGCTGCACGGACCGCGTCGGCGCCTGCTCGCCTTCGACGAAGCCGAGCATCCGCTCGCCCTGCAACTGGGCGGCAGCGAGCCGGTGCAGCTTGCGCAGGCGGCGCGCTTCGGCGAGCGGGCCGGCTACGACGAGATCAACCTGAACTGCGGCTGCCCGAGTCCGCGCGTGCAGCGCGGTGCCTTCGGCGCCTGCCTGATGCGCGAGCCGGCGCTCGTCGCCGACTGCGTGCGAGCGATGCGCGATGCCGTCTCGATTCCGGTGACGGTGAAGCACCGCATCGGCGTGGACCGGCTCGAATCCTACGGGTTCGTTCGCGACTTCGTCGGCACGGTGGCCGAAGCCGGCTGCGGGGTGTTTATCGTACATGCACGCAATGCATGGCTCGACGGCCTGAGCCCGAAGGACAACCGCGCGATTCCGCCGTTGCGCTACGGCGTGGTCGCACGGCTTGCGCGCGACTTCCCGGCGTGCGTCTTCGTGCTCAACGGCGGACTGCGCACGCACGAGGAGGCACTCGGGCAACTCGTCGGGGTCGATGGCGTCATGATCGGACGCGAGGCGTGCGAGAACCCGTGGATGCTGGCCGACGTCGATCCCCGGTATTTCGACCGCCCGGCGCCGTGTGCGACGCGCGATGCGCTGATCGAAGCGATGAAGCCGTACCTGCGGCGGCAGGTCTCGGCGGGGGAGCCGGTCCGCGCGGTCGTGCGGCACCTGCTGGGCCTGTTCAACGGCCTGCCCGGTGCACGGGCGTGGCGCCGCACGCTGAGCGACTCGCCGACGCTCGGGCGCCACGGCGTCGACGTGCTCGACGTGGCGCGCGAGGCGATCAGCCGGCCGGCAGCGGCCGGCCTCGCGTGCGTCGAACGTGCAGGACGATCGCCGTGAAGGCGAGGGCCGAGAGCGCGGTCTCGACCCAGGCGAGCTGCGCCGACAACCCGGAATCGGTCGCGGCCCGCACCACGCCCTCGGCCAGATAGCCGAGAATCAGCATCGACCACCACTGATGCACGCGAACCCGTCCGGCAGCGATTCCGGGCAGCGCCAGCAGCAGCGGGACGACTTTCAGCGACAACAACCAGGCGCCCGGCCGGATCGGGGCCAGCCACGTTTCCCACGCGACGCCCAACACGATCAGCGCGACGAAGCAGGCGACGACGATGCGGCGAAGCGGTGACGACGAGTCGGAAGGCATGAGCGGGCGTGGCAGGCGGCAGGGCAACGACGCAACGGGTGCCGGGGGCGGCGGACTCGGCGACACGGGCGCCGACGCCGACGTGCAGGCCGGTGCCCCCGCCGATTCTAGCGATTCGACATTGCGCCGGATCGCACGCCTGGTCCGCGCGATGTGGCGCCAGGCCCGGCAGTTGTTCCTGCCGCAGACCGCGGGCAGCCTCGCCTTCCTGTCGCTGCTCGCGATCGCACCGATGTTCTCGATCGTGTTCTGGGTGACGACGGCCTCGCCGATGTTCGGCCGGCTGCGCGACGCGCTGCAGGGCTTCCTGCTGGTGAACCTGTTTCCGCCGTCGATCAGCGACACGGTGATCGAGCTGCTGAACCAGTTCGCTGCCAAGGCCAACGAGCTGTCGATGATCGGCCTCACCGTGTTCCTGCTCACCGCCTTCGTCGCGCTGCACACGATCGAGGGAACACTGAACCGCATCTGGCTGGCCGACCGGCGCCGTCCGCTGGCGTACCGCCTGGCGATGCACTGGATGATGCTCACGCTCGGCCCGCTGCTGCTCGGCGCCAGCCTCGTCTTCCACGGCCTGGTCGCCACGTCGTGGCTGCGCGGGGCGGACCTGAACGAGGTGCGCAATGTCTGGTATCTGGTGCTGCCCGGCGTCACGTCGGTGGCGGGTCTCACGTTGCTGTACCGCCTGCTGCCCAGCGCATGGGTGCGCTGGCGCGACGCCTTCCTCGGTGCCGTGCTCGCCGCCTTCCTGTTCGAGTTCCTGCGCACGGCGCTCGGGCTGTACGTCACGAACCTGCCGACCTACACGGTCGTCTACGGAACCTTCGCCGCGCTGCCGCTGTTCCTGCTGTGGCTGTTCCTCGGCTGGATGGCGGTGCTGCTCGGGGCGCTGCTCGCCGCAAACCTGCGCTTCTGGGCCGCCTCCGGCGAGCCGCACCTGGCGCGTACGCCGGCGGCGCGGTTCGACGATGCGCTCGTCGTGCTCGATGCGATGCGCGATCGGCTCGGAGCCGATTCGCACGCGGCGATGCCGGTGTCCGCCGTCGCGCCGGCGTTCGGCGACGATGCCGAGCGCGCGGCGGAAGTCGCGCTGCTGCTCACGCGGCTGGGCTATCTCACGCGCTTCGTGCAACTGGGCGAGCCGGAGGCCGCCGGCGCGCCCGAGCCGGCCACGCGCACCGCGCGGTTTCGGCGTCGCGCTCGCCGTTGGCGCCGACCCGATGCGGGCGTCGACACCATCTGGGCCGAGCGTTGGGCCTGGGCCGGCGATCCGCGCTCGATGAGCCTGCGCGCGCTGTTCGAGGAGATCTGGTCCGCCGGGCGCCGGCACGGGCGAGAAGGCGAGGGGATTCCCGAAGCGATCGATCGGCCGCTGGTGGCCGACTCGCGCGCTGCGCTCTAGCTGGCCGGCTCACCGCCCGGCACCGCTTCGCGCGGTCGGCGCCACGCCGCGCGTGCGAACGCAGCGCGCTGGCGAAGCGCCGCGCCGTTCAGAACGGGATCCGTCCGAACAGCATGTCGCGGAACATCACCCAGTCGCCGGCGAAACTGTACAGCGGCTGGCGAAACGACAAGGGGCGGTTGCGCTCGAAGCCGAAGTGGCCGATCCACGCCAGTCCGTAGCCCCAGCCGAGCGCCGCCAGAAGCCACCACGCATTCAGCGTCGCGAGCAGTTTCGCCAGGCAGAACAGCGCCCCCAGGGTGCCGAAGAAGTGCAGGCGGCGGCACCACCGGGTGCGGTGCTCGCCCAGGTAGGAACGATAGAAGTCGTCGAAGCTGCGATGCGGCCCGCTTGCGGTCGTGCTCATGTCTGCCCTCCCCGGCAAGTCGCGCCGCGATCGGGCGCGGCGTCGTGTCGTCGGCCCTTCCGTGCGTGCGGCGAACCGCGTGCGGGGGCCGATCAGCGCGGAAGTGTAGCCGGCTGCCTCGTCCCGAGGAAAGCGCGCAGCGCGTCGCGCAATGCGTCGGGCGCCTCGGAGGTGATCGCGTGGCCGCAATCGGGGATCTCGACCACGCGCGGCGCAGCGACGCCCACGGCGGCTGCCGCCTTCGCCGCGCGCTCGATCAGCGCGCGCGCGAAACGCGGCTGCGTCATCGCGTCGCGCGCGCCGAGAACGAACAACGTCGGGCAATGCAACGCGTCGGCGCGCTCGAAGCCGCCCTGCCAGGCGTTGCACGCCGAGAAATCGACGCGGAGCACGCCGGGCTTCTGCCGCTCCATGAGGCGGCGGTTCTGGTTGAAGATCGAAAAGCCCGGCGCGGGCGATCCCGGCCGCGCGTTGATCGTCGAGTGCGACCAGAAGTTGATCAGGTCGAAGGCACGCGGCTCGTCGTCGCGCGCGGCCGCGAGCAGCGCGTCGGAAACCTTCATCGGAAACGCGGTGCCGACGAGTGCGATGCCGCGCACGCGTTCGGGCGCGGCGCCGGCGACCTCGAGCGCGATCAACGAACCCATGCTGTGGCCGACCAGCGTTGCGCTGCCCACGCCGAAGGCGTCGAGCGCCGCGACCAGCCAGTGCCCGAGCGCCTCGATCGTCGGCAGCGGGTCGCCGCCGCTGCGACCGTGACCGGGAAGGTCCAGCGCGAGCACCGAGCATCCGTGATGCGCGAAATAGCGCGACTGCAGGATCCAGACGCTGTGGTCGTTCTGCGCGCCGTGCACGAAGACGACGACCGGCAGGGCGGGATCGAAATCGACGCCGCCGGTGTAGGCATGGACGCGGTGACCATCGACCAGGACTTGCACGCTTTGCCTGCCTTCGAATGCTTCAGCCGCGCGCGGCGGCACGAAAGGCCGATTCGAGATCGGCGACGAGATCCGCCGGATCTTCCAGTCCGATCGACAGACGCAGCGTGCCTTCGCCGATACCGGCGGCGGCGAGCGCTGCCGCGTCCATCCGGAAATGCGTCGTCGTCGCCGGATGGATGACGAGCGAACGCGCGTCGCCGACGTTCGCCAGGTGCGAGAACACGCGCAGCGCCTCGACGAAGCGACGACCGGCGTCGCGACCGCCCTTCAACTCGAAGGCGAACACCGAGCCGCAGCCGCGCGGCAGCAGGCGCTGCGCGAGCGCGTGGTCGGGATGCGAAGGCAGTCCGGGGTACAGCACGCGCTCGACCATCGGGTGTGCGGCGAGCGTCTCCGCGATGTGCTGCGCGCTCTGGACGTGTCGTGCCATGCGCAGCGGCAAGGTCTCGATTCCCTGCAGGATCTCGAACGCATTCATCGGGCTCAGGCACGCGCCGAAATCGCGCAGTCCCTCGCGACGCGCGCGCAGCAGGAACGGCGCGACCGTCGATTCGTCGGAGAACACCATCCCGTGAAAGCCCTCGTAGGGCTCGGTCAGTTCGGGAAAGCGGCCCGAGGCGTCCCAGTCGAAGCGGCCGACGTCGACCAGCAGGCCGCCGACGACCGTGCCGTGGCCGCAGAGGAACTTGGTGGCCGAATGCAGCACGAGATCGGCGCCCAGTTCGCCGGGACGCAGGAGCCACGGCGTGGTGAAGGTGGAGTCGACGAGCAGCGGCACGCGATGCGCGTGTGCGATGTCGGCAACGGTGGGCACGTCGAGGACGTCGAGCCCCGGGTTGCCGAGCGTCTCGCCGAGCAGCAGCTTCGTGTTCGGCCGGAGCGCGGCACGCCAGGCGTCGGCGTCGCGCGGATCGACGAAGGTGGTCTCGATGCCGAAACGCGGCAGCGTGTACTGCAGCAGGTTGTGCGAGCCGCCGTACAGCGCGCGCGAGGCAACCACGTGCGAGCCCGCGCCGGCGATGGTGGCGATCGCCAGGTGCAGCGCCGCCTGCCCGCTCGCCGTGGCGATCGCGCCGACACCCGATTCGAGCGCCGCGATGCGCTCCTCGAGCGCCGACACCGTGGGATTGCTGATGCGCGAGTAGACGTGGCCCGACTGCTCCATGTCGAACAGCGCCGCTGCCCGGTCGGTGTCGCCGAACACGAACGCCGTCGACAGGTAGATCGGCGTGATGCGCGCGCCGGTGGCCGGGTCCGGCCGTGCGCCGGCGTGCACGCTGAGCGTGTCGAAGCCGTAGAAATCGCGCTGGGACATGCGATCGATCCGACGGAAGGTCCGCTCGATGCTAGCACGCCACTTGGTGAGTTACGGGCTTGGCGCGACAATGCGCGGCGACGCGAACCGCCGATGGCGGCGCGAACGCGGATATCACGGGCGGCGGGGATGGAAAGCAGACCGGAATATCGGGTGGCGGCGGCCGGGCTCGACCCGCGCGACGTGCGCCTGATCGAGATCGTCTTCAAGCACAGCCAGTACAACCGCTACGCGTTTCGCTTCGAAGCGAAACCCGATCCGCTGGGCATCGACATCCTGATCGTCAATCCGCTGGCGCCCGAAGGACTGCGCGCGGTGGCCCGAGTGCGCAGCGCCGGGCGCAGCCTGCCGGTGATCTCCGCGCTGCCGCGCGGCGCGACGAGCAGCGCCCGGCACGCGATCTCGATCGAGCGACTGACGCTGCAACTGCTGCCGATCCTGAATCGGGTCGTCGAACTCGAGTTGCGTCGACCGAAAGACGGCGCGGGCGCTGGCGGGGGCAACGCGAACGCTGCGCCGGGCAGCGCAGGCGCTGCGCCGGGCAGCGCGCACGCTGCGCCGGGCAGCGCGCACGCTGCGCCGGACAACGCGCACGCTGCGGCCGCAACCGCAGCCGCCGTGCCCGCAGCCGCCGCTGCCGCCTCGCGCGCGGCCGACGGCGAGGGCGAGCGTTCGACCCGCGAGTTCCTGCGCGAGGCGGCTCGCAAGTCGCGCGAGGCCGACTGCGCGCGCGAGGCGGCCGTGCGCGCACGCGCGGCGTCGGCACAGGCAGCGTCGA
>JACDJC010000125.1_pt1 | contig 99983 bp, 82 predicted proteins | sample 7454191 | NCBI WGS metagenome assembly JACDJC01 (sample SAMN14253291, study PRJNA609438) | sludge metagenome | isolation source: sludge after 25d culture with pyrite and EDTA | collected 2018-12-20 | reverse complement strand
AAAGTTCCCTCTTTGAGCTGTCGCTTTAATTCTTCTGTATTTAGTAAGCTCATATGTAAATCCTTTTAGATTAATTTACTTGACTACTATATCAAATAAATCTAATTTTTAGAATTTACACAGTTAGATTTACGCTCCCCAGTAAATCACAACATTACGCCTTCCCCAGCGTAATGCTTTTCTTCTGTCGATGCCCATATAAATATCAATTCGTTTTTTATACCGTTTATTCATTTTATCTCTTACCCTGTAGAAACCGGGTAACCCTGCTATTCTTACTTTTGTACCGTTTCTCATACCATATTTGGTCAACATATCTCTGGAAACTGCAATGACTTTCATACCTGGGCGTAAACGATTGTTCCACGCTGCAAGGAAGGGCGTATTACTCGTTTGGTTCTTATGGGAAGTGTATGCTGTAGCAGTAACACGTAGCTTTTGCTTACCAAAACTTTTACTAAATTTTTTATTATCATACTCTCTGATAAGTTTTGTTTTATTTTTTTTAACTATATGAGGCAAAGGTAGAAGTATCTTTTGTCCCAAACGTATCTTGGCATCTTTGTTTAAGTTGTTATATTCCATAATCGCTTCAGAAGTAAGGTTATAGTCTTTCGCGATCAATCCAAGGACATCCCCTTTTTCTACAATATGCACTGCGTGTACAATGGCGTCGACTTTTTTTTGATTATAAGGAATAGTTAGTTTTTCCCCTATATAAAGAGGTGATTTCTTCTCCAAATTATTTAGTATTCTTAGTGCATTGGTCTTTAGATTGAATTTCGCAGCAACGCTGTTCAAACTATCACCTTTTTCGACCACATAAGAGCCTTGGTTTTTACGTTTTTCTTCTAACTCTATTCTTTTTTCTTCTTCTATAATTGCTAACGCTTCAAGTTTTCTTTCTTCTTTTTCTTTTTTGAATTTTAGCATTTTATCAAAAAGTTTTTTTCTCTCAATTTTAATCTTTTCTATACTTGTATATATTCTCTCTTTTTTTGCTTTCATCAAAGGTGTTTCTTTTGTTCCTTTAAAACGCATAGAGTCTTCAACTTTTACATATTTTTCGATCATATCTGCGACGGATACAACTTTCATAGGAAGTCTTTGGGGGGGGATAGGAAGTATTTTTACGACTATTAATTTTTTTCTGCCAAGGTCATATTTTATCTCTTGGGCTTTTATCAATCTTAAGCTGTAAGGGTTGCATTCTGTTGTACCTCTCGTAATAACTCTACAGTCTACTTCCTTTGCAGTTGCCGTTTCCAACATGATAAACGGTATGATAAAGAGAGTTAAATAATTTTTCAATATGACCTTATGCTAAACTATAAAAAGTTTAGCATCTCTCCTTTGATAGACTTTTTATCAACTACCACTGTATGAATAACAGGCTTGGAAAATAATCCATTGATCATTGGAGGAACAGAAACATTTGCATTTTGAGTCACCCATTTTAAGGCTTCTATATCATCTGTGGCAGTATGTCCAAGTGCTTTGGATACTGTAGAAGAGAACTTCGTCCACTCTGCTGTTGAATACACTACTGTAGGCAGTTTTTCTTCTCGCAGTGTTTCATACGCCTTCATACATGTCGCCGTATGAGGATCCATAATATATCCTTTTTGCGCGTAAGCAGCAATCACCCCTTCACCCTCTTCATCATCTGAAAAAGTAGCGCTAAAATCTTCTTGTAAAGAGAACAGCTCCTCACTACTTAACTGATATTTACCCTTATTGGCCAAATCATCCATCAACTCTTTGGTTCTTTCTCCTCCGAATTTATCATACATAACGCGTTCAACATTTGAACTTTTAAGTATATCCATCGCTGGAGATTCAGTCTGTATCAATGTTCTGTCTGTAAGATCATAGGCACCCGTAGTGATCCAATCTGTCAAAATATTATTGATATTCGAAGCAATGAGTATCTTGTGAATTGGAAGTCCCGCTTTTTTTGCATAATATGCACCAAGCGCATTACCAAAGTTTCCACTGGGTACAACAAGATAAATCTTATCACCCATTGCAATAGTCTCTTTGCGTACCAACTCCAAATAAGAGTGAATGTGGTAAATAATCTGAAATATAATACGTCCGAAATTTACAGAGTTTGCAGCAGTTAGTTTAATGCCTCGTTCTTTTAATTCAGACTTGAAATCTTCGGAAGCTAGAAGGTCTTTGAGTGTATTTTGTGTATCATCAAAATTCCCTTTGACACCTATGACTTTAAGGTTTTGGGCATCTTCTGTGACCATTTGCAGTTTCTGAACATCTGATGTTCCGCCATCAGGATAAAGACAAGCCACTTTGACATTGTCTTGATTTTTAAATGTTTCCAATGTTGCCGGACCCGTGTCGCCACTGGTTGCTGCCATAATAAGATAATTTTCATCTCTTTTTTGCGCCAGATGACTTAAAATATGTCCAAAGGGTTGCAGTGCCATATCTTTGAAAGCACGTGTCTGCCCATGGTAAAGTTCACAGACAAAACAATCTTCTTCTATCTGTACAAGTGGCACAGGATTACTCGGATCATCAAAAGCATCATATCTTTTAAGCGCTTCTTCTAAAACTTCTGTTTCTATATCTATATCAAACTGTAGCAAGAAGTCTAATGCCAATGTTTTATAATGGCTGGAAAGATGTTCCGTTAAAAATTTTTCATTTAAACTGGGAAGGGATTCAGGTACATACAGTCCTCCAAAACTGGCACTTGGACTCAAGATTGCCTCCGAAAAGGCTACGCTTTTTGGCTTCTGCCCATCATTCCCCCGTGTCTCAATAAATTGCATTTCTTATCCTATATTTCTCATAATTATAGCTAAAGAAAATTAATCATTTATTCCATTTGATCATATACAAGTTTTTAGTTCTTTTTGCCTTGTTTCTATTTTAAAGTTCTATACAAGTTCCGACACCTGAACTTGTCAATATTTCAAGAAGCAATGAGTGCTCCACACGACCATCAATAATATGTGCTTTTTTTACCCCACCCCTAAGTGCTTCGATACATGCATCCACTTTAGGTACCATCCCTCCGTGTATCGTACCGTCTACTTTCAGGGCTTCTGTTTTTTCTATGCTTAAGTTAGTGATGAGCTTCATATTTTTATCCAGTACACCTGGAGTATCTGTTAAAAAGAGTATTTTTCGTGCTTCAAGTGCTACAGCTATCTTGCTAGCAGCAAGGTCAGCATTGATGTTGAACCCCGGATGCCCCATAGTGCTACTCCCTGCAATAGGTGCGATGACAGGTACTGCACCATCTTCGATAATATTATTGACAATTTCAGGGTTCACATGCTCTATGATCCCTGTATATCCAAAGTTTTCAAAATCTTTTGGAACACCTTTTAAAAATCCGCCATCTTTTCCTGAAATTCCTATAGCCTTTGCGCCGTGATTGTCAAGCAAAGAAACTATCTCTTTGTTGATCTCCCCGGAAAGTACCATCTCTACAACACGCATCACCTCTTTGGTAGTCACTCTTTGCCCATCTACAAACTTCGTAGCTACTCCAAGGTCAGCCAAAAGATTTGTAATACTTTTTCCTCCGCCATGCACGATAATAGGTTTCATTCCCACAAAGTGCAACAAAACAATATCTTGTGCAAACTGCTCTTTGAGCTTGGAACTTGTTTGTGCAGCACCGCCATACTTAATCACTATTTTTTCATTTGCAAATTTTTTGATAAATGGTAACGCATCAAGCAGCGTTTTGACTACATCAATATTACTTTTCATTTTAAGGTTTCCTCATCGAACAAGTATAAAAGCACTCTTCATTTGCGCGCTTTTGTAACTAATTACTCTTATTTATAATTTTGAATATACTCTTCTATTTTCAAAAAAGTTTCATTTTTAATTTCTAATTTTAGCTTCATTTCAGAGATAGCCAACTTAAACTCTCCCATCTTCACTCTGTCTTTCGAGGTACAAAGCAAAGAATCTGCGTTTTGTTCTTCTAAAACTATTTTAAGTCTTTGCTCGTCAAAATAGGCATGATCTTCCAAATAAACTTTTTTAATCACACCATCGGGCAAATATTTATCCAATCTTGCGGGATTAGAAATAGCAGTTACCAGCACCATACGTTTTGTAAGATTTTCAAAGGATACGACACGTTTAAAATCATCCCCTTCTTCTATAATGACATTTGCATATTTACGGTTAAAATAAAACTCCCTAAACGCTCCTGAAGGAAGAGGAAGATAGTTTTTGATAGTTTCCGGTTCAAGCAGTATTTCAAATTTTTTTATATCAACACGACTAAATCCATCATCAAGAATAATAAGCTTTGCCCCTTTTTCTTTAGCTAACGCTATAGCTTTGTGCCTATCTGCGCTGACAATGACCGATGCCTGAGGCAAGGAAATAGCCATCAACATGGGCTCATCACCACTTTGATGTACATCAACCAGCACTTCCCCATTTCGGCTCACAACGATAAGCCCTTGGCTATTTCTGCCGTAACCGCGCGAGACAATAGCTACATTTGTAAATCTCGATGCCAAAGCAATGACAAAAGGAGTTTTACCTGAACCACCTACGATAAGATTGCCTACAGAGATGATAGGAATGCCAAAATCTTTTTTAGTGACAAGCACTCTTCGTAGCGACATTAAAATACCATAGATGAAAGACAGTGGTAGAAGCACGATAATGAAAGGGTAGTGATACCATTTGGGAGAAAAAAACATTTGTTCAAAAAAATCTGTCATATACACTCTTTTGCGCCCAGTTTTTTTATCTCACTACAGGTAAATCCTGCCCCTTTCCTTGCTTCTACATTGATATGGGGCCTATGTTTAGAAAGGAGTTTATAACGATCAAGAATCTCAAAATAGACACTCTCTTCTTTCCCTTCCTTCTGGCAAAGATACTTAAACCATTTATCACCTTTTTGCACATGGTCTATCTCTTCATCATAGATAACATTCAGTGCATCAATAAGTTTTTTCACTAGCGGATTTTTTCGTTTATTATCTAACTTTTTAATGATTTGCGGGTTAACGTCCAGTCCTGATGCTTCATAATACCGAGGCACTATTGCCATACGGTCAAGCACGGCATGTGCTGTATGTTCTGCAGCATCGAATAGTCCGCAATGCACTGGGAAATCACCATACTTATATCCTAATGATTCCAATAATGTATCTAACATTTTATAATGGCGAATTTCATCTTGAGCTACCTCTATCCAATCTACTTTATATTGCATAGGCATTTCAGGAAAACGATACACAGCGTCCAACGCCAAGTCTATGGCAGAGTACTCTATATGGGTTATGGCATGTATTAACGTCGCCAAGCCTTCTGGATTATCAAAATCTTTTCTAGCTGGTAATTCCCTGGGATTTACAATGTGACACTTTGAAGCATAAGAAGGATTTTCAAATACAATTGGTCTGAAATCATCTGCACAACTAACCTGATTTTGGTTACAATACTCCAAACACTGAACAGTTAATTTCTCTTTGAGATCAATATCATCACTGGTAATGGCTGTTTCTAGGACTTTATAAATATTCATAAGGAATTATAACGGATGGAAATTAAAATTCAACCTATGGGACCTTACCAAACCAACTGTTACATCGCGACAGTGGATGGAAAAGATTTCATCATTGACCCTGGAGTAGATGCTACGTCATGGGTTCTAAAGAATGTCACCAATCCAGTAGCCATCTTGAATACACATGGACATTTTGATCATGTGTGGTCTAATGCCCAGGTAAAAGAGAAACTCAAACTTCCACTCTACTGCCCTAAAGACGATGTCTTCATGCTTGCAGATGATCCTCTTGGGCAGGGTACGCCCAAAAGTGTTCCTGATTATGAAGTAGTAGGTGATGAAGAACTCATCTTGGAAGGCGTTAAAATAAAATACCGCCATTTTCCCGGACATACCCCGGGTAACTCTATCATTGAGATTGGTGACGTATGGTTTTGCGGAGATTTTCTCTTTGAGCGATCCATAGGAAGATGGGACTTCCCCTCTTCAAGCGGAGAACAGATGGTAGCAAGTTTACAAAAAGCAATGAAGATAGAAAGTGATTATACTCTCTACCCCGGGCACGGGTTAAGTACCACACTTAAAGCTGAGCAAAGAACCATGCCGTTTTGGATAGACCAGGTTAAAAGTACGATTTAGTTTTGTTTATTTTAAGTATGTTTACCTTATACATTAGTAAGAAAATTTATAGCCTCTGCGTCTAACAGTATGGATTACCTGGAATCCAAGAATACTCTTCAACCGTTTACGGATTTGGTTGATTGCAACTTCAACTGTATTATCACTCACATATTCGGGCTCTTCCCAAAGCGCGTTGATGATCTCATCTTTTGAAAAAACTCTTTGTTTGCGAAGTGCAAGGTATGCCAGAATGTCAAAGGTTTTACCGTTAAGTGAAACGATCTTTTCATCATACTCTATCTTTTTATTCGCAATATCTATGACCAATTTGCCTATATCTACAGTGGTACCAAAAAGGTGCCTCATATTTGCTAATACTCTAGCAGCGACAAGATCGGGGTACTCACAGTGATTATAGATCACGTCATCTACACCTAAAGCAAAGAACGCAGACTGCTGCCGTATATTCTTTGTCAATATTATGATCTTTGTTTCACTTTTTTTCTTTTTCACTTCATTTACATAACGTTCAAGTGAAAACTTCACACCTTCATCTACAATGATCACTAGTTCATAGTGTCTAAAATCTGTAAAGTTTGTCGCATCATAAAGATCTTTTGCATTATCAACAATGCAAATAAAGTACTTGTCTAATTCTTTTCCAAGTTCCTTAACATATTCGTCATCAAAACCTACTGTTAGTATTCTCATTTTCTCCACTATCCAATCAACTCGAAAAGTAAACAAAGCTTAAACCGAAACTTAAGTCTTCTCCGCTTTTCTCTTTTATTACTCTATTTATAGCTAAATGTACCTTATTTAAAAATAAAACTAACTTTAATCTATTTGTGGTATTTTATTTCTTTTGCTCCGTTTTTACCGCTTTAATGTAAACTCTTTTGGGTGCGGGGTACCCCTCCACCGTCTTTTCAGGGTCATTAGGGTCTAAGAAGTCTTCAAGACTTTGGGTGTCTATCCACTCTGTTTTTCTTTGTTCGTTTAATTGGGTTTTCATCGTCTCTAACACTTCAACAGTCTCAAACCCTGCTCTATGACACCAGTTTTTCAGTGCATTTACTGTAGGAACAAAGTAAATATTAGGGATTTTAGAGTATCTGTCTTTTGGTGTAAGACACATCTCCTCCTCACCATCTATCATAAAAGTATCAAGTATCAGTTCTCCACCCGGGTTGAGCCCTTTAAAGAGTGATTTGAGCATTGCTACAGGGTCAGACCTATGGTAGAGTACTCCCAGACAAAAGAGTGTATCAAACTTGTGCTCATAAAACTCAACATGCTCTACACCCAGAAGTTCATAAACGATGTCGCTTTTTATAAAATGATTAAGAAACTGAAATTGAGAGTAATAGATAGCTGAGGGATCAAACCCTATGAGTTTTTTAGGTTCTTGTGAGAGCATACGAAAAAGATAATAACCGTTATTACACCCTATGTCACCTACGATTTTATCTTTGAGATTGAAATGGGGTTCAAGTAAATTGTATTTAATCTGACTTTGCCACTCTGAATCAATGAAGAGGTCATTGATTCCAAAGGGGCCTTTGCGCCAGGGTTTCATAAGCAAAGCTGTTTGCTTTATCTGCTCTGCCTCTTCTTTTGAGAGATCTTCTATCTGAATTTCTACTCTGTCACCGAGTAGAACTTCAACATTTGAGTACTCAGGTAAAGCCTTTATGGCTTCTTGATAGGGGCTAATATTTTTCCATGTCAGCCACTTTTTTCGCTCTTCTCTTAAGGTATCAAGATTCATCTATTTTTTGATATAGACTTTTTTAATTTTTTGGTCAAATACAGGTCTGTCACTTCCGCCAGTAGTAACATTCTCTATTTTCTTTACTGTTTCTTGCCCTTTAATTACTTCACCAAATATTGTATATCCACCATTAAGGTGTGGCGTAGGAACTGTAGTAATGAAGAATTGACTACCGTTTGTATTGGGACCGTGATTTGCCATTGCCAATAAAAATGGTTTATTGAAAGTAAGATTAGGAGCATACTCATTTTTAAACTCTTTTTTCCAAATAGACTCACCCCCTGTACCTGTACCTGTAGGATCTCCTCCTTGAATCATGAAACCTTTGATCACTCTGTGAAAAATATGACCATCATAATATCCGTTTTTCACATGGGTAACAAAATTTTCAACAGCTAAAGGGGCTGCCTGTGGGTACATCTTAAGTTCAATCTCTCCAACGTTTGTTTCCAGTACAACAATTGGTGATTTTTCTCCAGAAGCATTCAACTGCATTCCACATACCAATAACAACCCGATAAGTAATTTTTTATACATACTAAATCCCTCTCTTTTTATTTATTATCTACTACGTCATCAACACATTTATCGATTTTTAACTCTCTAAGCAACAACTCAAAAAATGCTCCACTATCCCGCTGTACATCATCACAAAACTCAACATAAATTGCCTGAGATGCTTCTGTCTTATCTTTTGAATTATCAAAACACTCTGGTGACATTCCCGTTTGTTCTTTAATCTTCTTGATTGCTGTTTCGATTTCTGTTCTAAGTTCAGGGTTTTTAGTAAAGGTAAGGCTCATCCCGGCATACTTTTCTTCCATTCTCACATTTGCTTTAATTTCATCACATCTATTCATCTATCTATTTACCTTTATTTTGCATATTGAATTGATCGTGTCTCTCTGATCACATTAACTTTTATTTCACCAGGGTATTGTACCTTATTTTGTATTTCATTTGCAATCTCTTTGCTTAAAAGTACCGCTTCATTATCACTCATCTTTTGTGCATTGACAATAACACGTATCTCTCTGCCTGCATTAATAGCATACGCCTGTTCGACATAATCTCTAGATGTGGCGATCTCTTCTATCTCTTTGACGCGTTTAGTAAAGCTCTCAAGTACCTCTCTCCTGGCCCCTGGTCTCGCAGCGGAAAGTTTATCTGCAGCACAAACAGCCGCAGACTCTACAGAATCTGGCTCTTCATAACCATGGTGGGCATAAATAGCATTGATGACTGTGGGGTGTTCATTATGTTTACGACATAGCTCAACTCCTATATCAACGTGTGAACCACCCCTGTCTTGTGTCAGCGCTTTACCTATATCATGCAAAAGTCCTGCACGCAGTGCAAGCTTCTCGTCTCCGCCCATTTCTGCAGCCATTACTTTTGCCAGCCTCGCAACTTCCAAAGTATGTGCCAACGCATTTTGTCCGTAACTTGCCCTGTATTTCATGCGGCCAAGCAATCTCACAAGCTCTTCATGCATGGGAAAAATTCCTAAGTCAATAAGAATGTCCTCACCCTCTTCATACGTTGTCTGCTCAAACTCTGCTTCAACTTTTTCATGCACTTCTTCAATGCGTCCAGGGTGTATGCGTCCATCTTCAACCAGTATCTCTATGACACGTGTGGCAATAGCTCTTCTGTAAAGATTAAAACTGCTTACCAGTATCACACCTGGTGTTTCATCTATGATGATATCAACTCCCAAAAGCATTTCGAGGCTCTTAATATTCCGACCCTCTTTACCAATGATACGTCCTTTGTGCTCATCACTGGGCAAACTAATAAGATTGATGAGCCTTTCACCTGCAAAGTCACCTGCGTAACGTGTTGTTGCCTGTGCCAATATGTAATTGGCTTTTTTCTCACCCTCTTCTTTTGCCAGTTGCTCATATTTACGTACAATGCCAGCTACCTCGGAGCGACTCTGCTCTTGGACTTTTTCCAGAATATACGCTCTTGCCTCTTCTTTGGTAAGAGAAGCCGCATTTTGCATTTTTTCTATTGCTTGATTTATCTCTTCTTGCTTCTTGACTTCCAGTTTCTCCAGCTTCGCCTCAATACCCAGGACTTTATGTTGCAAAAGTGCCAGTTTTTCTTCTTCTTGGGCCAACTCTTTTGTTTGCAAGATCAAAGAACGGTTACGTTCTTCTACCTGGACAATACGCTTTTGAAATTCAGCCTCCTGCTCTAACTCTTTTGCTTTGACTTTCACATGCGCTTCTTGCAGTAAAAGTTCAGCCTCATTTTCTATAGCTTTTGCTTTTGCTTTTACCTCTAACTCTATATGTGCAAATCTATTTTGTGTACTGCTTTTAAGCCATAAGTAGCAAATTCCTGCTCCTACCGCTGTTCCAGCTAAGCTGGATACTCCTATAATTCCTATCATCATTTTCCTTTTATTGTAAAGAAAAAAACTAAAAATGAATACCTTGTGGTGTGACTATTACATCCGCCCTAACATCATAATGATCCGTAACGATCTCCTCACTATAACACAATTCCCGTGTCACAAACACTGTTTTATTTATATTTTTAATCTCTTTTTCAAAAAATCTATCATACATCCCTTTTCCAAATCCTACACGTCTATGTGTAGTATCCGTTCCAACGATAGGTACAATAGCTATATCTAATTTTTTATTTCTATATTGTTTTGAATCTTTAGGTTCTTTTATCCCAAATCGTTTTTTTTCCAGTGGGTATCTATATTTTACCACCCTAAAACTTTTACCTTCCATAAACGGCACATAAAGTTCCCTCTTTTCTTTTCTTAACTGTCTAATGAGAGGATAAATGTTAACCTCTGTTTTCAACGGTAAATAGAGCATGATTTTTTGTGCGTGACTCTCTACAATAAGTGTATATAAATACTGTAATACCATCTTGTCTTTTTTATAAGAACCTATGCCGCTTGCTTTTTTCAAACGCCTTAAACAATATTCTCTAAAATATTTTTTCTTCATATTTTTTTGCATAACTTTTACTCTTTTTAAGCCAAACTATAACTTTCATTCTATAGTTTGGCTTTAATGCTCTTTTGGTATAATCTGCCTAATTATATCGTAAGCTTTGAAGGAATCCGTGTGAACAAAATAAATCCTCTACTCTTGATTATTATTTTAATATGTTTCGCACTATTTTCTTTTTTTTCCGGATGTGAAGATAAAAAAGATAAAGATTCTCTTATAGCTGTAGAGCATACAACGGAACTATTGATGCAAAAAGATAAAGATCAGCAAAAAAGACCAGAAACACAAAAAAAACCCATAAGTGCACATATCCCTGTGCCAACAGATATCTTTACCTTAAGTGATATACAACAAAACAAATATACACTCGCTATTGGCAATCAAAAAATGGCTTTTGATACCATTGCCCAACCCATAGTCATACTAAATTTTTTTAGTACCTGGTGCTCCCCTTGCCGTGCAGAGATACCCTATCTTTCAGACTTACAAAAAAAATATAAAAAGAAAGTTTTTATTGCAGGTATCGTTATCAACGATACACAAAGTATCGATACTTTAAAACAATTTATGAACAAGTACCACGCAGACTATTTCATATCTAACGGTCAGCAAAATGATCTTTTTGCCTCTAAAATGGTAAAAGAGCTTCAACTCTCAGACAATTTTTCCATACCACTTACCGTAATTTATAAAAACGGTAACTATTACACCCATTATGAAGGGGTTGTCCCTGTAGAGATGATAGACCATGATATTCAAGAAGCCATTAAATGATATATATGGGGCCTTGCCCCACATACTACGCTAGCACTAAATTCTCTTCAGTAGAGTATTCAGCAAGCAGTTGCTTTTAAATATAAGATAAAAAGGGATGAAGAATGTTTAATTTATTTAAAAAAGTTTTAGGCAAAACCAATGATGCCATCAAAGAGGTCGCACCTACGAAAAAAAAAGAGATTTCCAAAGAAGATTTTGAAGATATCCTGCTTGAAGCAGATGTCAACTATGCACTGGTAGAAAAACTTTTGGAAGCACTGCCAAACAACATCAACCGCATACAGGCATTCAATTCCCTGATTTCAGTCTTTCAATACAAAGCTGACTGGAAAGAGAGTGATGTCAAACCTTTTGTTGAAATGATCATTGGAGTAAACGGCGCAGGAAAAACAACCACCATATCCAAGCTTGCTTACCGATATAAAGAGATGGGACGTGGAGTCATTCTTGGTGCGGGAGATACCTTCCGTGCAGCAGCCATTGAACAGCTTAGCAGATGGGCAGCAAGATTAGACATTCCTATCGTTGCAACGCAACAAGGGCATGATCCCTCTGCTGTAGTCTATGATACGATCCAGTCAGCCAAAGCAAAAGGCCTTGATAATGTTATTATCGATACAGCCGGAAGACTCCACACACAAACCAACCTCAGTGAAGAACTTAAAAAAATGATACGTGTTGCAGGTAAAGCTCAGGAGGGAGCACCTCACCGAAAGATGCTCATACTAGACGGTACACAAGGGGGCTCTTCCATTAATCAGGCAAAAGTATTCAATGAAATGGTTGGGATCGATGGTATTATTATTACAAAGCTTGACGGTACAGCCAAAGGCGGTTCAGTACTGAGTATTGCAGATGAACTCCAAATACCTATTTTCTATATAGGAACCGGCGAACAACCCAAAGACTTGATACAATTTAAAGCAAATGAGTATATTAACACTATTTTAGATGAAATTTTTATCTAAAAGTTATCAAGGGAAAATCTCTCACGGTAAACTGTTTCTAAATCTGTTTTTTCTTTATAATCTATGAGATCACCTATCACTATGGTGATTTCTCTTTTTTCACTACTGTCATTAAGGGCATCTTTCAAAACTCCAGCAGCATTCCCTTTTATATATACAGGTAACATTGGCAATTTATTTTTTAAAGCGATGATACGGGAGCCATCTTTAAATGCAGTAAGTGGCGCATCCGTTTTATTTCTTGTTCCCTCTGGAAAAATAAAGATCGAGTTTCCTTCTTTTACACCTTTTTTAATCTCAGTAAAAAAACCACTCATTTGACTCTTCTTTCTGTCAAGTAAAATAGAACCTGCGTTGCGAACAAAGAGTCCGAAAAAAAATGAACTATAAAGCTCTTTTTTTGAAATCCACAAACCAAAAATCTTTGTATTTTTCAATGCTACTTCTATGATAAGGGGATCTATAATCGTTCTATGATTACTCATAAGCAGGTATTGTCCCTTTTTGGGCAATTTTTTGACATTTTCTACTTTAACCTCAATATTAAGCACATCCAACTGTGCTTTAGAATATGCCAGCCTCAATTTTTTCTTCTCTGGGAAACTTTTGGTTTTTTTTAATCTGAAACCGAAACTGTTGGTCAGATAGAGAGCATAAGCTACTTGTTTGATTTGGTTGAAATTCAATATATTTCCTTGTAGAAAAAATAATTAAAATTATAACCAAATCAGTTAAAAGCTAAAAATATGACAATTTGACATCTTATTAGATAAAAGTTTGGAAATATTCTATACTACGACAATTCAATAAAAAGAAAAAATATGGCAAAGAAAAAGACACTGTTTGAATGTCAGGCATGCGGATTTCAGTCTCCACGATGGATGGGAAAATGTACCTCCTGCAACCAGTGGGAAACTATGATAGAACTCACTACTGATCAAATTAAATTTTTAACAGAAACTTCAAAAAGTAGTTCTTCAGGCTCTACACTTTCAAAAGCCACACCCATTACCCAAATAAAAGAAGACAATATAACACGTTTTCCCTCAGGAAGTAAAGAACTCGACCTTGTACTCGGTGGCGGTGTCGTTCCTGGTTCGCTTACACTCATAGGAGGAAGTCCGGGTATAGGAAAATCTACACTGCTTCTAAAAATAGCAGGCAACCTCGCACAAACAAACAAAAAAGTACTCTATGTGTCAGGAGAGGAATCTGCTGGACAGATAAAGCTGCGTGCCAACAGGCTGGGCGCAAACCATGAAAATCTCTATCTTCTCCCAGAGATCGGTTTAAGTTCTGTACTCTTTGAAATATCCAATGGGGCTTATGAATTCATTGTCATCGATTCCATTCAAACACTTTATTCCGATGAAACACCCTCTGCGCCAGGCTCAGTAACACAGGTGAGAACCATTACGTTTGAGCTGATGCGGGTTGCAAAAAGTATGCATATCCCTATCTTCATCATTGGGCACATTACTAAAGATGGTTCCATCGCCGGTCCTCGGGTTCTTGAACACATGGTAGATACTGTACTCTACTTTGAAGGAGATACCAACTCAGAGTTAAGACTGCTTAGGGGGTTTAAAAACCGTTTTGGATCTACCAACGAAGTAGGTATATTTGAAATGAACAAAGAGGGGCTCAATGATGCAAAAAGTATGGCTGGAAGGTTTTTCAACAAAGAGAAACTACAGTCAGGTTCTGCTCTTACGGTTATCATGGAGGGGAGCAGACCTATTATTATAGAAGTTCAGGCTTTAGTTTCAGAATCCTATGGGCATGCCAAAAGAAGTTCTACAGGCTTTGATAACAACCGTCTAGGTATGCTTTTAGCCTTGTTGGAAAAAAAGCTTGACCTGCCACTTGGAACCTATGATGTCTTTATCAATATTACCGGAGGCATCAAAGTCAATGATCCCTCTGCTGATCTTGCCATCATCGCAGCTATTTTAAGCAGTTACAGAAACAGAGAACTTAGTTCTAAAACACTTTTTTTGGGGGAAGTCAGTCTTACAGGAGAAATACGGGAAATATCAAGTCTTGGTCAACGACTCAAAGAGATGCAAACACAAGGTTTTTCCAAAGCTGTCATACCTAACAAACCCATTGAAGAGACAAAAATTAAATGTTTTGTGGCAGATGAAGTTTCTAAAGTTGTTGAATGGATGTAATTTCGCTACACTACACTTATGAAAATTGGCACAGATATCATTGAGATTAACAGAATTGAAAAATCATTAGAAAAGTTTGGCGAAAAATTTAAAGCAAAGTTTTTAAACAGCCAAGAGATAGCACTTGCAAAAAAAGTAGAATCCATCGCCGGTTTTTGGGCAGCAAAAGAAGCAATCGCCAAGGCGTTGGGGTGCGGGATAGGTGCAGACCTTACTTTTCATGATATTATTTTAGATAAAAACCCAAAAGGTGCTCCCTCTTTTACTTTAAGCAAAGAGGCACAAAAAGTACACCAGATCAAGAGCGCTTCGCTTTCCATAAGTCATGATGGGGGATTTGCTATTGCTGTAGTTGTGATCGATCAATAATATGCATTTATTCTCTTCAAAAATCATTTTTTACTCTTTCGCATAAAAGAGTTGTATTTCTTCTTAGATTATATTACAATGTGGCGATTCATTTTAAAAGCTAACACACAACAAAGGACAAAAATGATAAGTATAACTATTCAATGCCAGGAGGCACTAAATGTCCAGTCATAAATTTTGGGTAATAGTTGCAACGGCAACGCTTTTTATAGCGGGATGTGCAGATAAAACCCCTACTGTTACCTACGTTACAAAAGCACCTGTGAAGGAAACAAATACAGCAAAAGTACCTGTTCCTCAAAAAGTGCATGAGCGAACTGGACTAAAAGAGGTTCAAGACAATAACTTCTCCTCAGCCTATATGTATCCTGAAGATAATGTCAAAAAAGAAGAAGTGGTTAAAGTAGCAGAAGCCCAAAGCATAGTCAATGGGATGAGTAAAGAAGAGTGTATAAGTATGATTGGTAAAGAAAAATTCAGCCAATATGCAGACATGTTTGGAGATGAAACATCATCTATTAAAAGATGTGCTATGATCAAATCGATGCGATAGTACCAACAATTGCTACTATCTTTTTTGAAAATGCACCATCTTAAATCTATCACCCATCATTGTGGGTGATATGAGAGTTTTAACCTTGTCTGCTTCTCTTGCATATCTCTCTTGTGTTGTCTGTTTTGCAAACTGTTCGAGTATCTCTATAAGTCCAAAACGTATGAGCGCGCGCGCCTGTGTCTCGTATGCCACTTCCTCAAATCCTTCAGCACAAAACGCTTCAGTTACATGTCCAAAGTTCACATCATACGTGATATCATCTTTTTGGTAGGATTCAGACAGATTTAGTGCTTCATCAAAGAGTGGAAATGTTTCATGCGATCTATAGACACGGATAGAAAAATCATTACGTACATACTTCTCGCCATAATCAAAGGAGATAAAATTACACTTGTCTATCCCTGAAGCCATCTCTTTTGCAAATTTTTCATACCCTACTGCAATTTCACCTTGAATCAACCGGTGCGTTTTAGCCCACCCTAACATCTCTTCGGGGGCTTCTTCCCAGCAGATCTTATCCGCCTCTACAAAAGCAATCTTTTCATCTTTTATGAGTTCGCAGGGAAAAGCATCAAAGATTTCGTTGGCTACAACAAAAGCATACTCTACCTTAACTTCAGAGATATCATTGAAATGTGTAATCTGTATATCATTTCCAAAACGCTCTTTTATGTAAGCAAGCTGTGCTTTTTGTACCTCCGGTTGACGCTCTACGATAGCAAATTTAAGTGTTTTCACCAAAGCAGGGTCACAAGTATAAAGCCACTGTATCATATCGCACAATAAGTATCCCTGGTGTGCGCCTACCTCTATAAGCCAGCCATTTTTATCTGCTCTTCCCTCTTTCAAAAGTGTATAAAAATAGTTCGCAATGCTTGCACCAAAAAACCTGCTTGTACTCACAGCCGTATAGAAATCACCTGATTTACCTATGGCTTTAAAGTTTCTATAATAACCCTCTTCCCCATAAAGCCACGCATTCATGTACTTACTAAAGTACATTCTCAACCCGTATATAAAGTTTCAATAATTGCACTTGTTTATCTATCTTATATATTTGTTGGTCCAGTTTTCTAATCTGTAAAGAGTTCTGCATGATATCAGCATCAAAAGTGGTTTTTTCTCCAGCTTGAGCGAGATTTTTAGTCAAACGAAAAAGATTACTGTAAACCTTCTCATCCTTTCTGGCCAAAACTATTTTTTTATCTAAAATACCCAAATTGTTATATATCCATTTATACTCTTCTTCTACCGTCACTTTTGTGTCAAGCACTTGCGTTGCTGCCCTTAACTTTTCAACTTTACTGGCTTCTATGTCTGTAAGCGAGTTAATGTCAAGTGGCATAGAAACTGTAAATCCATAATTATAATACTTCTCTTCAATCATTGGGTTAGGATAAAGTGGATTTAGGTCGCCATCGGTATATTGTCCCTGCAAAGAGACTGTTGGAAGATATTTTGCTGTTGTTATATTGGCATTATATGCAGATTGTTCAGCGCGAAGTCTATCTTTTTTTAATTCAAGGTTTTTTTCACTATACTTTGCTTTACTCATCATCGTTAATACAGGCAAACGTAAAGATTTTGGATCTTTATCGCTTAAAATTGAAAATCTCTGTTTTAACTCCAACACATTCAATTCTAATTCAAGCAGTGTTGTTTCATCCTGGCTCTTTTTTAAAATTGCCTGGTCTAAAAAGCTGCTGTCTAACAATCCTGCTTCATAGCTGTCTCGTTTTTGAAGTATGTCTATGTTGTCATTTTTTATGAGGTATCTCATTTTTTGCTGTTCAAGTTTGTTTTTTTTCAAGTTAAAAAGTATAGAAACAGCGTCACCGATCATTTTTCGTTTTTGAAGTTTCAAGTCTGCTTCATTAGCATCATGCAGTGCTCGTGAATATTTAATCGCATAGTAAATCCCGCCTGATTTGAATATGGGCTGATCTATCATCACAGAGTAGCTTCCTGTTTTGCTCGTTGTATCTTTAAATTGTGTCGAGTATCTCTTATTATATTGCAATCTTACAGGATTGATCCAACTCTTTGAAAGCATATCGCTCTCAAGCTCATTGCTTTGGAACTGATAATCAAATAGTAATTCTTTATTGTCAGAGAGAATATCGCCAAGTTCATCTGCATGTACAGAAGAACTAAATAATAATGCTACACTAACTACAAGTCTCTTTAAATGTGACCAGTCACATGAGCCTGCTGCTGATGCAAACTTAGCGTTAGCGTAACGTATGGAGCTTTGCTTCATACGTGTACCTTTTTAAGGGCAATTTCAAAACGTTTAAACCCTTCATCAATTTCGTTTTTACCAATGGTGATACTTGGTAAGAAACGCACAGTATTGCGTCCTGCTTTCAATACAATCACACCTTCAGTCATACAATTTTTTATCACATTTCCTTGAATATCTGCACTTTTAGCACGAAGTCCCCGCATCAGTCCCAAGCCTACTTCTTTTTCAAATAAATGACCATATTTGGAAACCATCTCTTGTAGTTTTTGAGAAAAGTAGACCAATGTTTCATCTATACTACCATTATCATACAGAGGATGCAATATATCTAAAACCGCAAGCCCAGCAGAAGTACTCAGGTAGTTACCGCCAAAAGTACTTCCATGATCACCTGCACTCAACACCTCTTTATGCTTAGTCATCACCGCGCCTATAGGCACACCTCCACCCAAACCTTTTGCAAGCGTGATAATGTCCGGCTCTATCTCATACAAATTTGAAGCTAAAAATTCACCTGTACGGTACACCCCAGTTTGCACTTCATCTATGATAAGCAAAATACCCTCTGCTTTCAGATGGGCTGCGAGTTGCTGTATCTCTTTTTTATCAAAAGGTTGCACCCCGCCCTCACCTTGCACAAGTTCTACCAGTACAGCAACTGTTTCATCATCTATGGCCTTATACACATCTGCAATAGTCTTTTCATAAGAAAAACCGGCAGGATAAGGAGAAAAATGCGGTGCATGAAAATGCTCCTGGCCTGTGGCTTTGACTGTGGTGATCGTACGTCCATGAAAAGAGTGTTCTAACGTGATTACCTTATAACGTTTTTTATCAAAGTTGATCTCGCCATATTTACGGGCGATCTTTATCGCCCCTTCATTCGCTTCGGCTCCAGAGTTTGCAAAGAAAACACCCATGTCATAGCCACTTAACTCTACAATTTTTTGTGCCAGTTTGGCTTGAGGTTCTATCACTTGTAAATTTGAGATATGAATAATCTTTTTAGCCTGTTCACAAATTGCAGATGCAAGTTTTTCATTTCCGTGTCCTACAGAATTCACTCCTATGCCAGATGCAAAATCTATATAGTCTCTACCGTTTTCATCATACAGTGTTGAACCTACACCTTTTACAAAATTCGTATAATTACGTGCATAGGTTTGAAGTACATATTTTTTATCTTGTTGTTCTAAATTCATTTTATTCCTCTATTCTTTCTATCTCTATTTTTACTTCCTGATAACAAGCACTGTCACCCTCTTCACTAAGGATGGCAGGAGTGAGATGATTTATGCCCACTGTATTGGTTGTTATCAACACACAGTCAAGGCGAAGATCTGCATTGTGTTTTACGGTAAATACGTGTTCACCATGCTCAGAACTTATCTGAACTCTCGCACCCTCTTTGTATCCTGACTCTGGATGTAATTGTACCTTATCATCTCTGACAAACTGCGTATTGAGTGCTTGGTCCGATTTGGATGAAAGCAACCAAAAAGTTTCGTCTTCTTTTTTATTTTTGCTTGTTTTACGATATTTTCTAAAACGTTTTGTGTTGATGAAGTCATCGTCATAATCCTCTATGAACTCGAATTCATCATCACCCTCTTCACCAAAACCTTCAGCATAAGGCAGCGATTCATAACCAGGAGCAATATAATGTTCACCCTCTGCCTTACATTGATGCAGCCATGCGTCAATATAGTATGATTCCTCTTGCAAACCTGCAAACCCAAATGCATCAAATAAACGTTTAGTAAAGTCATATTCGCTAATACCTGTATCTAAATCTATGCTCTTTTCTATCTTTTCGACATACTCATGCCAAAAGTCCAGCCTAATATCTTCTTTCTCAAAGAGATTCTTTGCAGGGATGACTATCTTTGCCAGTGATGAAGTCTCATTCTCATACAGGCCAAAATAGATAAGGTTTTCTACACTCTCAAGTTCTTTTTTCACCCGATTACTGTCTGGCATGGATCCGGCAGGATTGCCCCCCTGTACCAACACAGTATTAAAATCTGAAAAGTTAGTGGTTTCTTTTTGAACGCGATTACACTCTACAGCGAATGGATTATCAAATCCCAACTTGGAATTCCCCGAATAACTTACTCCACACCCCTCTTGTCCAAAAAGCCCAAGTGTTGCAGCCAGTGAATCTATGGCATGCAATACATATGAGCCTGTACTGTACTTCTGTACACCTGTGCCGACAAGAAAAACCACTTTTCTCTCACGCAGATAGTTCATCATACGCCCCATGTCGCCAAGGTCAACGCCAATATATTCCAAAATAGATTTAATGCGGTGTTCACGCGTAAAATCATAAAAATCCTCATACCCAGGAGCAAATTCATCCAACCATTCGGTTGCCTCACCGTTTTCCATAAAGATAAACCTGGCCAGCATGATCGCTACATAATAGTCCGTGCGTGGTGTAATCTGCAGGAAAAAATCTGCTTTTTTTGCGATATCAGTGCACACAGGGTCTACCACTACAATCTTTTTACCTTCCAAATAAGGCATAATATGAGGGTTTGTCACGGTTACATTCCGTCCCCAAACCACAACCACTTCAGCTTTTTCTATCTGCTCCAAAGGAAGTGTTTTATTGACGCCTCTGCCCATAATGATACCAGCTTCACCTGCACCATCACAAAGACTCCCTTTGGTTAAGGAGCCTTTTATTTTCTCTATAAAAAGATTGGTCACTTCTTGCATCGCACCAAGATTACCCGAACCTCTCCAAAGCAGTGATTTGTCTGCTTTAAATGCTTGGACAACTGCTTCAAGAGCTTCATCCATGCTTACCTCAACCCCGTCGATTCTGGGCTTTTCAATACGAGGCATTTCAAGCATATACGTATTGGTCAAAGTATTTTCATTTAGCCTTACCCCCTCATCCTCCACGATGATACTGCAAGTATCATAACTGTCCAATCCACATGCTGTATTCATTACTTTATTTCTACCTTCATAAGTTTGGAAAATGCATTCTTTGGTGCGGGAATGTAAATCTCGGCACGATAAGAAGAGATAAATTTTTCATCTGCCACACGCCATACTTTATTTACTTTATATCCTGTTTTTTCACCATCAATATAGACTGTTTTTTGTTCTACCTGATCTAACTCTTCAGGTTCCAAAAATAGTATCAACTTTGCTCTGCTTGCATCTTCTATCTGTGCCAAAGCAGATCCTGGGGTTACATAATCACCTTTACGCACCATGAGTTTATACAAATACTTATTTTCCAACATGACAGATTTTTTAGCAATACTGTCTTCGAGCTGTGCAATCTTGTACTTCATATCTATGATCTGTTTTTCCAAATTTACTATTTTTTCGCGGGTAGTGAGATATTGTGTCTTTGCAGAGGTGAAGCTGCTATAGGCATTGTCTTTTTGTGTTTTTGATGCTGTGGAGAGCTTAGAAATACGATTAAAATATTCCTCTTGTCTCTTCACTATACCACTTAAACTCATGGCTATCTCTTCATTAATGCTTAACATCTTTTCAAGCAAAACTACACCTTTTTTAGAGTCTTCCAGGTCCACTTTATCTAAATCATCATCAAGATGAATGACTCTGTTTGAAGTCACCATGCATCCTTCAGCATCAAGATCAACATCCATAACCAAAGCACTTACAGCAGATTTCAACACAACAGATTCATAAGGCTCAACTTTTGCATAGTGCACCTTTGCAAAAACAAATAACGGAGCAAATAGCAGCAAAAATAGTTTACGATTGTGCATTTAATGACCCCTTACATTGAATTTGACATAAACCATTTGGTGATGATTTGTATTGAGGTTTACTACTTGTAACTCTTATCACAATATTACCTTTTTTATATTTTTATCATTAAGTTTTGTATTACTTTTGAGATACTAATATCTTTCTTTTTACATTTTTCAGCGTACAAAGATACTCTTTAAATTTTTATACCACTATTATTGTATCTCTGTTGCAAGATGATATATTATACCTTTGTTCATTCACTTTTTTTCTTATGGCTGTGTAAGAAATTATACAATACAGGAAGATAAAAGAGATTCAATATCGTACCCCATAAAAGCCCAAAACCTATTGCTACAGCTAAAGGTTGGAATGTTACAGCTTCTGCTGTTGCAAAAAAGATTAATGAACAAAGACCTACGATAGTGGTTACCGATGTAAGTATGATAGGTCTAAATCTTTTTGGAGCAAGAACAAATATATCTTCTTTTGTTTTTGCATCTTTTATGGTTGCCATCATAAGGATTCCATCATTAACAATAATACCAGCAAGTCCCAATGCTCCGATAAGAGAGGGAAGAGAAATATTCAAACCCATTATAAAATGACCTATATATACACCTAGAATAGAAAAAGGAATAACTGACATAACTATAAGTGTCTCCCTAAGAGAGTTAAAAAGGTATAAAATGGAGATAAAAATAAGAATAATAGCAACAATAGAAGCCAGTATCATCTCAGTTTGCATAATCGATTTCTGCTCTCTTTCTCCTTTGAATTTCAGTTTTATATCCTTTGTCTTTTTTAGTTCATCAATAAGCGGATTCATCTTTTCCAATACTTCAGTTGCCGTTATGACAGAATGGTCCACATTTGCAAAAACATAAAAGTTGGTTTCTCCGTCATCTTTAATTAGCATCTCAAGAGACTCAACTTTTTCAAAATCACAGATATCCTTTAGCCTTACATGCCCTCCGTTTTTTAACGGTATTTCTAGTCTTTTAAAGCTCTCTAAATCATCCGCAACATTAAAAGATTTTATTTTTATATCCAAAAGTTCTTTTCCGTCAAATATTGTCCCAACTTTTTTTGAAAGATAAAGACCGGATATAAAGTTACCCAAATACTTTTCTGTGATGCCAAGATCTTCTGCGTAGCTGTTTAATTTTAACCTTATCTCATCTGTTCCAACTTTAACATCATCACCAAAATATTTTATGCCCTCTATCTTAGAAAAACCATCTTCTATCTCTCTTATGGCTTTGAGGGCTTTTTGGTAATCATCACTAATAACGCCTATACGAATATCAGCTTTTGTTTGCCCCATATTATTTTCTACAACCATTAAATTGCTTAGACTATATTTCTTTTGATACTCTTGCTCTTCTAGCCAATCTCTAAGATCTTTTGAAATATCTTGTGAAGACTTGTCTCTTATCCTGTCTTTGGAATCGTAATAGAAGCTTAGATATGGCGTTATATATTTATCTACAAGGTTTTCAGGCTTCATTTTATGCAGCTCCAAAGAGATATACCCTACATACGGGTAAAGCTCGGTAGCGCCTGTCGCGCTTCTTCTGTATCCTGCGGTAGAACTTACATATTTTACAAAAAATCTATCTTTTTCTTTTAGGATGTTCTTTTCTAAAGTTTGTACAATCTTCAAAGACTGCTCAAGTGTAGTAGTGGGCTTCGCTTTGAATGTGATATTGACGATTGAGGTGTCAAAAGGCTGAAACATTTGAAATTTTGAGTGTTTGACACCAGAATAGATTAAAGCTGGTACTATGATTAAAAATATCAATAAAAAACTTTTTTGGTATTTAACAAGTCTCTTTAATGCTTTTAAATACATCGAATTAATCTTTTCCCAAGACAGAGTCCTTGAAGCTGAAGAAAAAGTATGAGCCGCATGAATAGGCAGAAAAATAAAAGATTCAATAAGTGATGCAAGCACAAGAGCAGAGAATGCAATGGGGATCAATTGTATGATTTCACCAATCCTGCCACTGAGCATTAAAAGAGGAATGAAAGAAAACAGCGTAGTCAGTGAAGCAATTGTAACAGGCTTAGCAACTTCTTTAGTTCCCAGCAATGCCGCCTCTTTTGCAGAATATCCTTTTTCAATATACTGTTGAATATTCTCACTGACGACTATCGCATCATCAACAAGAATACCAATAGCTATCAGCACTCCTATCAATGAATTGACATTGATGCTGTATCCGGTAAAGTAGAAATATATCGCACCCATTACAAAAGAGGTAGGGATACCCAAAGCTATAATGAACGCTATGCGAATATTGATTAAAACGGCTGTTAAGAGCGTTATAAGTATCAAACCAAGAAGTATATTAGAAATAACGATGTTTAGTCTGTCTTTTATAACTGTTGAATTATCCATTCTAATATTAAAATCAACGCCCTCAACCTTCATCTTTGATATAAGCTTTTTAATATCATCAGCTATTGTTATTGCGTTACCTTTTGGATTTTGTGAGATAGCCAGAGTAATTGAATTATTTCCGTTCATACTTGCCAATGTTGAGGAGTCTTCATATTTTTTTTCTATTGTAGCTATATCTTTTAAGACAATCTGTTGGTCATTTACGCTTATAATCGTGTTTTCTAATTCATGTGAGAGTTTTTTATCATTTTGTGTAGATATATAGTACTGCTCCTTGATATTATCTATCTTTCCCAAAGGAAATATATATGAAAGTTCAGAAAACATTCTTAAGATTTCATCTAAAGAAAGATTGTACGCATTTACTTTTTTTTCATCTATCAAGACTTCATAAAAAAGCTCAGAATCTCCGAATATAGTCACATCCGATACATCTTTAACAAAGAGGAGTTCGCTTTTAAGTTTTCTAGAGAGGACTTTGAGTTGATCTCTAGAAACATTAGAGGAGAGTATTGAAACTTGCATTATGTTTCTTGAGTGCGCGACTCCTCCAATAACAGGGTCGTCCATGTCGCTTGGAAGATTTGTTTTAATCAATGCTATTGCATCTTCTGTTTCTCTTATTATTGCTGTTTTTTCAACTCTTTTATCAAGCTCTAATGCTATAGAAAATCTACCAGGTGATACAATTGATGTTACACTATCTACACCAACAATGTTTTTGACTTCATCTTCTATCTCTTGCACAGCCATTTTATTTAAAGTATCTACAGAAGCTCCCGGGTAAGAGCCTCGGATGGTTATGGAGTCAGGTTCTATTTCGGGAGATATTTCTTTAGGAATTTGAGTATAGGCATATATACCTACTCCAAAAAGAAGAAAAAACAAAGTATAATTTATTTTATAGTTCTCAATAAAAAATTTCAATACTCTTTCAAACATAAAATGTTCTTGTTATTTTATTCGGTACAGTTTTCATATATATAAGAATCAACTGCCAATATTGCTGCTCCAAAAGAAGTCGTTATTTGTGGAAATTCAGGAATGAATATTTGTTTTCCCAGTTCATTTTCAATCGCGTGGACCAATCCTCTATTTAGTGCTGGGCCGCCATCAAAATAAATATTTTCTTTTATACCTACTCTTTTGACTAGCTTTACAATTCTTTTTGCTATGGAGTAGTGAACTCCCGCAACAATATCTTCTACACTATGATCATTTCCCAAGAGCCCAATGATTTCAGATTCTGCAAATACCGCGCAAGTACTATTGATTGCCAGTGGCGTACCTTCTGATTTAAAGTGATAATCACTCAAATCACTCACTTCAAGCTCAAGGTTCATAGCGACTACATCTAAAAATTTTCCAGTTCCTGCCGCACATCTGTCATTCATAGCAAAATTGATTACATTTCCTTCATCATCGAGAGAAATTGCCTTAGAATCTTGACCCCCGATGTTTATGATTGTCTTTATTTCGCACTTCCCAGATGCTGCAGCTCTTGCACCAATCGCATTTGCAGTGATTTCACTTATGTTTTCATCTGCCTCTTTAAAAAGTTTTCTTCCATACCCCGTTGAAACGGTATAAACTACATCTTTTTCATCAATATTTAATTGGTCAAGCATCTCTTTAAGACTCTGTTTTGCATATTTGTAAAACATACTTCCACTCGCACTGATCTTGTATCCAATCAGCTGTTTGTTTTCATCTACAAGTGCAACTTTAATCGCGGTTGAACCTATATCTATTCCTGCAAAATACTTCATAATTTTTTCCTTTTTCTGTTTTTAAGAGATTCTATAAAGGCTTCAACGCGAGTTGTAAGCTGCCCTAAGTGACTTGGAGAATAGTCACTCTCAAGATACATGATTGGGATTTTTTCTTTTTCCATAGCTTCTAAAATGGATCTTTGTTCCATCTCATACACTTGACACCCCGCAAATGCCTGATAAATAACACCATCTGCGTTGTACTGTTTTACCAAGTCTATAATTTTTCTTTTTCTATCTTCATTTTTTGTAAAAATAGGACAGGTGCAACCTTTGAGATATCTGTCTGCAACACTATCAATCATCTCATTTACAAACCACTCATCTATACTTACCATATCATTAAACATTCTGTTTGATGAGCAGGTTTCATCTGCAACTATTATGGCATCTGATTGTTCTATAATGAGAGGGACTTTAAGATTTGGAAAAATTGGGGGCGACCCTGTATAGACAATCCTTGGGCTTCTTTTGCCTGCTGCATTAATCTCATCTTTTACTCTTTGTTCACACTCCTTTAAAAGATTATTTACAGCTTCCGTCCAATAATCTATCTTATCAAAGAAAAATGCATTCGTAACCAAAAACATATCAACTCCGAGTATTGGAGAATTTTTGTTTTTTCTTAGTACATTTAATTTATGGTACAGGTGTTGAGCAAAACCTACTTTTTGGATCGACTCTTTTAGTTTTTTTCTCGTTATCTTTTTATTTAACTCTGTTGAGAGTTCTTTTGTAAATTTTCTGACACTTCGCCTCCAATATTCACGACTCTCTTCGCTCTCTTTGGTTCTTGGAAACTCCATATCAAGAAGTGTATACCCCATCTCTTCTATCATAGCACCCGATTTTGTTTTTTGATCACAGGTTGTCGGAGAGATGACTACATCTGGTTTATCAGAAAAGTTATTTGTTGAAAACTGGCCAACAGTTGCCTTCACTAAAGGACATGACTTTGAGGGAAGCAGATCACTCCCTATATCATCATCGGTATAAAAGCCGTTACATAGCCTAATAGGCACTGCGTCAAGGGCATAAATTATTTCAGACGGCACTTGAATGCACATGGTCCCCACTTTTACTTTGTCGCTATGCAGAGGCTCATGTTTGCAGTGCACTCTTTCATAAAGATTGTAAAAGTAATCCATTGCTTTTGGCGGTTCTTTAAATTCATTTTTTATTTTATCCAATACCATAACAGCTTCCATAGCTTTATGGCGGTTTTGTCTCTGCTTTGGAGTTTCTATTTTGTTTTTTTTAACTTCTTTAGTCATCTTTTTCCTCCAACGTATCTATCTTCATTCTTTTTGAAAAGCCACCTTTGGTTGATGTGAAAACTTTCATGTTCAAGATATCAACATGCAAAGCATCATCTTCAGGGCAGGCAGCTACACACTTCATACAAAGGATGCAGTCATCCCTTAAAATATTTGTACTCTCTACATCATCGGCTATATCTTTGATCTGCATATCACAGACGTTATAACAGTCACCGCATTTTGTACATTTATCACCATCTTTTTTAAGCTTTATCAGTGCTGCGTCACTAAAGATATAATGCATCGCGCTCATAGGACAAAAAAAGCAAAAAAATCTTTTTTTGACAAAGGAACCCACAAGGAACAAGCCTGTAATAGCCAAACCTAAAGCAGTCAAAACCATTGCACTTTTTGTTGAAAAATCCAAACTCCACTGAGAAACATCACCTACAAAAAGAGGCGTAATCATTCTTCCTGGGCATATCTGGCAAAAAGCCGTTCCCCACTCACCTCCAAGTAGCCCCATGCCCACCCCAACAGGAGCCAATAGTACAAGTGCGAGCATAAAATATTTTATCTTTTTTAATGTATTGAACTGTGGCTGCGTATAGGTACTGTATCTGATGCCAAGTTTTTTTCGTAAACCAGTGATCCAGTCTTGCATAGTCCCCAATGGGCAGGCATAGCCACACCATGCTTTGTTAAATATGATAAACCATGCTAAAAAAGTTATAAAACCTATCAAGATTGAAATGCTAGCGGCACTAAAGAGCACATCTAAAGGACGGGTCAGTTGATGCTGTAGAGGCAAAAAATAACACATTCCGCCAACTTCTTTATCATAACCACATGAAAATATAGGGATTTTAGTTCCTAAATCGATAGCAAAATAACCGCCATATATAAATATGACAAAGAAAAAGAGTTGTACCCAAAAACGAAATCTTTTGATATCTGCTTTGTTTATAAAGTCTCTAATTTTTTTCATTAAATTTTATCTCCTTAAAAGGTTTTTGTCTTCTTCTAAACCAGTAAATGATAAACCCAGATAGTACAGCAGTCAAAGTTGCAGCCGTTAAACCATAGGCATAAGAGGTATAACTGCTAATTTCAGGGTAATAAACTGAAGTATAAGTAGAGATATATTTTATATTTTCATACTCTTTATCATCGTATCTACCGTTAGCATCTTGTGTGTAAGTTGCCGTAAGAAAAAAATCATTTCTATGTCTTTTATCAAACTTATTCCATTTGGGAAAATAATCTTTTATCAGTGTAAAAACTGCTTCTCCATTTTTGTCTGTTTTAACACTTTTAGACCATCCTGTTTTTGTAGATAATGTCAGAGTGGCACCTTGTACAGGTTTAGAATGTAGTAGCACTTTGAGTCTTATTTTTTCACCAGAAAAAAAGCGATGAGAAAATGTTTCATCCTTCCCTCTAAGTCTTAAAATGTCTAAAGATGCTTCTTTAATGCTTTGAGGAGACATTTTTTCACTATCATAAACCGCGTCGCTGCTATGATCAAGTCTCAAAAATTCAAATTTTACTACTTTGCTATATAGTGTTTTATTCTCTATTGTTTTATCTATATAAAAAAGATTATAATATCCACTACCTGACACTTGAAAAGCTATCGATTTACATCCACTATTTTTGGTAGACTCAAGTTTTGATATTTGTAGATCAAAATCTAGTAGATAAATTTCTGCATTGACTTTGTCGATGCAGTTCATTTCGCCAGAACTGTCTTTAAATATCGGCCATACTCTTTTTGTAGGTACTTTACCCCAGCCCCCCTCATAGTTGCTTCCTCGTTGATATGGTTTACTTTTTTTAATAGTAGGGAGTGTTTCTGAAAAATATATAGCATCTTCAGCGGCTATTTTATTGAAAGTTTTTCTGTTTAACGTAACCTCTTCTGAAGTATGAGGTACACTTTGAAACATTTTTTTACTACTATGCTGACTGCCATGAGTGTGTGATGTGCTGCCGTATGTATCTAAAATATAGCCTCTATAGATATTGACACTTAAAAAGAATATAATAAGAGACGCTGCAAAAGGAAAAGCGATGATTTTTCTTATTTTAGTAGCATCCAATAATTTCATTCTTTTATAAAGTATGATGAGTGCCCAAAGAATCGCTACCCATTTAAATAACCCAAAGATGCTCAACCAGGAATCTCCCCTGCTCGCAAGAGAGATGACATTTGTAGAAAAACCAAACCCTTGGGCAAATCCTTTGACAATTTGCTCATACCCTCTTGTAAAAAATGTCTCCAAAGTGTGAGCGATCGAGCCTAAGATAAAGAGTGGCGCGTAAGAATAGCCAAGATCATAAAATATTTTAGAAAAATCTTTTTGCAATATTTTAGATGCTATAAACATACCTATAACAGCAGCTAAAACGGTAAAGAGTATCGCATAAAGAAAGGCAAACAGGCCTACAAGATCCACAGAACCGACATCGATGTAGTTTTGGAAGTACCGGGCAGTTTTTGACCAAATCATGTCACCAGCAGCATTGCTTCGTCCAATCCCATGATGAAAGGACATAGTAATAGAAATAGAAGCCAAAATAAGCACAAATGCCCACACTTCAGCTTTGGCGATCCTAAATTTTGAAAATAGTGAGAATGAAGGTTTCTTCACTTTAAAACTAACCGCTTCACAAGCATCACTACAATCCATACACAAAGTACAGTCGGTCATAGAGTTTCTTTTATCAAACGTAAACGGTTTTAAGTCGTAAGGACAAGCTGCTGCGCACTCAAATGTTCTACACTCATTACATGCACTCTTATACGTGCCAAGCCAGGTAAAAGAGAGCTTTCCATACGCTCTTGTCAGTGTGCCTATAGGACAGATATATTTGCAGTAACTCATATCTTTATATAAAAAATAGACCACAAAAGACAAAAGAGTCATCACTGTAAATAAAATGGCCGTACCAAGTGGTGTACTGTAGACACCCGGGAACATATAGTAAATTCCCCACCAGCCCAGCACAAGCAAAAACAGGCCTATATATCTGTTTTGCATCCATTTTGGCATCGTTTTTTTCAATCCAAACTTTGTGATGTATTTTCCCATAAACCCATGAGGGCAGATGCCACAAAAAACCCGCCCAAGTGTAGGAAGAGTAATCACCATAAACAAAGCCCAGAAAATGCCCCAAAACACAGCGGTAGTAAATATGTTATCTTTACCCGTATGTGTAAAACCAAAATAAAGCGCATATATAAACAGGGCTAAGACCACTACCTTCAGCGCAATTAAAAATTTCTGATTTTTAAATAAAAAACCCCATATCGGTTTTCCATAAATATCATTTTTGTCACGCTTTATAAAATCTACCACTGTGTATCCTTTATCTTTAAATTAAAGTACTAAAACCCCATTTAATACCAATATTCCTACCATGATCAACAGTAGTGCTGCAAAGCGTTCTATCCATATCTTGTAAGAAGAAAACTCAACCATCAATCCTTTGATCACTTTTGAGACGATAAAACCGTAAAAGAGGATCGAAAAGATAACCGCTCCTACTCCAAAAAACAATCCCAAAGCTGCTGCATTGTAAAACGTACTGCTGTTTACTGCCACTGCCAAAAGTGCCATGATGGGAGCACAGGGATTCACTGACATCGTTGCACCTATAGTAAAAAACCCCAGCTTATTTAACTTTGGTTTTTTTATTAAAGATGTTGTGTGCCCGCATGAGGCAGATGCTTTAAAACTTTTATAAAACAAAAAAAGCCCCATACATATTGTGCTGACCCCAAGAATAATGCTAAACAGACTATTATCATCGAGTATCTGCTTTACCCAAAAAGAACTCATATAGGCAATGACAGCTAAAAGTGTATAACTGAATATTCTGCCCAAACTAAAAGGCAAAATAATCCCCAGTGCCTGTTTTGTATCGTTTGAATTGCTAATGAGCAGAGGACTCAAAAACGGCATACATGAAAACATGCATGCCGTTGCCCCATAAGAGAGTCCTATCATGAAAATAGAAAAAAGCGTTGTTAATTCCAACTGGATTTCCCTAAAACTTCATACTTAATCCGCATATAACCACGCGCCCGGGATTGACTGTAAGAGATAAATCTTCGTGATCAAATATACTGTCCTCATTTCTATCACCACTTGCTCTTGCTGAGTTATAGTAGTCCTTATCAAAAACATTATCTACTTTTGCAAACATACTTACATCATAACTGCCTACTTTCATTTTATAATCTACTCCTAAATTAAGGGTTGCATGGCCGTTGATTTCAATCGCATTTAAATCATCTGCATAATAGTGAGATTTCGCATTCATTTCTGCTGTAAACTTTAGGCTCTTGGTTGCTTGATAATCAGTGATTAGATTAAGTTGATGTTTAGGCGTTCTTGGAATATCATTGTTGGTTACATCATAAGAATATACCGGTGCTGGGACTCCCCTTACTTCTGCTCCCATTGCTATACCAAAATTAGTATAATCTGTATATATAGCGTCCAGGTAAGTGTATGCCACATTAAATGAGAGTTCTTTAGTCAGATCACCATTTACTGCAAGTTCTAAACCTCTATGTCTTGCCCCACCTATATTGTCCCACATATCATCTGCATCGGTATCTCCATAGTTACCTGATGTTTTCATAATAAAATCTTTTCTATCAAGCTGGTAAATGGAGAGATCATAACCAATACCATATTTCTTGGTTCTAAACCCTATTTCGTAATTAAATGATTGTTCAGGATCCAAATCAGGATTATTCAGTGTACGACCCCAGGCACTGGTATCTCCCGCATACAGTTGTGATACGGTTGGAGCTCTAAAGCCTGTAGAGTAGTTTACATATACAGTAGAATCATCACTTACTTGATAATTTGCACCAATTCTATAGGACCAAACTTTAAAATCTTCCTTATACTTATTATCCAAATAATCAGTATAATCCAACTTGATCAAATCATATCTAAGGTTGGCAGTGACACTAAGTTTTTTATTAATGGCTTGTTTATATTCACCATAGACCGCATATACACCTTCATCCGTCGAATCATCACTACTTTGATCACCTGGCTGAAAATAATCCGCAATGGCCGTTTTACCGCCTCGTCCATACGTCACAAGTGCCTGGCTGGTTCTGTATATTGTTTTATTTTCATATTCATTGGCTCTTAAATCTAAACCTAAAAGTGTTGCAAATGATTCAGATGATGTTCTGTACTCACTTTTAATTCCTTTTTGTATCTGCTTATAATCATTATCATAAACATAATCTCCATCATCAAAATAAGCTTGATCGTCACCATTTCCGTCTTTGGTTTGTGGACTTGACATAAACTTAGTGTCATCTGTATAGATATACCCATTTACCAGTAAATTTGAATTATTATCAAAATCTTTAGAGTAAGTTCCAAAAAACTTTGAAAGTTGAACATCATAACCTCTCGTATAGTCTCTACTGTTTTGGTGTCCATCATAAATGGATTTAGGGTTCTCTTTTGCTGCTGTTGCACCACCGACAGTACCGTGTGAATCTTTTTCTCTATCAGAGTATTCTGCTCCTAATGTTATATCTGATGAATCATCAATATAATATTGGAATTTACCGTTCAAATACTTGCTGTCATAGCCAGAATCTTCATGGTACCCATCAGCTTTTCTTTGGCTGGCTTGAACATGAAAGTTTAACTTATCATTTGAGTGTCCGGTTCTTGCCAGGTATTTTTGATACCCAAAACTCCCCCTTTCAATGGCTGCAAAATTATTATTATATTTTGCTCCTCTTTTTGTTGTAATAATCACGGCACCAGATAATGCATCATCACCAAACAAGTATGAGGCACCCCCTTTTATAACTTTGATACTTTCAATATTGTCCAAATCAATATTGACTTTTCCGGTTCGTTCAAACACAGGTACACCATCAATTACAATTGCAACTCCGGGTTTTTCACCCATGTACATTTGATTTTCTACACCTCTTAAGTGAATTTTTAAAGAGTCTCCTGTGCTAGTTTCTGTTGTTACCCCGGGAATTGATTGTAAAATCTGCTGAATATTTTCAGCATGTGTTGCATCAACTTCCTCTCCGCTGATTTCTGAAATGCTGGAAACTTCAGTTTTTTTTGCCTTAAATTTATCATCAATGGTTGATGATTCAACCGTTATCAACCCCAAATCTTCATTTGCACCTAATGTAGCAGCTATTGCAAAAGCTGCCACTACCGAATATTTAATTTGTCTCATGTATTATTTTCCTCCTCCGAAAATTTATTTATCATGACGAAAGATTGTTAATTAACTGTTAATTATGATTATTATTCGTTTAATTGCCTTATTGTTTCCCATTTTTATAAATAGTCACCGCGAAAAAACCCATTCTCAACCAGAGTCAACTTTGAATAGCTTAGCCATCCTCTCAATCTAGAACCAAAAAGTTATAAAACTCATAACCCCTAAAAGCCCAATGATGCCGTAGTCAACAATGTCGTTTATAAACTCTATATTCATCTGTTTAATTAGAATTTATATCTTAATCCGACATAATACGCTCTAGGCGGAGCGACTCTTATGACTGCATCATCTTCCATAGCCGCAAGGGCAGAGGAGTTTATATTTACAAACTGGTAATAATTTTTATCAAACAAATTGGCGATAGTTGAGAATATCTCTAATGAATCGTTAAATTTGTACTTGCCTCTAAGATTTACAACTTCATATCCAGCTTGTTTATTAGTATTTATTTCATCTGCGTAATAAGTACTTTTTATAATTATTTCTGGTGAAATGGTAAGTTTTGAAGTCGGTTCATAATCGATTATTAAATTTAAAGTATGTTTTGAAGTTCTAGGAACTGTGTTCCCGGATAAATCTACTCTTTGATATTCTGCTTTCAGCGGCCCTCGTCCATCTGGGTCTTCAGTCATTTGTTGTGAAATAGTATAGTTCGTAAATTTTGCATCAAGATATGTATATGCCAAATTAAATGATAGCATTTTGCTTCTATCACTGTTTAGGGCTAGTTCAAAACCTCTACTTCTCATATCTCCAATATTATCGTAATTACTTTCATCATCATCATCTGAAGTTATGTAGTTTCCCGCAATTCTTCCTATATAATCTTTTCTATCAAGTTGAAAAACTGATGCATCATATGTTAGAGTCCGCAAGTTGCCTCTAATGCCTATTTCATAATTATATGTTGTTTCTATGCCTATTTCTGATGGAATATTTAAAGAAGGATCAGCTTTTAGAGCAACCTGATTGGCGCTGGTTTGCCGTACGGTTGGTACCCTAAAACCAGTTGAGACACTTGAATATATAGAACTATCTTTTGACAAATTATAATTTAAACCAGCTCTATATGAAAATGCATGATATGATGGGCTTACATTCTCTGCGCTATCTATATTATCCTTATAATCATGCTTGATATTGTCGTATCTTAGATTGAATGTAGTTGTTAAATCTTCTGTAGTTTGATGCTTTACTTCTGCATACAAAGCATTTACATCTTCTTGTGTCTTATAATCATTTAGTAAATCACCATCACTACCACCTATAGGTGCCTCCCCATCTATAATATCATATATCGACTCATCTGTTTTATTTCTCTGTACATCAACTCCAACCATTACTGCCAATTTGTCAAAAGAGGTTCTATACTCACCTTTTGCACCGTTTTGATCCCAAACTTCGATATTGTCTTTTGTAAAACGACCTGTTTTGAAAGTTTTATCATCTTGGTACTTATGAACTCTAAGCATAAGATTGGAGTTTTCATCTAAATCATTTGAATAAGTTACAAATCCTTTCATCAAATCACTATCCTGATACCCACTATAAGAATAGTACCCAGCACTGGTTGGATTTGTTTTTGCCTCTATTGTTCCGCTTACACTATTGCCATCACCTGTCTCTCTTTTTGTATAATCCAATCCAAAAGTTATATCACTTGTATCATTTATGTAGTATATGTATTTTCCACTAACTGATTTGATTTTAACAAAAGCTTCATCCCAATACCCATCACTATCTCTATAACTTCCTTGAACTTGCAGTGCTGAGTTTTCAAAACTTTGATTTGTCGAAGCTAAAAACCTTTTTGTTCCAAAACTTCCTCCTTCAGCTTCAACCTTACTGGAACTTACACCTTTTGCTCTTTTTGTTGTAATAACAATTGCTCCAGCTAATGCGTCATTTCCATACAGGTATGATGCTCCACCTTTTATAACTTTGATAGATTCTATATTATCCATGTCAATATTGATTTTACCTGAGGTTTCTTGTACCGAAACCCCATCAATTATTATTGCAACACCAGGTTGCTCACCATAGTACATTTGATTGTCAACACCTCTAATATGTACTTTAACGGAATCTGTACCTGTCTCTGCTAATGTAATACCTGGAATAGTATTTAATAAATCAGAGATACTTATTGGATTGATTTTTTCAACCTCTTCACCACTTATGATAGCTACACTTGAGACTTCTGTTTTTTTTGTATCAAGCTTACTATCAATGGTTGACGATTCAACCGTGATCAATCCCAAATCCTCATTTGCACCTAATGTAGCAACTATTGCCAAAACTGCCGCCACCGAATATTTAATTTGCCTCATGTATTATTTCCCTCCTCCGAAAATTTATTTATCTTGACAAAATATTGTTAATTAACTGTTAATTATTTTTATTATTTGTTTATATTTAGTTTATATCTGGATAATTGGGTATATAGGGTTATAATATTGCAAGAAGAGGAGTAGAAAATCGATCCGGACTAAAGGCAAGATCTAATGATAGATTAGTATATCATAGGGTTAAGGCAGACTGAAATTATAGGGTAGCCAGCAAGAGAAGAAAAATAAATAGTATATAAAAGTGATAGTTGTTCTCATACTATATTATTTACTTTGATCTTTTTGGCACTCTGCACATATCCCGTAAAGCTGCATAAGATGGTCTGTCAAGACAAAACCATTCTCTTTTGCTATTTCATATTGAAGCTCTTCTATCTTTTCGTTTTCAAATTCAACTATCTTGCCACAGGATTCACAGATAAGGTGGTCATGGTGAGGCTTATTGGCGATTTCAAACTTTTTACCCTGAATACCCAACGAGATGGAACTGACAAGCCCGTTCTCTTCAAGAAGCGCGAGGGTACGATAGACAGTTGCAATACCTATGCTTAACTCAGGGTATTGTTGTTTTACCAGCAAATAGAGGTTTTCTGAAGTAAAATGTTGGGGATTGTCATAAAGAGTAGAAAGTATGGCTTCTCTTTGGGAAGTAAATTTCAGAGCATTTGCTTTAAGAATATTTTTAAACTCTTCAAGAAGTTCATCATAGGTTAATGTTTCTAAGTTCTTCATATTTTTATTCCTTTTTTGATAATGATATTCACATATTAGCATAAATATGTAAATGCACCTTTATACTTTCACTCTCCCCCTCCGGTACTCTTTCTTAGTCAGGAAAACCAGATTATTCAGCTCACCCTTCTGTAGAGAATCTAAAACTTCAACGATTTTCTTGTCAAACACAAAAGTAACGATAAAAGAAAGATGAAATGAATATCACCTGCCTATAAAATTAAAAAATGCCCTCCATACTAAAACTTAACTCTCGCACCTACATACATATAAGTACCTACATTTGACCCTAATACATCTTCTACCTTTTTATCAAATATATTATTTACGCCGCCGTACACTTCATACTTTTTATCTTCTCCAAACTTATAAGCGGCAGTAAGATCAACAAGTGTAAATGTATCAGTGAGTGCATTTACTCTCCCAGTCGGCGTTACTTCAGTGTAATGCTGTTTTCCTACATAAGTTGCCAACGCACCAAAATCAAAATTTTCATTTAAACTGTAGTCTGCTTTAAGTGAGAGTGTTCTCTCTGGGTTAAACTCCAGATCTTTCCCTGTATTTTTATCTTCCGTTCTAAGCTCGTTCCATGTAAATGTTGTTTTGAGGCCATTCCCAAAGTCATAATCAAACATAAGTTCAATTCCTTTTGTTTCTGCTTCATTCACATTTACAAAAGTATAAGAATTTGGCTGTACCCCTGATACCTGTTCTATGCGATCATCAATTTTATTAAAAAAAATGGCAGCTGTATAGCTGAACCCATCTTGCCTACCACTAGCACCGATCTCAAACGAATTGGTAAATTCCGGTTTTAAGTCATAACCCAACACTTCTGCGCCCTGCATAAGCCCTGTTGGTGTTTGTTTGTTAATATACATCTCTCTGATATCGGGTGTTCTGTAACCCTGTGCAAAGTTTGCTCTGACGTTCAAGAGTGTTGAAAAGTTTTTTACAGCCCCCAATTTAAAAGTAGGCTTATTTTCAGCATTGCTTATAGCATCGTATCTCGCACCGGCAATGACATTGATCGTATCACTCACTTCCCACTCATCTTGCAAATAAACCGCCTTGTAGTCCATTTTTTTTCTACTCATATTTGGAGTAGAATCAAAAACAGTGGCATCTCTCTTTTCATCTCTGTATTCTGTCCCAAAAGTCAAAAGGTGTGCCTCACTAAGTGCATAACTGCCTGAGAGTTCATAATTGGTGACATCCACATCTGCATCCATTCCGTTTGCAGCAGATGCATCTTCATTAGGAAAACCAAAATCCTGCCAGTGTTTCATCGTAGTAGTATTTCTCTTTTCGTAATAACTGTTGTATATTTTTAATTTCAAGAAAAGTGCATCATTTGCCATCCATTGTAAATCTCCGGAAATATTTCTTCTTGTATTTTTGTCATGTGAATTTACAGGTACATCATATACAGGAAGTGGACTCATTCCTTGAGGAGTATTGACCTTTATGCCTGATGGATGAAAAAATCCATTATAAACACCGTCCCTCTCTTCATTCATATAAGAGTATGACAGGTTGGCGAGTAATCTGTCTGTAATTTCATACCCTATTTTTGCTCCCACATTAAATACTTTAGCCTTCTCACGATACGTGACATCAGTATCATAAAAATCTTTCATACTGTTTGTACCTGGATTGGGGTGTTGTGAAGGTGGCACTGAACCATTAGCAGTTTTAACCAACACCTTAGCCTTTTCATTTTGTGTATAAGGTGTAGATTCCGATCTATTCACATAAACACTGTATTTGAATTTATCTCTCTTTCCTCTTAGGTTAAGATCAATATCATGGTTTTTTCCATCCCCATCTGTATTGGCTCCTGTTTTAATGCCAAAAGAGCCTCCAAATCCCTCGGTAGGCTGCTTGGTAATGATGTTGATCACTCCACCCACGGCATCTGCCCCGTAAAGTGTACTCATCGGCCCCTTTACTATTTCAATGCGCTCTATCTCGCTTGCAGCAATGCGATCAAGATCGTAAGGGTTGCTTACTTCTCCAGCAAGCCTCTCTCCATCTATAAGAAAAAGTGTACCTGTCGCACCCATACCTCTTAGTGAAACGGATGATTTAGATTTACTAGAAGCAGAAGGGAATGTCTCATACTGTCTTGTGAGGCCCGGCGTTTTTGATATCACATCACCTAAAGTTGATGCACCCATTTTTTCTATGGATTTTTCATCAATGACAATGACGCTTGCACTCACACCCTCTATCTTCTTTTCTGTCTTGGTCGCTGTAGTTACAGTGATCTCCTCTAATTCAATATTTGCTGCGTTGACTGTCACCGAAGCCACAACTGCCGATAAAATGATTTTTTTCATTCGTCGCTCTCCTTATCTTTCTTCTCTTGTTGGATACTCTATGATCTCTGTACGTCTTAACCCTGTAACATAAACAGGACATTTTGTGTGTGGTGTACTTCTATGTACTTATGATGCTTTTGCATAATTTGAAAGTCGAAAAAGATTGACATACCAGTCTTCGCCTATCATCCAGTCTTCAAGGTTTCTAAGTTCTATTTCCATACCTTCATCTGTATGGCATGCATCTTCTATGATAAAAAGAGGAATGTTTAAAACCTCTTCACAATAATCCAATACAAAAAATTCCAAACTCCTGTCTGGTGGATTCCATGCACTTTCAATTTTATTTTCAGGAATAATAAAAAAATCTTCCATAGTTAATCCTTTTGATAACATTTAATATAATTTTCACACTGTTTACATATCTTGGAGTCTTTATCCATGTTACTTACAACTTTTATAAATTCACTCTTGATACACTCTATATTTCGTGTGCTGTAAACTATAGGAAGCCCTTTTGTTTTAGCTTCACTTCTATAATATTTCATAGCATTGTGGTTTAAAAAATTCGTAAGCATCACGACCATACTTACCTCTGAAGGTATAGGCTTGTCTTTTTTTCTTCCATTCTTTTGATTTCTTGCCGTCCAGTGGATAATGTCATCCACCCCTAAAGTCATAAGTACTTCTCTTATGGGGTTTATTTTATCCCCTCCTAGTATTAATATAGACATTCTGTTTCCTTTTATTGATAATGATATTCAGAATTTTAGTATCTGTACTCTTAAAGAAACATTTAATTGATAACGATTGTCGTTTTAAATAGTCTTAAAAATAAAAACATTAATCTTACCGCTTGGTTTTTCTATTAAAGATAACTTATTTCAATATTTATTATTCTTTAAGGTTATGACAGGTATACTTTCTTAAGGATAAAAATTATCCTTTATAAATGTAAAGCATACGCAGTACTAAAAAGTATATAATATTATGTAGTGACGCTATTGCTAGATAAATAACAAGGAGCATACATGGCTTGTGATACAGGTTCAGAACCTATAAAAGAGACTAAGGCAGCTTCAAAAGAAGCCAATACAGATAACCAAAAAACAAAGGAAGAAACAATGAGTTCATCATTAGTATTAAGAAAAGCACCAGAGTTCAAAATGGAAGCATACGATTCAAAAACAGGTCACTATACAGAAGTATCGAGTGAAGATTACAAAGGAAGATGGAGTGTAGTATGTTTCTACCCCGCAGACTTTACTTTTGTATGCCCTACCGAGATAGCTGCAATGAATGCCAAATATGATGAGTTTCAAGAGTTGGGAGTTGATATTTTAGCCATATCTACAGATACTAAGTTTTCTCACAAAAGATTCGTTGAGACAGAGCCTCTCTTAAAAGGGTTAAAGCTTACCATCGGTGCAGACCCTACAGGTGCTGTAAGTAGAGCATTTGGTGTGATGATCGAAGAAGAGGGTATCGCTCTAAGAGGAAGATTCCTTATCAACCCGGAAGGTACTGTAGTAGCTCAGGAAGTACAAGCTCCAATGGTTGGCAGAAACGTACATGAGTTCCTAAGACAAGTAAGAGCATGGCAGCATGCAACCAAAACAGGTGAAGTTTGTCCAGCAGGATGGAAACCGGGTAAGAAAACACTTCCGGTAAATACTGATGTTGAGCAGATGACAGGAAGAGTCGGAGACTATATCACTATTGAAGAGATCATGTCTTAATGTCTACAAAAACCTTATAAAATAAATTTATAAGGTTTTTCATTTCTTATTTCCTACTTTTAAATATCTTTCCCTTCTTTACTTTTAATGCTTAATACCAGGTACATAAGCGCCGGTGTAACCAAAATCGTAAACAACATTGACAAAGCCAACCCTCCTGTAATAACTGAACCCAAACCTCTATAAAACTCAGAACCTGGGCCAGGAACTAAAACAAGAGGTAACATACCAAACACTGAAGTTAGAGAAGTCATGAAAATAGGTCTTAACCGGGAATGTGTCGCTTCAATGATCCCTTCTTTATAGGGCATGTTGTTAAGACGAATATTGTTTAATGACTGGTGCACTATTAAAATAGCATTATTTACAACAATACCGATCAAAATAATAAACCCAAGCATTGTGAGCACATCAAGCGGTTGTTGTGCTACAAATACATTTGTTAGTTTAAGGCCGACAAAACCGCCCGCAGTCGCCATAGGTACTGTAAATAAAATCACTAACGGATAAATAAAGTTACTAAACAGAGCACTCATAAGAAGGTATATAATCGCCAAGGCAAAAAGTAGACCCCACTTCATAGAGTCAATTGTTTGGGCTAGTTTATCTGCTTTACCCGCTAGTTTTACACCAGTACCGTCTTCAAGCATATTTGGAGGAACACCCTCTTTTACGATCACTGCTAACTTTTCAATACTCTCTTCAAGAGTCATTGTGCTAGGTGGTGAGACTTGAAGTGTAATAGTTCTCTTACCATCAACATGACGGATATTTGTAATGTTTGTAGTATGTTTAAGCGTAGACAATTCAGATATAGGAACGAGACCGGCTTTTGGAGTTGCCACTTGAGTCAGGTATAGCGCTTCGGGTGTATCGACCTTACTGTCTTGAGATTTTAAAATGATATCTATAGATTTTTTTCCTTCTTGTGCATACTCCCCTATCTTACGTCCATCAAGAAGGACATCTGCTGCAAAACCAAAACTTCTACTGTTCATACCTACATTGGCAAGCGCATATCTGTCCGGGATAAGCAGAACTTCTGGAAACTGAAGTTCTATAGAAGGGACAGGACGCACTTGCGCGCCTTCCATCCTTTCAGCAATATCGCCAAATAGCATTCCGCCAATTTGAGTTAGTTTTGGCATATCATTACCACTGATATCTATGTCAATATTGCGCCCCTCACCTATGCCCTGTTCAAATACACCTCTTTGCAGTGATATGCCAAAGATACCCGGAAAACTGTTTACAATAGGTTTCATGAACGGTATATACTCCGCAGCCCTACTCTCCTCTCTAGAAGTCATACCTTGAAGAATAAAGTCACCACGAGAGATATAGAAACTGCGGAGTATAGGGGGGATACCATCAATCTCCTTATTATAGTGAGGTGCCATATATTTATACAGCTCATGGCCGATATCTCTTTTTTCCTCTTCAGACAAGCCTGGAGGCGGAATCAAAATATTCATCACCAGGTTTTGGTTTCCTTGTGGAAGATACTCCATCTTTGGAAACAACATCACAATGGTAACTGCCGAGATGCTACCCATGAATACAATCATAATGAACTGATTTACTCTTCTTTTTAAACTCCATGTTACACCAGACATAAACATACCGGCAATCTTTTTAGCCATAATCATTAAAAAGGAGTCTGGCTTTTGCACTATTTTATCTGTCTCTTCATGATTCTTTGGGATCAGCTTTTTAAGCTGAGTCCAAAACATAGGGATAACAGAAATAGATACAAACAATGAGAATGTAATCGCGGCTATAACGGCAATAGCAATATCTTTAAATAATTGCCCGGTTTCTGATTGTAAAAGTATAACCGGTAAAAAAACTGCGATTGTAGTTAGAGTAGATGCAAGAAGCGCGCCCCAAACTTCAACTGTCCCATCGCGCGCTGCGTCCAATGGTCTTTTACCCATTTTCAAGTGTCTATCAATATTTTCCAAGACAACAATAGCATTGTCCAAAAGCATACCTACGGCAAATGAGATCCCTGCAAGTGAAATGGTATTGAGGCTTCTGTCCATCATCTTTAAAACGATAAACGTTGCAATAATACTTATGGGAATAGCTGCTGAGACAACGGCTGTTGGCAAGAATGATCTTAAAAATAATAATAAAATGATAATCGCAAGCACTCCACCAATAGCAATATTATTTTTTACTAAATCAATGGCACCCTGGATATACCCTCTTTGGTCAGAATACCATTCTATGTGAATGTTATGTTCAGGGAGTATATTTTCATTCAAATACGCTACAACTTTTTCAACCCTGTTTGTAGTATCTACCACATTGGCAGAGGGTTCTATTCTGACACCAAGGATAAGTGCTTTATCTAACGTATCTCCGGTAGACTGTAAAATATTTGCAAGCACTTTTTCATATCCCATTGATACCTCTGCTACATCACCTAAACGAATACTTTGCTGTCCATCATTAAAAAATACCATTTGCTCCAAATCTTCTAAAGATTTAAATCTTGCAGATGTCCGAACACGGTAAGTGCGTCTATCAATGTCCACCGTTCCCGAGGCAGTATCTACATTTTCATTTTGGATAGCAGTCGTAACAAAATCTATAGTTAACCCGTGAGCAGCCAACTTTTCTGGAGATAGTTTTATATGAAGCTGATCTTCTGTGCCACCGGGAATAAAAATACTGGCCACTCCTTGTATACGTTCAAACCGTTCTTTTACTTCATTTTCCAGGTAGGTAAGATACGTATCAATGTCTCTTTTATTGCCTTCATTCACAACAAAACCCATATAAATACTAGGAGATGCATTTGATCCAGTAGACTGAATAATAGGTTTTTCAACATTTTCAGGATACCTTTCAACCTGGTTGAGTTTATTTGAAACTTCCAAAAGTGCTTTATTCATATCGGTTCCAACTTCAAAAGTCAGAGTGATTTCAGCGAGGTTATCAGAAGCCGTAGCTTCATACTTTACAAGACCCGGAGTAGATTTTAACTGTTCTTCTTGTTTTTCAACTATATCACGTTCTACTTCACTAGGCGTTGCTCCGGGCCACGGGGTTACAACACCGATTTCAGGTTGTATGACGCTTGGTGTTAATTGGTATGGAAGCTGAGTCAGTGCTAAAATACCAAACATCAAGACTAATGCTATCCCGACAAGAACACTCACAGGCTTTTTGATGGATATATCTATCAAATGCATTAATCAGCCTTCTGCGCTACAGGCATATCTGGAAAGATTCTCTCATTGCCTTTTGTAATGACTCTCATACCCGCGTTAAGACCCTCAGCAGTTATGGCTGCTTGATTTTGGGTGTAACTTATAACAGTAACAGGGATCATCACAGCCTTACTCTCAACTACACTGAAAACTACAAAATTTCCAAAACGCTTGATTACTGCATCTCGGGGAACCAAAAGTGCTTTTATTTTTTTGAGTGTTGGCACTTTTACATCTATTCGCATACCTTCTATTAGAGTATCTCCAGGTTCCACCGATAATCTTACAGGGAATGTACGACTAGCGCTATTGGCAAGCGGTATAATACTCTTAAGCATAACCTCTACACTCTTATCATTGATCTTCGCTTCAAACTTTTGCTTTTTTGAAAGCGTATCTAAAAGCCTAGAAGGAATATTAATTCTCGCTTCTATACTCTTTGGGTCAACTATCGTAAACACACTACTGCCTACTGCGACCCACTCACCTATATCTACATCTCTTTTTACAACGATCGCGTCAAATGGTGCTACGATAGTTTTCTTTTGAAGTTCTATCATCATAGAATCCAATTGTGCTTTTTGAGAGTCTATCTTGGAATTTAGGGCTTCTAGCGTATAAAATGTCGTATCATAACTGCTTTGAGACAAACTCTTTCTTTTAAGCAAGACCGTCGATCTCTCTAAGTCTTTTTTCTGTTTTGTCTGTTCAAAGAGCATTGCATCAAGAGTGGCTTTTTCTGCTTTGATCTTCGCTTCAAGAATAGCGCTTTCAAGTTTCAGCAAAACATCGCCTTTTTTTACCGCTTGCCCTTCTTTGGCATAGAGTGCATTCACTACGCCTGAAACTTCAGATGCCAAGTTTGAATTCCTATCGTAATAAAGAGTACCTACATAATTTTGTGCAGAGTTTGTATAGCCCTCTTTCACTATCACCGTGAGAACCACAGATGGCGGCGTTTGAGTACTTTTGCTTTCATTTGCCTGTATAGTCAACAACAGTGCTGCCATCAATAATATATATCTCATTTTTTATACACCTCTTTTTACAAAAATTAGCATGAAACTAACAAAGCGATTGCATCATGGTACCATTTTACTGTATTTATCGGCAAATGTTTAGCAGTATGGTTAAGACCATACAGAAAAATAGAAGAGTTTACAATTTATTCATGCCCAAATATTTTTTTACCATTATTATCTTAATCTATAATAAAATTATTTATATAAAAATTATAATCTTTATTATTTTATAATCTAAGTATCGCTATAATGACCTGCGAAAAAAATATACATGGAGGTATAATCGTGAAAAATACATTTATTAAAATGTTGATGGCTTTGGTTTTGGCTGTATTCATTACAGCTTGTGGGGGAACTGATAGTTCTGATCCTGTTGAGAGTAGCAGCAAGCCTACTACGCAGAGTGATAATACAGACAATAGTGCTGCAGCAGCAAATGTTGACGCCAATGCAAATGTTGGGCCTACTTCAAATGCTGTAGATACTACAAATCTAACCGGTCTTGGTAATATTGACGGTGTTTTCCCAGTAGTAAACGGAATTGTATTCTCTGACCTTATTAGTGTAGTTGGTGGCGTAGCAAGTGGTCTTCCTTCAGCTTTTGATGGTGTGCTTACTGTAACTGGCGGTATTGTAGGGGAACTTCTCCCGGTAGTTAATGGTGTTGTTGGTACTGCTGTTCCTCTTGCTACAGATCTTGTAGGTACATTAAATAGTACTGCTCTAAGTGCTGCAGGCAGTCTACTTGTCGTTGCAAACGGTGTTGTAGCTAATGTTCTTCCTCTTGTGAGTGGTACTATAGATGGTCTTACTACTAAACTAAGCGGTGTGCTTCCTGTAGACTTGACCGTTCTTGTCGGCGGAGCTACAGACGGACTTTCTGGTCTTCTTACCGTTGTAAATGGTGTTGTAACTGGTCTAGTTGTTCTTGAAGAGGGTGTTGTAACAGATGTCCTAGGGCTTGTTGGTAATACACTTACAAGTACTACTCGTCTAGTCACAGACATTCCACTAGAGGCAATTCTTGACCCTGTGCTTGGCCTTGTGGATGGTGTAGTAGGTGGCCTCACTGGTACTGTTCCATTAAACTTGACTGGTGTTATCGGTGGCGTTACAGGTACTGTTACAGGTGTACTTACTGTAGTAGATGGTGTAGTAACGGGTGTGCTTGTCGTTGTAAACGGTCTAGTCGGAGATGTACTTCAACTTGTTGATGGCGTTCTTGTGAGCACTACTGGTCTACTTGGTGGTCTTCAACTAGACCAGATTCTTGGTACTGTGACTGGCTTAGTTGACAATACTCTTGGCGGTCTGCTTGGTGGTCTGCTTGGTGGTTCAAATAGCAGTGGTTTGCTTGGTGGTCTTAACCTAGGCGGTCTACTTGGTGGCGGTGCAAATGGCGGTCTTCTTGGTGGTCTACTTGGTGGTGGTGCAAATGGCGGTCTTCTTGGCGGTCTTAACCTAGGTGGTCTACTTGGTGGTACAACTGGCGGTCTTCTTGGTATTCTTGACTTAAACAGTCTGCTTGGTGGTCTACTTGGTGGTGGTTCAGCTGGTAATACCGGTGGCCTACTAAGTGGTCTTCTTGGTGGTGGTCTGCTTGGTGGTGGTTTATCTGCTGGAGCATCTGTTGATGTACCTGCTGGTAAAGGCGGTCTTCTTGGTCTTGGTGTGCTTGGATTACTTTAATCCAACTAACCAAGCTTAGCTAGCTTGCATGAGTCTATTTTAGAACTTTGAGGTTTTGGATTTTATATCCACTCCTCTAAGTCTTAGACTCATCACATAAAATATATATAAAAATAATACTCTCCCCCCTAATATATCTTCAAACTTCATATAAAATTTCATTAGTCATCTACCTTTACAGTTTGATTGATATAAAATATTTGTTTTTATAAGTTTTAAACTTAATTTCAATTAATAATAAATTATTTATATAACAATTATTACTTTTATTATTTCATAAACTAAGTATGGCTATAATCACTATGAATAAAAAAACAATATATACACGGAGGTATATGAATGAAAAATACATTTATTAAAATGTTGATGGCTTTGGTTTTAGCAGTATTCTTTACAGCATGCGGGGGAAGTAGTAGTTCTGATCCCATCGAGGGTACTCCTGTTGTCAATGACAATAGTGGTGCTACAGCAGGTACTCAAAACAACAATGCAACAGATGATGACGCTACGACAGATGATGATGCTACGACAGATGATGACGATACAAATAATGGTGGCACTACAACAGATGATGGAAATGGCAATGCAAGCAATGATGATTCCACAACGAACAATGGAGACGGCAATACAAATAATGATAGCACCACAACAACGCCTACGCAGCCTAATTTAACTCAGTCCATAACAGGTATACTCCCTGTATTGAATGACGGTGTAGGCAGTGTTATTCCACTTGTCAATGATCAATTGAAAGAGAATGTTCTTCCTGTTGCCAATGCTTTGGTAGATCAAATTCATGAAATTGCTGCAGGTGGGGCAGTGAAACTTCTTTCAGTTGTCAATGGTATCGTTATTCCTGTAACTGACATAGTCGGAGCGACAGATTTACTCTTATCTGTAGAAGGTGTGATAGTCAAACTTCTTCATATTGAAAATGGAGTGGTAACAAGCATTCTAAATGTTGCTGAAGGTCTTGTAACTGATCAACTTCTCCCTGGCGTAAACGAGAATTTAATGGGTCTACTTGTCATGACTGAAAATGTCGTAACTGATGTCCTTCCTCTTGCGGATGATACTCTAACTACTCTAACCACTACACTAAGCGGTGTACTTCCAGTGGATTTGTCTCGTATATCTCCTGTATGGCGTATTGCTCGCGGAGCTACCGGTCTTCTTACCGTTGTAGAGGGTACTGTAACTGGTCTGGTTATCGTTGAAAAAGGTGTTGTTACGGATGTACTGCATCTTGATGGGAAAATACTTAAGGGTACCACTGGCCTAGTAAAGAAGTGGATTCCACTAAAGGATGTTTTGGGTACTGCGTCTGGCCTTACGCATGATTTAACTGGTCTTACCGGTACGCTTCCATTAAACTTGACTGGTGTTATTGCTGGTGTTACAGGTCCTGTAACCGGTGTACTTACTGTAGTAAATGGTGTTGTAACTGGTTTGCTTATCGTTGTAGACGGGGTTGTTAAAGATGTACTACAACTTGTTGGCAATACACTTACAGGCACTACAGGTCTACTCAACACTCTTCAACTAAAAAGTCTTCTTGGCAGTGTGACTGGCCTACTTAACAATACTCTTTCTGGTCTAAAGCTGGATGGTTTGCTTGGTGGTTCAAATGGCGGTCTTCTTGGTGGTCTTAACTTAGGTGGTTTACTTAGTGGTGTCAACCTGGGTGGTTTAGTCGGCGGTTTAACTGGCGGTCTCAACCTTGATGGTTCAACTGGCGGTCTTCTTGGTGTTCTTAACCTGAATGGTCTACTTAATCCAGTTGGTGGCAGTCTGCTAGGTGGTCTACTTGGTGGTCTGCTTGGTGGTCTGCTAGGTGGTGGTTCAAATGGCGGTCTACTAGGTCTTGGCCTGCTTGGAATACTTTAAACCAACCAGGCTTGACCAGTTTGTATGAGTCTATTTTAGTACTTTGAGGTTTCGGATTTTATATCCACTCCTCAAAGTCTTAGACCCATCACATAAAATATATATAAAAGCCATACTCTCTCCCCCTCTCCCTTTTTTATAACCATCTAAATAATTATTCACCATTTTTAATTTAAAATTTAATAAAACATCTGTGAATTATGATTTTATTTGCACTGGTCTTCAGTATTAGTACACCAAAATCAATAGCTAAGATTATTCTGTCGTATAGACTTTTCATCTCTTTTTCCGTTAGATATTCATCTCTCCGAATGGTTTAATTTATGGGGTGCGGGCAATATCAATTAAAGCAAATTGTCAAAAAACTGTTAAGTAACTATGCTTCAGTACTTGACATAATAATATTACCATATAAGTATCAAAACATAAGGAGACGAAGATGAAAAGTTTGATGGTGACGATCTTTTTAACAGTAGTGGTTTTTGCACAGAGCAATGAGCTAAATGGTTACGCAGAAACTCTTAAAACAGAAGTTTTAAAAGATGAGCCTACATTTAAAGGGTTTGATGCTAAACGAGGAGAGCTTATTTTTACTACTAAACACATTGGTAAAAAAGGCAAGGAAATTTCTTGTGTGAGTTGTCATGGAAATGACTTAACTAAAAAAGGTGAAAATTTCTTTACCGGAAAAGTTATTGAACCACTTTCTCCATCAGCAAATGTTGAGCGATTAAGTAGTGTTAAAGAGGTAAAAAAATGGTTGCGCCGTAATTTTATAGATGTATATAATCGCGAAGGAACGGCTAAAGAAAAAGGTGATGTACTCGCATACATCAATTCAAAATAAACAAAGGAGACAAGATGAAAAAGTTAATATTAACATCACTACTGGTAGCGGGAAGTTTATATGCCGGTATATTTGATTTTAAAGAAAAAAAAGGCGTAGCGCCTGTTAGCGATGAGTTATACATCAAAGAGTGCGCAAGTTGTCACTTTGCATATCAACCTGGACTGCTCCCAGAGAAATCTTGGGTAAAGCTTATGAAAGACTTACAAAATCATTTTGGTACGGATGCATCACTGGAACCTGAAGATAATCAAAAAATACTCAAATACTTAGTTAAAAATTCAGCAGAAAAATCTACAAATTACAAAAGAAGCAAAAAAATCAACAAAAGCATTCAAAGTAACGAAACACCGATTGCTGTAACTGAAACACGATACTTTATCAACAAACATAAAGATATTCGTAAAGATTTGATTACACAAAAAGAGGTTAGGTCTTTGGCAAACTGTATTGCTTGTCACACAACAGCAGACAAAGGTGTATATGGCGAAAGAGATATAGATATCCCCAACTATGGTCGTTGGGATGACTAATACATCAAACACATAGGAGGTGTAAAATGAAAACATATGTATGGACGCTACCAACGCGAATTTTTCATACTCTGCTGGTTATATTTGTACTTAGTGCATTTATTACAGCCCAGTGGGATAATTTACTTAGTATCCATGTAGCCTTTGGAAGTGCACTTGGTGTACTTGTTTTATATAGAGTTGTATGGGGAGTCATGGGTCCAAAATACTCTAAGTTTAGTGATTTTAATCTGAACCTAACGGCTCTTAAAGAGTATATATTTTCGGTCTTTAATCATAAAAACGAGTATATAGGACATAACCCAGCAGCAGGTTATACCATGGTTGGCATGATTATTGTACTGCTTTTGCTCGTTATAACTGGGTTTTTGGCTTATGGCATTCAAGAAAACAGAGGAGTTTTTTCTTTTTTACATAACTCATTTTTTAAAGATATGGAGTTGTTTGAAGAGTTACATGAGTTTTTAGGAACTGCTTTATGGGTCCTTATAGGTTTACATGTCAGCGGTGTTTTACTTGATAGACTTCTGCATGCAAAACAAGAAACACTTAAATCCATTGTTAATGGATATAAAAATATACAAGGAGAAAGTGTAAAACTCTCATTTTTTCAAACTATCATTTCTGCGATAGGTATCGGACTTACTGTATTCGTCCTAGTTTATGCACTGAGTGTAAAAGACAATATTATCACAGCTGAATATAATCAACCCATAGAGTACAAAAAGGAAAATGCCCTTTTTGTAAGTGAGTGCGCTTCTTGTCATGTACTTTATCCTCCTTCCTTGCTCCCAAAAAAATCATGGCAAATAATGATGGCAAACTTAGAAGAGCACTTTGGTGATGACGCGTCACTAGAGCCTGAAGAGACTCAAAATATTTTAAATTATCTACTAGAAAACGCAGCAGAGAACTCCACTAAAGAAGCTTCTGTATATATATTGAAATCTTTGCAAAATAAAGATACTATAGCTATAACACAAACACCTTTTTGGGAAAAAAGACATAAAGATATTGATGATAAATATTTTAAAAGTGACAAAGTTAAAAGTAAAGTAAATTGCAAAGCATGTCATACTGATATTGAAAAAGGTTTGATTGAAGATACTAACATTAAAATGCCAATTATAAGGAGCTGACATGAGATTGCTAATAAGTTTGTTGTTTGTCGTTTCTCTGCTTTTTGCAGGTCATGATGATGATAAGCATGATAAACATCATTTTCCTCTTGATGTCAGTTATCTAAAACTAAGTGATTATCAGTATGAGAAGCTTGTAAAAATCTTAAAAGAGTTTAAACACAGCCGTAAAGAGTTTCATGAAGAGGGAAAAGAGACTAAAAAAGAGATTGCAAAACTTTTTTTATCTGATACTTTTGACAAAGATAAGTTTGTAAAATTAACGAACATGTTAAAAAGTCACGCAGTTAATATACAAGCAGATTTCTTTGCGCAAATGCATAAACTACTGACTCCAAAGCAGAAAAAACACTTTGTTAAGTACATGAAGGAGTGGGAAGTTGAGTAAAAAAGTACTGCTTATTGAAGATGATATTCAGATGCAAATGCTTATCAGAAATTATCTTGTTAACTATGATTTTATAACCGTTGCGTATGCAAACCCCAAAGATGCTCTAGCTGCTATTTTTACGGATCATGAGTCTTTTGATATTGTTATTCTTGATTTGATGCTACCTGAAATGGATGGCTTTGATGTTGCAAAGGCTATTAAAGAAAAGATGGATATCCCCATCATTATATCTTCAGCGCGAGGTGACATTGGCAATAAAATACATGGTTATGAACTTGGAGTAGATGATTACCTTGAAAAACCTTATGAGCCTAGAGAGTTGGTTTTGCGCATTGAAGCAGTTCTTAGTCGCTACAGTAAAAACAGTAGTCTAAAAATTGCCAACTTTGTTATAGATGAGGGCGCATACAGCGTAAGTGTCGATGGTTACCCCATTGATTTGACAAAAATAGAGTTTGAAATTTTTATTTTTTTGATTAAAAACAGAGGAAAAAATGTCTCAAGAGAGCAGATAATTAATGCTACTTCATTAGAATATGACACAAAATCCAGAACTATCGATACACATATCAGTAATATTCGTCAAAAAATAGATGACGATGCCAAAGAGCCTCACTACATCAAATCAGTTTGGGGTATCGGGTATAAGTTTATAGGATGAGACATGTCAATTTTTAAAAAAATAACCATTTTATTTTTAATAAGCTTCTCACTTATGTTAGTTATAAGCTATGAAATGAACAAGATAAATACACTTAGAGTAGAAGCTCTCGTAACTCAAAAATACATACAAGATGCAAAAGAAATATTTTTACTTTTGACTGTTTCAGACTCTGAGCAAATTGACAGTAAGTTAGAAACTTTGAACCTAAACAGAGTAGACATGTCAACTGCTGATTCTATGAAAGTTATTTTACAGCAAGTACACTCTTTTGGAGAGTTGCAAATTTTAAAAACTACTGATGGTAAATACCTTTTATTTATACGCTATATGGATGAGAGCATACTTCTTAGTGATGAACAACTGCAAAAAAACTTTGAAGAACAGTGGCTGCTTAACATTCTTGTGCTATTGGATATTATTGTACTCATTAGTATTTTTTTGATTATATTAAAAATACTCTCTCCCCTAAAAGAGCTTATCTTAAAAATGAAAAATTTTACACAGGGAAAACATCCAAGCAGGGTGGAGGTAAAAAGTAATGATGAGATTGGCAATGTTGCTGCAACATACAACACAATGGCGCAAAATATAGAAAATCTTATCACTTCAAGAGAAGAGTTTTTAAGAGATATCAGTCATGAGTTAAAAACACCTATATCAAGAGGGCTATTTGCCGTTGAAACACTTGAGGATTCAGAATCCAAAGCAATTATACAAAAGTCTTTCACAGAACTTGAGCGATTGAGCGCAGAACTTTTAGAGATTGAAAAACTGCACTCTGTAGATGATATTAAAAAAGATGTTTTTAAAGCCGAAACACTGATACTTGAAGCACTCTCAAGACTTATTTTAGAAGATGAATCAATTATAAATATTGAGATTAAAAACAATTTTTCTCTCAATGGTGATTTAAATTATCTCTCTCTTGCACTAAAAAACCTAATCGACAATGCTATTAAGTATGCGTCTGCATATCCGGTATATATCATAGCAGATACTGATGTTATAACAGTGAAAAACAGAGGGGAAAAACTGACGCATGAGATACCTTACTACTTAGAAGCATTTACCCAAGAGGAGAGTTCTAGAGGCTCAAAAGGTTATGGACTTGGGTTAAATATCGTCAAAAAAATAGTTGATAAACATAAAATCATTTTAGAGTATGAATATGTCAATAATTATCATTCATTTTCACTTTATTTTTCACCCTCTCATTCTGCATAGCAAACCATGGATACTAAGTGCAACGATAACTTATGCCTTTCCCCCGTATACACGATATGTATCCATGCGCCAGTAACTCTTTTAGTGTCACTTTTTTTAGTAAAAATGTCTCTATTTTAAGCTATACTCCGATATCAAAAAACTTTCAAAAGAGTATATACCCATGAATCTTTTATCTAAAAACGCCCCCCCTTGAGCAATCCATTGCAACAATGAAAGCTGTTTTGGCAGACGCAGGATGTGAAATCAGTTTTGCCGAAGAAAAACACCCTCTTGAGTATTGCTATTCAGTCAATCTCTCTTCTGGTGAAGCACCCAAACATATCTACTCTAACGGAAAAGGTATATGCACTGAAGCATCAATGGCCAGTGCTCTGGGTGAATACATCGAACGCCTCCAGACCAATACTTTTTTTAGCGACTTGTATCTACCAAATCGAAACTATTATCCTGATCAAATGGCATTTGATTTTGGAGGAGATTATCTCAACAACACTTTACGCCAAATCTATAACCCCAATCAAGAACTAAAAGATGAAGATTTCATAGACTTCAACAGCGACTATAAAGATCAGATCGTCACCTTGCCTTTTGTTAACTACACATCCAAAGAACGTGTCTATTTTCCTCTCAATATTCTCAATAACCTTTATGTAAGCAATGGCCTTGCCACAGGCAATACACCACTAGAAGCGCAAGTGCAGGCGCTTAGTGAAATTTTTGAGCGCTATGTAAAATTGGAAATCATTAAAAAAGGTTATGCGCTTCCTGCTTATCCTGAAGAGACTCTACGCTCTTTTAAAAAAGTCTATCATGATGTAACGGCATTAAGAAAGTCCGGCTACATCGTAGAGGTACTTGACGCGTCGATGGAAGGCAAATACCCCGTGACTGCCATCTCTCTTATCAACCCTGACAAGGGAACGTTATTTGTCTCTTTTGGTGCACATCCCCTTTTGGAAGTATCGCTCGAACGAACCATGACAGAGCTCATGCAAGGGCGAAACATGGAAAATCTTGATACTTTTGAAACACCCACATTTGACATGAGTATCGTTTCAGACCATTTCAATCTTGAATCACACTTCATAGACTCCAATGGCAAACTGGGTTTTAGTTTCCTAAGTAGCCGCAAAACCTTCGCTTACACTTCATGGGTCTATAACGGTACCACAACCCAGGATGAACTCAACTATCTTACAGAGATTTTGCACTCCATGGACAAAGAGATGTACCTTAGAGAATATAATTATCTTGGGTTTTATTCTTGCCAGGTTATTATTCCTGGAGTATCGGAAATTTACCCCATAGAAGATCTCGCCTATAATAACAAAAATACCGGCAAACAAATCCGCGATATGGTATTGCATTTTACAAAGTATGATTCAGAAGAGATCCTTGACAAAATAGAACCGTTGGACGAATCACTGGGTATGGGAAACTATATCGGTGTTATATTTAAAAATGATTTTACTATGGCTCAGTTCAAAGCGCAAATATATCTGTTATCAGGCTATGTAGAAGATGCGCTAAGGCTGCTTGAATTTGGAGACGACCCTATGGGACATATCGTTGCAGAGCTGATTCGCATGCAAACAGAAGGCTTTCTTTTCGAAGAGTACAAAGAAGCTCTGTTTGCTGTCTTTACTCCCCGAAAAGTCGAAAAAGCCCTACGCATACTCAAAGGAGAAGCGTTTCTTATAGATACAGATTTTCATCAAGACTACCACAATATATTGGCACTCTATGATCGTCTAGAAAGTAAAAAAGCCCTCCTGGTAAAATAAAAGCTTTTCGTCTCTCATAGAGCAATTTTTGCTAAACAGACAGTGAAGCCAACACTGCCTTCTTGTGTATTATTGGGCTGCTTTTTCTTTATAACTTTTAATGCAACTCTCTTCTGGAAGAAGCTTCATCACTTTTAAGTGCTTACTGCCAAGAGACTCTATATAATTAGCAAAACTCATCGCATAATCAAGATAGGTATCAACCCCCTCACCTCCGTCGCGCTTGGCTTCAGCAAGCGTTGTATACCCGTCTTTTCCTTCTGCTATATAACTGTTTACTACGATCACGTATTTTTTTGACATATCCAAAGGTGTCCATTTTCCACTTGTTCGTTCTTTTATCTCCAAGCCCGTTACACGGTTATTTTTCTCAAGGTTCATATCTATATCATATTTGAGACCATACGCATAAGGAAAAGACCCATTTGAGCCATAATTGTCATAAAAATTAATAAGCGCCTCTTCAAGAAGCTGTTTTATCTGGGCTCCTGTTAGTTCTATTTCTATAAGAGTATTTGAAAAAGGAAGCAGCGCATATACATCCCCTATGCTGATTGGGCCAGCTTTTATGCCTGAGCGTACTCCCCCTGCATTCTGGATGCAGGCATCAGCCCTTAAACTTGCAGCATAAAACGACGCGGCTATAACAGGAGCCAATTCACTGCCAAAGGGTAACTCTCTCCCCTCTGTTCCATCATATGTTTTACCAGGCACTCTAATATGTCGAAGATCCTCCCCGATAGTCCCTATGATTTTTGCAGCTTTATCTTTGATCTGATCTTTGTAGACAGAGAGTTTTTTAGATATAACAGGGTCTTCTGGAACTACCGATACCGCACTACTTTGGTTTAATGCACCTGCTATCTCACCCATCGCTTCAGGGCCGGCTTTTGTAGTCTTCCCCTCTGCATCTTTGACTAAAATATGATCAGATGCTACTAAATGTGCAGTCCCCAAACAAGAGGTTACGTTGCCTTTATCATCGAACTTGACATGAAGCTCGCCTACTGCCTTTGAATACTCCCATGCCTGGACGATGCAGACGGTATTTCCACTCCTGGAGAGTACTTTTGTGGGGTATTCTCCCACTCCGGCCAACCCTACACCACTAAAATCGCCCAATAAAGAATGGGTGTCTCCACCTACAATGACGTTTACTCCATCAATATTTTGTGCTAGCCTCTGGTCATTTTCATACCCAAAATGGCTAAGTAAAATAATCTTGTTGATTCCCTTGGAATGAATCTCATCTACATATTTTTTTACTCTAAATGCTTCATCGTAAAAAGTAATATCGCTACTTGGGCGAGACGATGCACTTGTTTTTTGGGCAGCTTCCAACCCTATAATGGCTATCTTCTCTCCGTCAATCTCTTTGATGATATACGGCTGCCATTTGCCATCTAGCACGGAACCTTTCTTAGCCTCTACATTGGAACTAATGATAGGGAAATTTGCCTTTTCTATAAATGCGGCAAGCACTTCATCGCCTTCATCAAATTCATGGTTACCCAATGCAAAAGCATCAAATCCTATCTCATTCATCATTACTACATCTGCTTCGCCTTTAAACAGCGTAAAGTAAAGGGTGCCGCTCATTGCGTCTCCAGCATGCAAAACAAGAGGGTTTTTAGATGTTTCTCTTAGGGCTTTTATGTGCGACGCAACACGGGCCATCTCACCCACTTCCATCACGTATGTTTTACCATTTACAACAAGATCCAGCGGTTGGGAATCCAAATGCGAATGATGGTCGTTAATATGAATGATGGTTACCTCTGTTCCATCAATACTGTCTTTACCATCAGAACATCCTGTCAATATAATTAAAACTATTAGTAAAAATGTATTAATAGTTTTCATTTTTAAAAGATTCATTTCATTCCTTTAAAGAGATTTTTATATATAAATATAATTTTTAATTGTAACATTATTAGCAAAGTTTATCCATACTAAGCCACCAGTTACAAAATTAGCGTTGAAACATTTGATATGCTGATGCTTAAGTTCACACATCCCAAATGTTTAAAGTAAACGCTTCACAATCCACATTACCGGACCAAAAAGAATTTTTGATAATGGTGTAAAAAGTACAGCTACCAGTATAAGCATTCCATAGGGATATATTTTATCGTAAAAGAGAGTAAATTTTTTCCACTTCAAGCCTTCAGCCATGTATCGCAAGGCATTTGCTCCATCTAGCGGAGGAATTGGCCAAAGGTTAAATACCCCAAGCAGTACATTGATAACGACACTTTGATATAAAAAAAGTGCAATGAAAGCTTCTATAGAAGAGGTTGGATGCGCAAATAAAGAAAAAAGAACTGCGCAAAAAATTGCCATCACGAAGTTATAGCTAATCCCTGCTAAGGCCACTGCTACAGCGCCATTGGTACCACCGTTTCTCATGACGGTGCCAATGTTGACAGGAACAGGTTTAGCCCAGCCAAATATAAAAGGTGCTCCTGAAAAAAAGAGCATACCTGGAACTAAAATGCTTCCTACAGGATCAATATGCACAAGAGGATTGATCTCAAGCCGACCCTTATTTTTAGCAGTATGGTCACCGTATTTGTAAGCCACAAAACCATGCATAATTTCATGGCCAATGATGGCAATCATCAGTGCGAAGATCATAGTGATCATTTTTATAATTTCTACTTCACTCATTATCAAATACCGTTTGCATTGCAGATAGTGAAAGAACAACCAAAAGCATTGCGATCATCGCCAGCTCAAATATGTGCAATTTAATTCCCTTAATCAATTGAATTTAAGTATAAAGGTAGATTATAGCTTATAAATGCATATATTTCATATGATATTATGAGGTTTTCGTGACTTAGTAAAATTAGCGCTTTATGTTAACCATTCACTACTATACGACTTGAGTCACTCAATAAAACTAAGATTTCGGTAGAGGAAGGCATTCATTCCTCTAACTGGTAGCTTCTTTACAGTGCTTGATAACGGTTAGACCAGATACTATATCGTGTACCGTCCCATTGATACCAAACAGCCATAGCATTCCCCTCTGCATCTATAGCGATCTGCGGACTATATGCATCCCCGGCATTATCTGTTTCAATAAGTTCAGCCGCACCCCAATTTGTTCCATCATAACGGTTGGACCAGATACTCCATTGTGTACCGTCATATTGTTGCCAAACAGCGATAGCATTCCCCTCTGCATCTATAGCGATCTGTGAATTATATGCATCCTCGGCATTATCTCCAATACGTTCAGCCGTACCCCAATTTGTTCCATCATAACGGTTGGACCAGATATTTTCATCTGCACCATCACGTTGAGACCAAACAGCGATAGCATTCCCGCTTGCATCTATAGCGATCTGTGGACTATATGCATCCCCGGCATTATCTCCAATACGTACAGCCGTACCCCAATTTGTTCCATTATAACGGTTGGACCAGACATTATATCGTGTACCGTCATCTTGATACCAAACAGCCATAGCATTCCCGTTTGCATCTATAGCGATCTGCGGACTAGATGCATCCCCGGCATTATCTGTTTCAATACGTTCAGCCGTACCCCAACCCGCTTTAGCTACAGGAGGTACAGGACCTACCCTCACCGTTCGTGTAGCTGTAGCTGTATTGCCTGCACTGTCTGTTGCTGTATAAGTGATGATGTAGGTTCCAACTTTAGTCGTATCTACACTTCCGGTGATTGTAACCGGAACTGTTCCGTCCCAGTTATCTCTGGCGGTTGCCCCCTGCTTCTGTGTAGGGAGTCCATCGTATCAATACCATCGGGTTGGAACCTTTAAGGGTAATGATGGGTTTGGTGGTATCTGGTGTACTGGTATCTACTATCTTCACCGTTCGTGTAGCTGTAGCTGTATTGCCTGCACTGTCTGTTGCAGTGTAAGTGATGATGTAGGTTCCAACTTTATTCGTATCTACACTTCCTGCTATTGTCACATTCACTATACCCTCTCTATCATCCGTCGCGGTTGCTCCTGCTTCTGTGTAAGGAGTTCCTTTTATCAATTCTGTTGGGTTATCTCCATTGAGGGTGATAATAGGAGAAGTAGTATCTGGAATATCTATATCCAATTCATCTACAATGGCTTGAATTTTTTCTTGCGTATCTACATCTGTGTAGCTAAGTCCCCGTATTACTTCGTTGATATAATCAATATTTTCTGGCGTGACCCTCACTACACCTGCATCTTCATAATCACTAAGTACGGGAACCGCTTCACCATATTGTGCGTAATTTGCTATTTTTTCTATGGCTATATCTTGCTTTGTTGGCCCTTTACTACTAGAACTTCCACAAGCCGTAAACATTACCATGGCAACACTCACTAAAAATAACTTTACTAATTTTAATCGATTCATAAAACCCTCTCCCCTTAATTACTATCAAATTTTTACTCTGTCTAAAACAGCTAGGTTGTTATATTTTATTATAAAAGGACTTAAAAAAAAATTAAGAAATAAATCAAAAAATGCAGGAAATCAGAGTATGGTTTTAGTGAAGCACTTATTTATGGGTTTATGTATGGAGGTTTAGTATTTTTATGAGGGAAATTTAAACAAAGAAATACTATAAAATCTATTGTGATTTTTGGACTAATTGAAGTCCGGAGACTTCGTAGTATTGGTCAGGTGCAACGATAAGCCGGGTTTTGTCGTGGGTAGTTATTTATCTAGGCGTTATGTTGCCATAACGCTCAAGCGAAGTATGTGTGCTGATTTAACAGCTTGTGAGACTTATACCATATACTTCTTGCTGCGAACAGGGTTTACCTGGCTGCCTATGTTACCACAGGCACCGGTGGGCTCTTACCCCACCCTTTCATTATGACCTTTTTCTTGAGAAGAAGCAAAGCTCCACCTCAATTCCTCTCACTAAAGCTACGCCAAAAGGCGAGAAACTTTGTGAAGTTAAGGCTACCTACTTTCTGTTGCACTTGCCCTCAGATTACTCTGGCCATCCGTTAGATGGAGTCCTGTCTCACTTGCAGCCCGGACTTTCCTCTCGTGACATAATGTCACCAGCAACTACCTGTTGCACCTGCGCGAATTATAGCATAGAAATAGTGAATAGTGACATTTAGTTGAAATGAACTTTAAGTTTATTTACAATAAGATAAGCTGTTTGATTTGTTGTAGATTTGGGAGTTTGGACGAAGGAGTGTACGTCAGTACATGACCGACTCCAACGCCCGAAGATGCAATGAAGCAAACAGCTTACGCTGCTGCCATTGCTTCTTCTGCATATTTTTTGCCCAATTCATACGCTTTAATGTTAGCTTCATGGAATCTTTCAGGTACTTTTGAAAGCATGGTCTCTACTAAAACTTTCTCATCAATAAGTTTTTCGAAAGTATTGGCTATTGCCAATGCAACAACTGATTGAGTAAGAACAAGCCCTACTTCTTCTTTTGCAATAGTGATAATAGGTATTTCAACAATGTTCCATTTTTTTCTATCTTCTTCAGTTGGGTGTACAAGATTAGGCTCAACAACAATCGTTCCCCCTTCTCTGACACCACTCTTGAACTGTTGATAAGACACATCTGCAACAGAAAGCATAAAGTCAATTTGACCGTCAATTGCATAAGGGTACCAAATTTCATTGTCATCAAGCTGGATATCAACAACTGTTGGTCCACCACGTACTTGTGATGTATATGTAGCCGTTTTCATACCAAATCCACCCTGTTCAATTTTTGCTGATGCAAAAATTTCACCTGCAAGAAGAACACCTTGCCCACCAACACCCGTAAATCTCAATACTTGTCTACTCATAGTGCCTCCTTATATCTTTTTTTCAAAATCATCTTGTGTGATCTTGGCTCTTTTGCCTTGGTGTGCATCTATAACCATTTGGTATGCATCACAGTATTCTCTTTGCGTATCGTCTTGGTGCAAGATACCCGTTGGAAGTAAATTCATTTGCTCTTCAGGAGGGAGCGCATCCCACTTCTTCTTAGGCATTGAGATGCTGTCAATCCAATCTAAGGTATCCATCGCTGCAACCATTTTGTTTTTACGTCCAAGGTTGATGTGGCAGTTGGTTAAGGCATCAACGTAAGCAAACCCTTTATGCTCAAGTGCTGCTTTAATGACTTTTTCAAGTTTTTTAGGTGCTGTTACTGCTTCACGTGCCACAAACGTTGCACCCGCCGCTTGAACTAATTTACATGCATCAAAAGTCGGGTCAATGTTACCAATCTTTTGTGTTACTGTCCACATACCCTGAGGTGTGGTAGGCGATGTTTGAGAGTTAGTCAAACCATAAATAAAGTTTTGAATAACGATCATAGTAAGATCAATGTTTCTTCTAGCTCCATGAATAGTATGGTTACCGCCAATAGCAAGTGCATCACCATCTCCGGCAACAACCACTACTACTTTATCTGGATTAGCAAGCTTTACGCCCGTTGCAAATGCTACAGTTCTACCATGTGTAGTATGCACAGTATTGAAGTCGACATACGAAGAAAATCTCCCCGAACATCCAATACCAGAAACAACACACACGTCATCTTTTTTATATCCTAAAGAATCCACTGCCCTTACAAAACATTTTAAGACAATACCGTCTCCACAGCCCCAACACCATAGTGTTGGCATTTTTTCCATTCTTAAATATTGATCATAATTAAATGCCATGACTAAAATACCTCCTTGACTTTTGCAATAATATCTGCAGGTGAGAATGGACGACCATTCGTTTTAATTAATTTTTCTATATCTCTTCTACCCATACATCTTTGGATCTCTTCAAGATACTGTCCTTGATTAAGCTCAACTGAGAGTACTTTCTCAAACTTAGCTCCAAGTTCATTCAGTCTATTTTCAGGGCTTGGCCAAAGTGTGATCGGTCTAAACATGCCTGCTTTGATACCCTCATCCCTAAGTCTAAGTACAGCTTCTTTGATCGCCAATGATACAGAACCATAGCCGATAAGAAGAATATCAGCATCATCAACCATAAACTCTTCATTTAATTCAATCTCATCACGATGTGCATCTACTTTATTGAAAAGTCTATCGATGAGCTTTCTACAAGTTTCAATCTCTTCAGTCGGGAAACCGTTTGCATCATGGTGAAGCCCTGTAAAGTGGTATCTGTAGCCTTGAAACATTGGGTTAAGTACGGCTGGCTCATCTTCTGCTACACCATAAGGTGTATAATCTTCTGGAGCACCATCAAATGTTTTTCTTGGTACAATCCCTGCTTGTACTTCTTCTAATGTAGGAAGTACCGCTTTTGCATGCATAAGGCCAAGCGTTGCATCTAAAAGTACAAATACCGGTTGCATAAATCTATCTGCAAGGTTAAATGCTCTTACTGTTTCAGTATAGCACTCAGCTAGCGTACCTGCACAAAGGGCAATTGATTTATAGTCTCCGTGTGACGGGTTTTTTGCTTGAGCAACATCTCCTTGAGCAACACGGGTTGGAAGACCTGTTGATGGCCCCCCTCTCATGACATTTACTACAACCAAAGGTACTTCTGTCATTTGAGCAAGTCCAAGGTTTTCCGCTTTAAGTGAAATACCAGGCCCTGAAGTTGCCGTCATTGTACGCACACCTGACATCCCTGCACCAATCGCTACTGCAATACCGGCAATTTCATCTTCCATCTGAATACAGGTTCCGCCCACTTCAGGAAGTGCATCAGAAAGGTATTCCATAATTTCTGATGAAGGCGTAATAGGATACCCCCCAAAAAATTTACAACCACAATCAACAGCTGCCTGTGCTGACAAGTGGTTACCAATCATCACAACTTCTCTTTTTCCCTCAGCATTAATTACTACTTTATCGCCACCTGCCGCCATTAGTTCATCTCCTTATAATCATCAGGTAATCTATACCTGTTGTTTGCAATTACCTCTTGCCTTGCTTTTGAACTGTCTGTCAATTTTGCAAATTTAAATTCACTTCTTTCTGCTACATAAATAGCAAAATCTGGACAAGAGAGTTCACACTCATTACATCCTATACATGCATTTGGCACTACGACCTTGATATTTTCACCAAGCGTTGAATGTGGATCTGCTTGCATAGAAAGAACACCTGCGGGACATGCGTCCACACAAATTTCACACGCTTTACATCTATCTGTATCTACCCATACCGGAGTATTAGCTGGAGCTGTCATTACTGCCATTTGTTCCCCTTTTTAATTTACTATATTATTAAGTGAGATTTACTGTTCACTAGATTAGGATAACTTACTTTTAATAATGTAGCTATAAATTAGCTAGAATTTATCATAAGTATAAGCCTAGTTGTTACCTTTTGAAGCAACATTTATATCAAAATTTAATTGAAATACTTGAGGGACTGTTTTGAAGTTTCTTAAGTGTGTAAAGCAAGAATAATCCTGGAGAAACCGCCACAGAATGAACATTGAACTGTTCATTCTGTGGGCTAAAAATGTATTTATTTTGAAAGTACTTCTTTAACCGCTTTTCCAATATCTGCTGGAGACACAACAACTTTTACACCGGCCGCTTCAAGTGCTTCCATCTTCTCTTTTGCAGTACCCGCTGAACCAGAAACGATAGCTCCCGCATGACCCATCGTTTTACCTTTAGGTGCCGTTTGACCCGCGATAAAAGCAACAACTGGTTTAGTGATCTGTTCTTTGATCAGTTTAGCCGCTTGAATCTCAAGATCTCCACCAATTTCACCGATCATAACAATAACTTCAGTTTCAGGATCTGCTTCAAACATTGGTAAAATATCCTTATACGAAAGTCCAATGATCGGGTCTCCACCGATACCAACCGCCGTACTAATACCATACCCCTCTTTAACCACCTGGTTTGCGCCCTCATATGTCAATGTACCAGACTTTGAGATAAGCCCTACTTTGCCTTTTTTGAAAATCATGCCCGGAAGGATTCCTATTTTACACTCTTCAGCGGTGATAATACCTGGGCAGTTCGGCCCGATAGTCATCATACCATGTTTTGTTGCATATGCTTTAGCAGCTTGCATATCTTTAACCGGAGCACCTTCAGTAATAATTACAGCAAGTGTAATACCAGCTTCTGCCGCTTCCATGACTGCATCACCAACAAATGCAGGAGGAACAAAGATCATAGAGACAGTTGCTCCTGTAGCCTTCACCGCTTCTGACACCGTGTTAAATACCGGTTTTCCAAGATGCATTTGGCCACCCTTGTTCGGAGTGACCCCTCCTACGATATCTGTGCCATACTCAATGCACTGTTCTGCGTGGAAAGACCCTTCTTTCCCAGTAAATCCCTGAACGATTACTTTTGTATCTTTATTGACTAGAATTGACATTATTTTCCTTTAGCACTATTTTTTGCGGCCGCTACTGCTTTTGCAGCACCGTCACCTAGATCATCGGCAACAATCAAGTTAGCGATATTTGCATTTTTAAGAATTTCAGCTGCTTCTGGGGCATTTGTTCCATCAAGACGGACAATAACAGGCACATTCACTTCAGTGATCTTAGTCGCTTCGATAATACCGTTAGCAATACGGTCACAACGAACGATACCGCCAAAGATGTTTACAAAGATAGCCTTGACATTAGGATTTTTAAGAATAATCTCAAACCCTTTTGAAACAGTTTGGGCATTTGCAGAACCGCCAACATCAAGGAAGTTTGCCGGCGTTCCACCCATATAGTTAATAGTGTCCATAGTACCCATCGCAAGGCCCGCACCATTTACCATACAACCAATCTCGCCATCGAGTGCTACATAAGAAAGGCCATATTTGGCAGCTTCTACTTCGTCTGGGTCTTCTTCAGTCAAATCTCTCATCGCTACGATATCCGGGTGTCTCCCCAGGGCTGAATTATCAAAACCCATTTTCCCATCTAATGCGATAAACTCTCCCTTGCTTGTTTTAACAAGTGGGTTAATCTCGATCATTTCCGCATCATTATCCATATAAAGAGTATAAAGTTTTTGTGCAAATGAAATAATATTTCCTTGTTCAGCCTTGTCTGTAATACCTAGCCCAAATGCCAGCTCACGACCGTGGAAAGCTTGAAAACCTATAGTTGGATCTACAGGGACTGTAATGATCTTCTCTGGAGTATTTTCTGCAACATCTTCAATGTTCATTCCTCCTTCGGTAGAAGCCATGATAAGTGGCATTTCCAATTTTCTATCAAGTACTACTGAAAGATACAGTTCTGATTGAATATCAGCGCCATCTTCGATGTAAAGCTTTTGAACTAACTTACCTTCAGGGCCTGTTTGATGTGTAACCAAAGTCATTCCAAGAATCTCTTTAGCTAACTCTTCTACTTCATCAAGTGTTCTAGCAAGCTTAACACCACCCCCAAGGCCACGCCCTCCAGCGTGGATCTGAGCTTTGACTACCCAGACAGGACCGCCTAGTTCTTGAGCAGCGGCTACTGCACCTTTTACGCTTTCTACCATAATACCTTTTGGTGTGGGTACACCATATTTGGTAAAAATCTGTTTTGCCTGATATTCATGTATATTCACATAGTCTCCTTTGTTATAATAAGTTCCTTTATTATACGCCTGCTAGAGATAATATTTGATTAATAGAATTATTATGGAGGAGGATTTTAAAAAAGTGCTAACTTTTTACACACTTTGGAGCGAAAACACTTGTTATCCCGAAGCTGGTTCAGGATAATGTTAAATCTACTCTTTGGGAGATATCATCTCTTCTGGTTTCACATAGCGGTCGAAGTCTTCAGCGGACATAAGCCCAAGCGCCACGGCTTCTTCTTTTAGTGTAGTACCATTTTTATGTGCCGTTTTTGCTATGGTTGCTGCATTTTCATACCCTATATACGGGTTGAGTGCTGTTACTAACATTAACGAATCATTGAGGTATTTTTCAATATTGTCTCTAATCGGTTTAATACCTACTGCGCAATTTGTATCAAAACTTCTCATTGCATCTGCCAAAAGTTTTGTTGACTGTAAAATATTATAGGCAATAACTGGTTTAAATACATTAAGCTCAAAGTTACCTTGAGATGCTGCAATGCCTACTGTTGCATCATTACCCATCACTTGTACGGCTACCATCGTCATCGCTTCTGCCTGTGTAGGATTAACTTTCCCCGGCATAATAGATGAGCCTGGTTCATTTTCAGGAATTTCTATCTCACCTAAACCGCATCTAGGACCTGAAGCTAGCCATCTTACATCGTTAGCTATCTTCATGAGATTTGCTGCGAGTGCCTTTAGTGCTCCACTTAAAACAACTTCCGCGTCATGACCGGTAAGTGCATGAAATTTATTTGGCTGAGATACAAAGCCATAATCTTTAGCCATAAAGCTATTTAGCATTGCAGCAACTCTTTGTGAAAACTCCGGGTGGGAATTTAGTCCTGTACCAACAGCTGTACCACCAATAGCAAGTTCTCTACAATACACAAGTGCATCGTTTATTTGTTTGAGGTTTGTCTCAAGCATCGCTACATAGCCGGAGAGTTCCTGTCCCAATGTAAGCGGTGTTGCATCTTGTAAGTGGGTTCTGCCTATTTTTACTATATCAGCAAATGCTTTTGCCTTAGAGTCAAGTGTTGTTTTAAGTTGATTGAGTGCGGGAATGAGATTGTCTGTAACGGCCACGACCTCAGCAATACGCATGGCTGTGGGGTATGTATCATTTGAGCTTTGTCCTTTGTTTACGTCATCATTGGGATGGACAAGCTTCTCTTTTGTAAACTCCCCACCAAGAATCTCAGTTGCTTTGTTTGCTACTACTTCATTCATGTTCATATTTGACTGTGTCCCCGAACCTGTTTGCCATACAACAAGTGGGAAGTTGTCATCCAATTCACCAGAGAGTACAATTTCACATGCTTTAGAAATAGCTGATGTTTTATCATCATCCAGGCGTCCTAACGCTTGGTTTACCAAAGCACACGCTTTTTTCAAGTTAGCAAAACCGTACACTACCTCCAAAGGCATTTTTTCATTACCTATCTCAAAATTCTGTATCGATCTTTGTGTCTGTGCTGCCCAGTATTTATCGGTAGGGACTTTCATCTCTCCCATAGTGTCTTTTTCTATTCTAAAGCTCATTTTTTCTCCTAGTCAAATAATGTGGAATATTCTACAATGTGATTTGTTAATATAATATAAAGCAAAGATAGGCTTGAAGGAAGCTCAAGCCAAGTGGGAATTATGGTAATCTAAGAGTCAAAAAAACCACCATCTCTTAAGATGGCAATATTTTCTCTGATCGATTCAACAGACTTGGCAAACTTTGCTTTAGTCTCATCATCCAAATCAAGTTCAATAATTTTTTCAATACCATTAGCACCAATGACACAAGGTACACCAACAGTAACATCTTCATAGCCGTACTCTCCATCTAACATAGCACTGCTGGGGATTACCTTTTCTTCATCACTTAAGATCGCCTCAACCATAATTGAAATCGCGCGCCCTGGAGCAAAGGATGCTGAAGTTTTGAGGTATTTCACTATTTCAGCACCACCATCTTTGGTCTTGGCAATAATCTCTTGCATATCTTCTTTTGATACGATTTGATCCAATGGTATGCCACCAACAGTTGCAATATCCGTATAGGGTATCATATTTTCACCATGGTCACCCAAAACCATAGTCTTGATTTGCGCTGCACCAAATCCTGTTTTTTCTCTAATCTGATATGCCATTCTAGAAGCATCCAAAGCCCCACCCATACCTATGATCCTGTTTTTATCCCAACCTGTCACTTTATGTACAACATATGTCATCACATCTAGTGGATTAGAGACACAAAGGATAATAGCATTTGGTGAGTGTTTCTTAATATGCCCTGTGACCTCTTTGACAATGCTGGCATTAGTATTAAGCAAGTCTGCTCTAGTCATATCTTTTTTTCTCGGTACTCCTGCTGTGATAACCACAACGTCACAATCTTTTATATTTTCAGGCTTAAGCACCGCTTCTACGAGTGTACCCCTTGGAGAATAGTTGGTTGATTGTGCAATATCTATAGCCTTTCCTATAGCTAAATCTGGAAAAATATCATATAGTAGTATTCGGTGGCATGTTCCTGTAAGCGCCAAACTAAATGCCGCAGCAGCGCCAACTGCTCCTGCACCTATAATTGCAACTTTTTTCCCTCTCATTTTCTCTCCTAAGAAATTTTTTTATAGTGAAACCAAAAGGGTTAACTTTTTTTAGTTTTAGGTTTTGGCTTATTGACTTTTGTTTGGTCATCAAAAAAGTTTAACTCTTCAAGCTTATCTACCATTTCTTGTACTGAGGCAACTGATTTGTCGAATCGTGCCTTCTGAAGGGGCTTTAATGCCATGGTGATAACCTTTTCAGCACCCCCAGCACCAATCATAACAGGTACACCCGAAACAATATTTGAATAACCATAATCATCCTCAAGCATAATAGCACATGAGTGGATCTGGTTATTGTCCTTAAGAATTGCTTCTACCATGATCGCTGTAGATTTTGCAGGTGCATAGTAAGCCGAGCCGTCACCAAGAAGATTGACTATCTCTGCACCGCCATTTCTTGTTTTTCTAACGATTTCACCAATCTCTTCAGAGTCAAGCAAATCTTCTATAGGCACCCCCGCAACCGTAGTAAACTTAGGCAGAGGAACCATAGTATCACCATGCCCACCCATAACTGTGGCACGTATCTGTCCTGCGCCATATTCCAATTTTTCAAAGATAAAGTGAGCCATTCTTGCTGCATCCAATATCCCTGCCATACCAAGAACTCTTTCTCTTGGAAAACCTGTCTCTCTCAGTACAACATACGTCATGACATCCAGTGGATTGGTAACAACAACAACAATAGATTCAGGCGCATACTGCTTGATCTCTTTTGCATACTCTTTGACTATTGTTGCATTTTTAATAAGCAGGTCATCTCTACTCATGCCCGGTGTTCTAGGAGCTCCCGCAGTGATTACTACAATATCAGAATCAACCATATCCTCAGGACCTTTAGCTGCTCTTACAATAGTGTGCTGTCTTGCCGCATTGGCCGCCTGAGACATATCTAGTGCCTTACCTTTTGCAACATCATAGTTCCTTCCCCTGAAGAGAACATTATGACATGCGCCGTTCATTGCCAATATAAAGGCTACCGTGGAACCAAAATTACCTGTACCGATAACCGTTACTTTTTTACCCTTTGCCATAGAAATCCTTTTTTGTTAGAGTCATAGGATGACTTTCAAACAAAACATAACTCATAACTTTTATTATCAATAATATTTTGTAATGTTAGAAAAGTCAACATCCTATGTAATAATACTTAAATTTTATTATAAAAGCTTTACATAGAGCATAAAGCTCCAGGTAAAGCAGTTTTAATCAAGCGTTCAATTTAGATGGCATCAATAATGCTGTTAAGTGTAGCTGATGGCCTCATTGCAGAGTTTGCTTTAGCATCATTAGGGTGATAATATCCACCAATATCCTGAGCTTTACCTTCAACAGACAATAACTCTTCGATTATCTTTGCTTCATTCTCCTTAAGTGCAGCTGCAACAGGAACGAATTTACTAGCCAGTGCAGCATCGTCTGTTTGATTTGCAAGTGCATCTGCCCAGTATTGAGCGACGAAGAAGTGTGATGCTTTATTATCTGGTTCGCCACATTTCCTCGAGGGTGCTTTATTATTGTCAAGATACCCATTGTTGGCAACATCAAGCGCATTTGTAAGAGCTTGAAGCTTTGCATCACTGTGTTTTTGGCCAATAAATCTAAGTGACTCAGCCAGTGCAAGGAACTCTCCAAGAGAATCCCATCTTAAGTGGCCCTCTGCTAGAAACTGATCAACATGCTTAGGGGCAGATCCGCCTGCACCTGTTTCGTAAAGTCCGCCACCAGCAAGGAGAGGGACGATAGAAAGCATTTTAGCAGATGTTCCAAGCTCCAAAATCGGGTACATATCTGTCAAGTGGTCTCTAAGAACGTTACCTGTTACAGAAATAGTATCTTTACCCTCTCTGACTCTAACATTTGTGTATCTTGTTGCATCAGTTATATTCATCACTGGCATATCCAAACCTTCAGTGTTGTGGTCAGCCAAATAAGTATTTACTTTTTTAAGCACCTCTCTATCATGGGCTCTGTTTTCATCTAGCCAGAATACCGCGGGATGCCCTGTAAGTCTTGCTCTTTCTACTGCCAGCCTTACCCAGTCTTTGATCGGAATATCTTTTGCTCTGGACATTCTCCAGATATCTCCAACTTCACACTCAAAGCTCATCAACTCCGTACCATCTTCTGCCGTCACCGTCACCGTACCGGCTTCTTCAAGTTCAAATGTTGTGGGGTGGGAACCGTACTCTTCAGCTTTTTGAGCCATAAGACCAACGTTTGCAACGCTGCCCATAGTTGCTACATCAAACTGGCCGTTTTTAACACAATCAGCTACCATCTCTTCATGAAACATACCATAAGTACTATCTGGAATAACTGCTACACACTCTACCGCATCACCATTCCTATCCCACTGTTTACCGCCTTCTCTTACTACAACCGGCATAGAAGCATCGATAATCACATCATTTGGCGCATTAAAGTTTGTTGTGCCTTTGTCCGAATCAACCATTGCAATCTTTGGACTGTCAGCATCAACTACAGCTTTAAATGCCGCTTTGATTTCAGCTTCTTTTGCATGGCCGGTAATTTTTTTCTCAATATCAGAAATACCAAGATTCGCATTTACGTTCAATGCTGCAAACTCATCTGCATATTTGGTAAATACATCTTCGAAGAATACTTCAAGGGCATGGCCAAACATAACGGGGTCAGAAATTTTCATCATTGTTGCTTTAAGGTGAATGGACCATAAAACTTCGTTTGCTTTAGCATCGTCGATTGTTTTTCTGATAAATGCTCTAAGTGCTTTAACAGACATGAATGTACCATCCAAAATCTCTTTATCAAGAGCATCGATCGTTGTCAACTCTTTACCATTAAGTGCAATCGTTACTTTTTGTGCTTTATCCATGGTAACTGCTTCTTCATTTCCGTAGAAATCTCCATTACCTTCCATATGTGCAACATACGCTTTTGAATTTTCAGCAAAAGGCTTAAGTCTGTGTGGATTTTTTTGAGCAAATCTCTTAACTGCATCGGCTGCCCTTCTGTCAGAGTTTCCTTCTCTCAATACTGGGTTAACAGCTGAACCAAGGCAAGTGTTATACTTTAGTCTAACAGCCTTTTCTTCATCACTTACCGGATTTTCAGGAAAATCAGGAATAGCATATCCTTGACCCTGAAGCTCTGTTATACACTCTTTTAACTGACCAACAGACGCTGAAATGTTTGGAAGTTTAATGATGTTCGCATCTGGCTGAAAAACAACTTCTCCTAATTTTGACAATTCATCTTCCGCAAGACCCATAGCTGCAAGAACTCTTCCAGCTAGTGAAATATCAGAAGTAACGACTTCAACACCTGCTGCTTTGGTAAACGCGTTTACAATTGGCAACAATGAATAGGTAGCAAGTGCCGGTGCTTCATCGATTTTAGACCATATGATTTTTGGTAATTTAGACATGTATGTTCCTTAAATTTGATTGTTAGTGGTAGAAGTGTAGCACTTTTTTTAAGTTAAGCTATTTAAACTGCTGCTGAGTAAAAAATTATCTTTATTATTTGTTTCTATATTACACATCTGATACTTTATATCTTGTAGCCAAAATTTATTTTAGATAACAGCATGGTAAAAGAATGAGGCTACAATGTGTATGCTCCTATATCAAACCTGGAAAAAAGGTTTTCAAAGGATCTCATACTCATTTGTACACTTTTTACTTATATACCCTTTTAATGTCTTTTTCTATCTCATCTGGCGCAGATGCAATCTTCATAAAGTCTGACATACTCAAAAGTGGAAGGGATAGCGCCAAATAATATTTAGGATCCAGCATCACTGCTTTGCCATCTTTAATCATCACTTCATACGGAAATGTATTGGCATTATCCTGGGCTTGTACCTTTTCTAGAAGCTTATTGGTTCTGCTTCTTAGTTTATGTCCTACAATAGTTGCGCCATTAGGAAGTTTAAGCGTGTACGCAAGGTATTTGGCAGCTTTTTCTCCTGTAAGTTTGGCCAAAAGGTTATCTCCCTGGGCTACGGTTATCGTATCGTCAAGGAAGGGCATACCAAACATAAAATGATACCCTGCAAGATCATCAAGTTCGTATTTTTCATCCACTTCGTGCATATCACCTAAAACTGCTTGCAGTGCTTCGAGAGTTGCTGAAAATTGACCATATTTGTATTTTTTTTGAAGGTACGCGGCTCCAAAATAAGAAGGGTTTTGCACACGTACTTCATTTTCTCCGTTTACCAACACTTGAAGTGTGGCTAAAAAAGTATTGGTTTTTTGCAGTTCATCATTGGTGATGGTAATCACCGTTTTACTGCTGAGTATTTGTGTAGTAGCAAGTACAGTAAAGCCATTGGTTTCCAATTTTGCTTTAAGCCCATCAACACTTTGTGGATTTGCAACATAATATGTTGAAAGATACTTAGGTGCTTCTCCTCCAATTTCTAACTTAGCACCTTTAAATGTTTTTTTGGGAAGTTCAACTGCATTAACTTCTGCTGGCTTAACCATTGCTGGCACTGCTAGCGCTGCACTCTTTTTATACCTTGCAAGTTCTGCTTCTAATTTTTTTATTTTTGCTTTAAGTGCTGCAACTTCCGGTGCTAAATGATTTGCATCTGCAGTATCTGTACTTTGTATCAAAGTTTGGTCAACCAGTTCAAATCCCAGCTCTTTAAAAATCTCAACCACTTCTGCATCTATAGCACGCATATAGTCTATACGCTCTTGCTCTTTGATGTTAATAGCATTTATCCAATTATCTACGGTTGCATACCCTACGTGGAGTTCATTTGAGCCTTTTGGAATGTAAAAATAGATAGAACAAGGGGCAAACAGACCTCCTTGCGGTACACCGCGATTAAAAATCGTATTGGAAAATTTAAAATGGCAGAGTGAGGAGACCCAGAAAGCATCATACTTATCAAACTCCAGATCCATATCATTGTATTCAAATTTAAAGTCAATAAATCCTGCAATAATAAAATCATGTTTTGAAAAAAGTCCGTCATGTTCCATAACAAACTCTTCTACAAATTCTTCCATATCCTCAGGTGCCTCAAATTTCTTTACCATTTTGAGTTTAGTAATGGCAGGAAGTAATTTAGTACGTTCAAACTTTTTAGTGAGTGTTGGTTTCATATTGTTTGTGACATATGTATCAAATGTATCTACCATTTCTCTAAAAAATTCTTTTGATTGAGGGTCTTCTTCACCGATTATTTCCAACATGGTATCGGCGTCAAGATGCCCATACCAGGTGTTATCATCATTTTTTGTGTCCAATGTTTTATACACTAGAAAGTTAAACGGTGCATAGGCACCAAAATCCGGGTTATGTAGTAAAAGAGGTCTTATTTTCTCTTTGTTTAAAACCGTAAAAAAGCTTATGGTTTCTAGGTTTTTCTCTTTATACTTATTAAAATAATGTACCTGAATATTTTTATTTGTAGCAACAGTTGAGTAACCAATAGTATCGATTTTCTTTATCAGGTCATAAATCTGAGTCTCTGCGTTCCCGACTGAGCCTTGCATCTGGGCAGTGACTTTAGTCTCAGCGATATTTGAAAGCACATCAGCATGAGCAAACACTACATTGATTATAAGCGCGAGTATTATATTGACAAATCTCATTTTAATCCTTTAAAAGTAGAAACTCTCATTATAGTTTATCAAATAAAGGTTAATTAAAAAGTATTATTTGCATAAATTTTATAGAGTCATACTGTTTAATAAAAGATGAAAAGTGGTTTTACCAATTAAAACAGTTTTTTGATATAGTTGAAATATCGTAAAAGCTCAGCGTTCACTGTGTTTACCACATAGACAAAAGTTATGTTTCAAAATCATCAAATTTATTTGATGATACATTATTTTTTGAAGCACTTCAGGTTTTTGTGAAAATTTGAAGAGAAAATACTAATCCTCCACCGTCAGACTCTCTTCCAAATAAACCCCAAGCTCCTTAGCCTCTTCGAGGATCATCTCACTTACACTCATTTTACTCTCAATGATAACATCTGCGAGTTTTGATTTGATATGTAGCTCAAGTGGGCGTTTCCCAGGGTAGCGCTCTACCAAGCACATAAGATCTTCTACAGTCTTGGCATCTGGCATGAGGTTTAAAGCCAGGATAAGAGGAGACTGCACTGGTTCAGGGGTGTGTTTTTCTTCTTTGGTAACTTTAACTTTCGTTTTTTTTGCATCTTTGAGTGATGAAATTTTAAGAATATTCATGCGAGTAAAGTCACCATCTTTTCCTATTTTGACTTTAAAAGCTATAGGTTTGGTCGTATCAAAATCTTCTTCTAACTCTTTAAGGCGGTTTTCAAAAAGCATCAGTTCAATGTTCCCGTGTAGGTCCATGATGTTGGCAATACCAAACTTGTTTCCTTTTTTACTCGTTTTTCCTGTGATACTTTCTATTTTTCCAATAAACATTGCTTGTGAACCGTCTGCGAGATCATCTATCTCGGAGCTTAATGTGTAGTCTATATCATCCAATGCTTCACGATATTTATCCAGTGGATGCCCTGAAACATAAAAACCTAATGACTCTTTTTCCATTTCAAGAATTTCCATAGGCTCAAACTCAGCCATATCTGTAAGCTCAAGTGTGACAGCTGTCATCTCTTCATCATCACCCCAAAGAGAGTTGACTGCCTGTTTTTTGGCTTCTCCTGCTTTTTTAGCCATTTCCATGATATCTTCCAACTGAGAGAGCATCGCTTTTCTACTGTATCCGAAACTGTCAAAAGCGCCTGCTTTTATAAGAGACTCTATAACCCTTTTGTTCACCTTGCTTGAGTCAATACGTGATACAAAATCAGAAAAATCTTTAAACTCTTTTTCGCCTCTGGCTTTAAGCATTGTATTAATAGCGATATCACCAGCACCTTTGATGGCACCCATACCAAACATAACCACTTCTTCACCATCAATGTTACGTGCTTCAAATACCAATCCCGACTTGTTAATGTCCGGAGGAAGAAGTTTCATTCCCATATGTTTTACTTCATCTACATATTTGACTACTTTATCTGTGTTGTTTTTCTCCAACGTCAAGATAGCCGCCATAAACTCTGTAGGATAATAATGCTTCAAGTAAGAGGTGTAAAAAGTGATCATCGCATACGCTGCAGAGTGTGATTTATTAAACCCGTACCCTGCAAACTTTACAATCAGATCAAACAGATTTGCCGCTTTTTCTCTGTCAAAGCCTTTTTTTGCTGCACCCTGGGCAAACTCATCTTTGAGTTTATCCATCTCTTCTTTAATTTTTTTACCCATGGCTCTACGTACCAGATCCGCGCCACCTAGGCTAAATCCGCCGATTGTCTGCACAATTTGCATAACCTGTTCCTGATAAACGATGACCCCATAAGTAGGTTTCAAGATAGGTTCTAGTTCAGGAAAGACATAGGTGATTTCTGCACGCCCATGCTTACGCTCAACAAAATCATCTAACATCCCAGACTCCATTGGTCCAGGGCGGTAGAGTGCGAGCATCGCAATAACATCTTCGAAGCCGTTTGGCTTAAGCTTTTTGGCCAAATCTTGCATACCTGATGACTCTATCTGGAAGAGTCCAAGTGTATCGCCTGTACCTATGTAGTCATACACTTCTTTATCTTCAATATTTTCTTCAACAAAGTTGATGCGTTTTCCATACCTTTTTTCAACCAATTGCAGGGCTTCTTCGATCACCGTAAGGGTTTTCAAACCCAAAAAGTCAAATTTGATCAAGTCAACATCTTCAACATATTTACCAGAGTACTGTGTTGCCAGCGTGTCCAATCCTGTGGGTTTAAACAGAGGCGTTTTTTGCCAAAGCGGTTCATTTGAAATAACAACACCCGCCGCATGTGTTCCTGCGTTTCGGTTGAGTCCTTCGAGTGCCAGTGCATACTCCCAAGTACGTTTCGCCTGAGGATCACTCTCTAAGAGTTCTTTGATCTTGGGCTCTTTTTCGTAAGAGCTTTTCAGGTCTATACCTAATTCATCCGGGATAAGTTTTGCCATTGCGTCTGCCCTGGAGTAAGGCATATCCAGTACACGCGCTACATCACGAATGACCCCTTTGGCCAGGAGCTTACCAAAAGTAATGATCTGTGCAACGTTTACGCGCCCGTATTTCTCTACGACGTAGTCGAGTATCTCTTGACGGCGTGCCTGACAGAAATCCATATCAATATCCGGCATAGAAACACGTTCAGGGTTCAAGAAACGTTCAAAGAGCAGTCCATACGGCATCGGATCGATGTCGGTAATACCCAGAGAATATGCTACAAGTGACCCCGCCGCAGAACCCCGCCCCGGCCCCACTGGTATACCCATCTGCTTTGCTGCATCCACAAAATCCCAAACGATAAGCATATATCCGGGGAATTTCATGTTGTTGATAATGTCTATTTCTACTTGGAGTCTGTCTTGGTACTCTTGATGTTTTTCTTCTGGAACATTTTTTAAACGTTTTTCTAGCCCTCGTTTAGACTCTTCTACAAAAAGAACAATATCATTTTCGAGCGAATACTCAACGTCGGGATGCGGCACCTCTATATTTGACTGGGCTGCCCGTTCTCTGGCAAATTTAAAGTTAGGCGGTGTAGGGTCACCAAGTTTTATCTCAAGATTACATTTATCTGCTATCTCTTGTGTGTTTTCCAATGCTTCAGGAATATCTGCAAAAAGCTCTGCCATCTGTTCTGGTGATTTCACATAAAACTCATGTACAGAGTGGCGAAGACGGTTTGGATCATCATAGAGTTTGTTCATCGCAATACACATAAACGCCTCATGGGCATCTGCATCTTTTTGTTCCGTGTAGTGCGTATCATTAGTAGCAATGATTTTGATACCTGTCTCTTTTGATATTTGGATGATCTGTTTATCGATACGGAGTTGATCTCCAATACCGTGACGCATAAGTTCCAGATAAAAGTCATCGCCAAAAACGTCTTGATATTTTAATGCAACTTTTTTTGCTTCATCATACCCTTTTGCACCAAATTTCAGATTTCGTTCTGAAATGTTCAGATGCCAGTTTACTTCTCCTTGTAAGCAGGCAGAAGAACAGATAATACCTTCACTGTTATCTTTAAGTAGATCCCAGTTCATACGTGGATAATAATAAAATCCATTAATGTACGCCTGTGAAGAGAGGTACATTAAATTTTTATAGCCTACCTCGTTTTTGGCATATAGGCATAAGTGAAAACGCTGGCGTACACTCTTGTCGTCCAGCTCTTTTTGATTATGCACATACGCTTCCATCCCGATGATAGGCTTGATACCCTCTTTTCTCATCGTATTGTAAAAGTCAATCGTCCCAAACATATTTCCATGATCTGTCATCGCCACGGAAGTCATACCCTGCTCTTTAATTTTTTGCGCAAGTGCTTTAATTTTGTTTGCACCATCAAGCAAGGAGTACTCTGTATGGAGGTGAAGATGGGTAAACTGCGGAATGTTTTTTGGTTCTTTTGACATATGAGGCCTTTGTTATATTGGGCCCAATATAACAAAGTTTAGGTAAAAATAGATTGAAAGCCATATACTACTTTTTTAAATCCATGTGCGCGTAGATATGTTTCACTTTCACCTCCACACAGAACCTTCAATTAACTAGCCTTATTTAGCAATAATCCAAAAGCATTCCATTCTTCACAGCTTGCATACTCTCTTCACCCACAAGCCTTTTTACGATAGCCAGACCAAAGCATACGGCCGTCCCGGGACCTTGTGAAGTAAGTACGTTACCATCTTCTACCACTTTGAGATCATCTCTGTAACCTGGGTGGTCTATATCATCTTTTGAACCTGGGTAACAAGTATAGTTATCACCCAGAACTCCTGCTTTTTTAAGTACATAGGGAGCAGCACAGATCGCACCTATTATTTTTTTAGCTTTAAACTCTTGAACAAGTTCTATCACTCGGGCATTTTCGGCTAGAGCACGCGTACCATCCCAACCGCCAGGCAGCACCATCATGTCAAAATCATCACTTATAACATTTTTGATAGACATATCTGCTTTAATACTGATCCCATTGGCTCCTATTACTACTCCATCATGATGAAGTTCATCTTCAATGTACACCACGCGCACTTCAATGCCTCCGCGACGCATCACATCTATCAGTCCAACAGCCTCGAGTTCTTCAAACCCTTTTGCTAAAGGTAATAATACACTTGCCATTTTTTCTCCTATATTTAAAGTATGTTGTTTATTTCATTACAAATTATTTATTTTCTTCTTGCTAAAATGTTCGTAACGATTCTGTGACCATGATTAAGTGCAATGGCGATACTTCCGCCACTGTTAAACACAATATCTCCAGCGATGAAAAGTCCTTTGACCTCACTCTCATAATTTTCATCGAAGATAGGCTCACCTCTCTCATCCAAGGTAATACCGCAACTCTTCAAAAAATCTTTGGGTGTAGTCCCTCCAATAGCATAAATAACCCTGTCAAACAGTTCAGCACCATCTGAAAAATTCACTTTTACTTGCCCGTGTTCACTCTCTAAACTCTCAATGTCTACTCCCAATTTTAAGGCAACAGCTTCATTGTCTACATATTTTGCAATCATCTCCTGATTGGTAGGGTTTGGTCTGCTAAGTGTTTCTCTTCTGTAGTTTAGTGTCACTTCATTTGTCCCGCTCAACTCACAAGCATACTCTACAGCAGAGTCTCCTCCTCCCACAAGAAGAATCTTTTCGCCATTGCTGCATTTATCTAAATTGAAATTGACTTGTGTTTTAAGCGAAGGAGGGATCTTATAGGAAGGCTTATTGGGTTTACCCATCCGTCCAATGCAAACAATAACATTCCTAGCCTTATCTGTATTACAAGCCGATCTAACATGAAAGAGAGAACCTTCTTTTTTCACACTCTCCACTGCACAGTTAAAGCGTGTATCTATAAGCTCATCATCTAATAGTTTGTCAAAATAATCCAGAGTACTCTCTTTTGTACCATCCACAAAATTAACATGCCCTTCGAGCTCAACTGCTTGCCCCTGCCAATCTTTATCCACACGTTTTTGATCTTTATAAAATTTTCTGATCGTATGGGAGTGATTATCTGTTTTTTCGATCATCAGTACTTTTTCAAGGCCCAGTTCTTTTGCTTCAACTACTGAGCCGATACCCCCCGGCCCACCACCGATAATAATCAAGTCATATATGCTTTCCATGTCTTGTCTCCTGTAATTTATTATAGCAGTGTAACATTTTTTTATGATACATTGATATTTTTATATACATTTAAGAAGAAGATTTCAATCACCTTTATTCCCCGGTTATATAAATACTTTTTTTACTATATTACACAGGACCACTACTAGTCACTTTTTGTAGCCTTAGATGTTTATTCATTAAGAATAATTATTTAGATTTATTCTTTATATAAAATATATGCTACCCTATATATAAAAATATTTTAAAGGATTCTTATGTATAAAATCAGAAAAATGATATTGAGCAGCCTATTACTCTTTATGCCTTCATTGCTTTTAGCTACTTCCCCGCACACAAACAACACAACTACTCCTGAGAAAAATACTCTGGCAGTCTTCTACACCTTAGAGGGGGATATGCAGGAAAAATTAAACACTCTTGTAGAGAAGCAATTAAAAACCATTGGTTTTAATATCACAGATCCACACATAAGAGTCAATGATCAGTATAAAAGGAAATATGGTTCAACTGTCTTAGATGTCCTTAGTTTTATGTCTGTAGTCAACGATAAAAATATTTTGCCTCTTTTAAACATTGATCCGCGTATTGCAGCATTCTCTCCGTTTAATATACTAATCCATAAAAAGCTGGATGAAAAAAATACACACATCGGCCATCTTATGCCTGAACCTATATTAGATATCATAGGCATAGAAGATGTTGAAGTAAGAACAGAGTTTACTGCCGCACTCAAATCACTTGATGAAACGATGGAAAAAGAACTTGCTGCTGATGGTGCTAAAGTAAAAAAAAGCTATATACCCTACAAGAAATTAGCGGCCAAGAGGATGATTAATTTTGAATTTGAATTTGAAGCGCCTGAAGATTTGGATGACTTTATAGATGAGTTTCAAAATACACTTGAATTGGCATTTATAGACAAAGAGTATCTCATTGCAGGGTATCACAATTTTCTCCAAGCAAGCAACGATGCAGAAGAAATACTTAAAGATTATGCTGCTTTCTGGACATACTCGCTTTGCCACCTGGAGTACTCGTATAATATGTTCGACAATAAAGGGGCACATCCTGAAGCGGGGCTTTTCGCACCTTGTTCAATGTATATGTACATCAAGAAAGGAACTCACAAACTTGTAGTAGGGATGCCTACACTGGTGAACTGGTCAGATACTTTAGGTATCACAGATGAAAAAAGAGTAGGACTTGTACATAAGCTAGACAAAGAGATACCTGAGATTTTAACTGCACTGGGTATGAAAGCCGTGCCTAATGTCAATCCTCTTGCAGCTACCCAAGTAGTGAAAAAAGAAGAAGATGCCCAGTCAAATACTTCTGTGAAAGAAGCAAAGTAAGGGAGGAGCAGCTATTAAAATAAAAGCTGCTGCAACAGTAGAATTATTTTGCTTTTTCTAAATATTTCTTCTCTACTGTATCGACTTTAATCATTTCACCTTCTAGTACGTGAAAGGGTACTTGAACCACTGCACCGCTTTCAAGAGTGGCAGGTTTTTTACCTCCTTGCGAATCACCCTTGAAGTTCGGTGGTGTTTCAACGATTTTAAGCACAACCGTTTGAGGAATTTCAACAGAAATTGCTTTTCCGCCATGGAAGAGCACTTCTGCTTCCATACCATCTATCATAAAGTCAAAAGTGTCCTTACCTACCTGTTCATGAGTAAGTCCTATCTGCTCAAACGTTGTTGTATCCATAAACTGAAGGGTTTCACCATCATCATACAAATATTGCATTGTTTTTTCTTCAAGTTCTGGTACCTCGAATTTATCACCTGCATGCACAGTTTTTTCTATTACTTTTCCAGTTTGGAGGTTTCTAATCTTCACACGTACAAATGCTGCGCCCTTCCCCGGTTTCACGTGTTGAAATTCCGTTACTCTATAGGGAATTCCCATTATTTCAAGCCTTGCACCTTTTTTGATATCACCCATACCGATTGTAGCCATATTAGCTCCTTAAAAAATTATTACTGATTATAGCAAATGCTTGATTAAAACATTGTAGACGTGGGTATCTGTGCAGACACCCACAAATAAAAGGTCTATTTGATCGTTGAAGTATTATCTTGCTTATCGTCTGTAATTGGCTTAAAATCCATCGCTTTGGAGTTATCCATCAGAACAGGTACAAAGAGCAATGAAACAAACACTGCAGCAACTGTACCGGAGATAAGTGCAACACCTAGCCCGCCAAATACCGGGTCACTTGCAAGCAGCGCTGAACCCAGAATAATAGCCACAGCTGTCAATGCAATAGGTTTCGCTCTTGTTGCCGCAGCAACGGCAATAGCTCTTCGTTTTTCCATACCATGATGCTCCATGAGCGCTTTGGCAAAGTCGATAAGCAAAAGTGAGTTCCTTGAACTGATACCAATCAGAGCAATAAAGCCAATCAGTGAAGTCGCCGTCAGGAAAAAAGTCTCAGAAGTAAACCAATTTGCTACCCAGTGTCCCACGATCACCCCAATAAGCGAAAGAAATGAACCTAACAGCACAATACCGCTTATGGCATAACTCTTATAGTATATAACCAGCAACAAGAAGATAAGGATAAGTGCGGAAATAAATGCACCTCCCAAGTCTCTAAATGTATCCAGTGATACTTTCATCTCGCCATCCCAACGCAAAAGGAACTTTTCACCTGTTTTTTTATCTGTTAAATGAAGATCAAACATATATGTTGTGATTCCTGGTTCTTTTTTTACTTCATACTCTTTGGTAAACTCCTCTAACATTACACCACGAGCATCCAAAAGTGGATACAGTTGAGAAACCAACTCTGTCTCTGCTATAACATTTACCATACGGGAAAGATTTTTATGCATGATCATTGGATTTGATTTTACTTGACGAATCGTAACCACTTCACTTAGCGGGACCATCATCCCTTCCGTATTCATTAGATCAAGTGAAGAGAGTTTACTTTGAAGTGCATCTTCTCCCAAAGAAGAGAGACGTTTACTCTCTTTTTCCAAAACTAGAAATATCGGTATCTGATCTGGGGCATTCTTAGCGTTTTTATGCGCTATAACCATACCTTCAAAGGCAAGATATAAAATTTCATTAACCTGCTTTACGTTTAATCCGCTTTTTACGATTTTCTCTTTATCCGGGACCAATTCATATTTTGAAAATATTTCATCTGCCATAATATCAATATCTACCAGACCTTCTGTTTGGGTCAATATTTCTGCAACTTTTGTAGAGAGTGTTCTAACTTTCTCCAAATTTTCACCATGTACTTCAACAACTACAGAAGCGAGTGTCGGAGGACCTGCAGGTTGTTCTATAAATTTAATATTGCTCCTGGGAAGCAATGGAAGACATGCCTGTTTTATCTCTGGACGAAGGCGTTTAACCATTAAGAATGAAGGTTCTTTCCTATGATGCTTATCTGTCAAGTTTACTAATATCTCCGAAACATTCTCTGTACGTTTCATACTTGCACCTTTAACAAGTCCGGCATAATCCAAAGGTATTCCCTGTCCTAAAAAGAGTTCCATATTCATGATCTCTTTTTCTTTTTTAAGGAAATCAATAACACAGCGGCTCATCTCTTTAGTCTGTTCTATAGAACTGCCTGTAGGAGTGTCCACATACACAGAAAAGGTATTGGTACTTTTACCAGGAAGCATTTTTGCCAAAACCATCATAGTAGGGAACATCATCAACGAAGCAAAAAACGCCAAAGCGGTAAGCATAATAACAAGTCTTTTTTTAGACTTGTTATTTAATATATTATAAATAAAACCTTCAAGTTTATTCATTACTTGCTCCCTTTGTCATCATGATGTTTATGCCCTGGTTTTTTCAATAATCTTAAACTCAAATAAGGGGTAAAGATATAAGCTACAAACAGTGAAGAAATCAATGCAACGGGTACATTATAAGGAATAGGCTCCATAAATGAGCCCATCATCCCTCCCACAAACGCCATTGGTACCATGGTAAGGATGATCGCTAAAGTTGCAATATTGGTTGGTGCACCAATCTCATCTGTCGCTTCAATAAGAAGCTCGCCCATCTCTTTGTCTTTGGCACCGGGACTATGCAAATGTCTATGAATATTTTCAATGACAATAATGGCAGCATCCACAAGAAGTCCCAAGGAGAGCAAGAGTGCAAAAAGTGTAATCCTGTTCATAGTCTGCCCTGTCATCCAAGCTGTAAAAAGTGTTACCGCCAAAATAGCAGGAACAGAGAAAGTAACGATAATGGATTCTCTCCAACCTAAAGCAAAGACAAGCATCAGTGCAATGATTATAATGGTGATGATAAGGTGATGCATCAACTCATTTACCGCTTCATCTGCCCTTTCACCGTAGTCTCTGGTAATTAAATATCCAACACCTTCTTTTTCAAACTCTTGTTCATACCCTTTAAGAACTTCTAGTACATCTTCTGCAACAAATACGGCGTTGGTTCCCGCCAATTTCGCAACTGTCATGGTGATTTGATTTGTCTCTTCACTGAAGTTTGGACTGCTTGCATCTTCTTTGAATAATATTGTAGCTGTTTGGAAATTTTGAATATCCAAACCACTCCTCACCTGAGCCACATCTCTCAAATAAATAGGTGATCCCATATATTGAGCTACAATCACAGAACCGACATCATCTACACTCTCTATGGCATTCTTTACACCAAAGACCACTAGCTTGTTATCTCCTGTTCTTCCTTTTACATCAGGTACATCCACTGCTAGTGATTGAACTGCTTGCATAATTTGACCCAATGAAAGGTGGTAAGCTGAAAGTTTTCCCATATCTACTTCAATATTATACTGTTCTTTACGTGCACCCTGTAGTGTTGTTTTTGCCACAGCTTCAACACCGTTGATCTTCTGCTGCACATTTCTCACCATGTTAAAAAGTTGAACATCATCCAACTTACTGCCCGGTTTAGGATAAAATGCTACAGTGATGATAGGAATATCTATATCTATATCAAAAGGTTTGATTAGTGGCTGCATCACACCTTGTGGCATCAAATCCATATTTTGCATCACTTTATCATAAAGTTTAAGGTTAGAGTCTTCCCTGTTTTCCCCAATGTAATACATGACATTGACCACACCCGCATTTTCCATGGCCATACCGTGGATATGTTCTATCCCTCTTACTTCACGGAGTTTTCTCTCCAAAGGTTTTACGATAACATTTTCTATCTCTTTAGGGGAAGCACCGGGCATTGCCACAATAACCGTTCCTCCGGAGATGGCAATCTGTGGATCCTCTTCTCTTGGCATAGTATGAAGTGCTAGATAACCCATCAGAAGTAAGAAAGCACCTAAAACTGCGGTCAGTGGGTTGTTCAAGAAGCCTTTTGCCAACCTCCCTGCTACATCAATAACCTGATATTCTTTTTTATCTGACATCATTTACTACCTAATGAGAATTTTGGCATACATACCAGGGTAAACAGTGTGCCCTTTGGAATCAAATTGCATCTTGATCTTAAACTTGTGTGTCATCGGATTTGAATTAGGAATAATAGAAGTGATCCTTCCTGTGGTAGAAAATTCTATAGATGGTATCTCTATATCTACTTCTTTATTTAAGCTTATATATTTAAGTTGTGTCTCCGAAATTTCAGCAATGATCTTCAACTTACTTAAATCAGTAAGAATAATTGCCGGCATGCCCGGGATCGCCATTTCACCTTCGTTGAGTTTTTTATCTACTATAACACCATCATTGGGTGCCTGAATTTTAAGGTAATTATATTGGTTTAGCACTTCTTCTTTTTTTGCCTCTGCTTGCTTTACTTGTTCTTCAGATATCTGCACCATATCTTTAAGATTCCCTGCTGCAAGTTCCAAAGTCTCTAACTCATATTTTGAAACCATCTTTTTTTCATAGAGCCTTTGATGCCTTGCTAGATTCATAAGTACATTGTTATACTGATTTTTATTCATTTGGAGGGCCAATCTTGCCTGAGAAATAGCAAGTTCAACCTGTCTTTCCGCAGATTCGATCTCTTTTGAATCGATCTCATAAAGCAACTGCCCCTTTTTAACAATATCGCCTTCTGAGACAGCCATATTTTTTACATAACCCATATAACGGCTTGTCATCATCTTTTGGTTATCAGATACCACCGATCCGCTTAGATTAATTTCCACAGCATGTACAACTGTTGCCATAACAAACATCGTTACTAATGTAATTGCTCTTCTCATACATTTCCTCCTGTATTCAATATACTGTTCAATTCAAATATTTTTGTATTACGCTTGTTTTTAACACTCAACAGCTTAAGTAGCATTTCAAGCTCTTTGGATTGTTTAATCAAAACATCAGAGATGGAAACAATTCCCTCTTTATAGCGTGCACGATAATTTTCATAGACTTTTCTGGCAAACTGCAACTGTTTTGTATAACTCTTTACATCAGCACTGTTGCTTAAAATCTCAGTTTGCAGTTTTTTTACCTGTAAAGCAATACCACTTTTTGCAAGCGCCACTTGATCTTTTACTTTAAGATGATTCACTTTTGCTTTTTCCAAGTTGGCATCATCTGTTCCGCCGCTAAACAGGTTCCATTGGACTTGGACTCCAACCGTATAGGCGTCTTTCTGGGAAAACTCATTCCAAAGCTTATCATCAGCACTGCCATATTCAGCAAAGCCTCCAACTGTGGGAAGAAAATTTGATTTTTCAACATTAACTGCCATTTCTGTAATCTCTGAGCCTAAAAGTGCTTTTTGTATATCTATATTATTTGCCTCTATTTCACTGACACTCACATGGGGCACAGGTGCCATATCATTCACTTTTTTAATTGATTCTACTTCTGTATTCAGCAAAAAAGAGAGAAATTGATACGCAAGATCACGATTAAGTTTCGCCTGATTAAACATACTTTGAGCTTCTGCCTTACGCGCTTCTACTTCTAAAAAATCTATATTTTGTGCATAACCTTCTTTTTGCATATTTTTTACTATAGACTCCAACCGATCAATATTATGCATGATTTGAGAAAGATTACGGATATAGTTTTCTACCAAAGAGATATCATAAAACGCTTTTTTGGTCTGGAAAATTTTTTCATTAAGAAGCTTTTGTGTGTCCAACTGGCTCATTCTATGCAGAGATTCAGTAATGTTCCCATACTCGGTAAGTTTACCTCCTGTATAAAGAGGAAGCATATAGGAAAGTTTTGTTTGAAAATGGTTTCTTGCTTCTGGGTAGTTAAGTTTATCGGGCTGTGTAGCCAAAAGTACTGGAGCATTATCCGGTAATCCACCCATTTGCCCTAAAAATTCATCAAAACCAAAATCATTAAAATTAGCTTCCCTGCTCTGCAGTTTAAAACCAAACACATTTCCTGCATCATTAGATCGCATCCCCGCAACAGTCAGATCTAATTTACCATAGTGGTGTCCTTTGGCTGCCTTTATCTCGTATTGCTTCATCTGTTCATTAAAACGTGATATTTTTAATTCCAAATTATCTTTTTTTAACATTTCCATAGCATGATTGAGACTTAACTGCTGTACGCCGGCAAAAAGTGGCAATGCAATAGCCCATAAAAGAAAGTATCTTTTGATAAACATAATAGTAGACTCCTAATATAAATATTTATTATAGCACAAGATGTAGTACACTACTATATTACTACGGTATTATATAGATTATAGCAAATTGAATTTGATTTAATGATTAAAAAGAGTTATTTGTATCAATTATTTTGTATATGAAGTTTGTATCGCGTAGCAAGAACATCAATGCTCTTGCTGTGATACATCTACTTAGAGTGTTGCGTGAGATACGCTAATACACGCTGCTAATGATGAAAGTTCATCAAGGACTTTTTTGGAGATCTTCCCATCTACACGCACAACAGCCAATGCTTGCTGCTTGCCATCTCTTCCTAGTCTGAAATCAGAAATATTAAGATTGTTTTGAGCCATAATCCTGCCCACATCACCAATTACTCCCGGTGTGTCTGTATTTCTAAAGAAGATCATTGTACCTTTTGGTTCGACATCCAAAATGTAGTCATCTATTTCAATGACACGTTGAACTGTGCCGTCAAAAACTGTACCGGCAATAGTAATAGTACTCTCAACGGTGGTAAGTTTAATGGCGATTTTATTGGTAAAACCACTTGTATTTGGCTTTACTTCTTTAGTAACATTTATGCCACGATCTTCTGCAACGAATTCAGCATTTACATAGTTTACCTGATCACCTAAAGACTCAGTGATCACGCCAACTGTGGCAAATGTACCCATAGACTCTATATATTCCGCCACAGGTCCTGCTGCCATTACTTTTATAGACTTCACAGCACTTTTGGTAATCTGCGCAGACATATGTCCTATCTTTTGAATAAGCTCAAGATACGGTCTTACAAAATCTGGCAACTCATTCTCTTTAATAGGTAAATTAAGTGCATTGGGGTAGGAGATACCTTTAACAGCCAGTATTGCATTTTCAGCTGCCTGGATTGCAATGTTGCGTTGTGACTCTTTCGTGTTGGCACCAAGGTGTGGTGTCACTGTTACATTATCAAGATCTAGCAAAGGATGGTCAGTTGCAGGTTCTTTGTTAAATACATCAATACCCGCCATGGCAATTTTGCCAGACTTCAAACCTTCAAGAAGTGCATCTTCATCATACAGACCTCCCCTGGCACAGTTAATAAGAATCACACCATCTTTCATTTTAGCAATCTCTTCAAAACCTATTATCCCGACAGTCTCTTGGTTTTTAGGTGTATGAATAGTAATAATGTCACATGCCAAAATATCTTCAAAGTTTTTGGTATAAGCAACATCAAGGTCAGTTGCTTTACTTGGATGGATGTATGGGTCATAAACAAGGACATCCATTTCAAATGCTTTTGCTCTTTTCCCTACTCTTGAACCGATATTACCAAAACCGATAACACCGAGCTTTTTATCTTTAAGCTCTGTACCATACCAGTCTTGTCTTCTCCATACACGGTCAAGCTTTAGGTTGTTATGTGCATAAGGGAATTGCCTTACACATGAAAGCAAATGTGCCATCGTAAGTTCCACCGCAGCAATAGTGTTGGCAGTAGGCACATTCATAATAACAATTCCCTGTTTGCTGGAACCAGGGATGTCTACATTATCTACTCCTACACCAGCACGTACGATAGCTGTAACTTTTTTAGCAGCGGCTAAAAACGCATCATCTACATCCGTAGAAGAGCGTGTAATGGCAACATCTGCTAGAGGAATAATTTCAGAAACAAGTTTGTCTTTAGGTTCATCTGCTGCATTTATCAGTTCTATTTCACTATCATTAGCAAGTATGTCTAATCCAGCTTGATGTATATGATCACAAACAACAATTGTTTTTTTTGACATCTAATAACCTTTTTTGTAAATTTTTTATTTACTTAAATTTTTAAAGTGTTGAAAAAATACGACTAATCGTATGAACTGCCCGCTGAAGGCAGCTCAGTATTAACAATCTCTTGTTAGGGAAGTTGCCTGGATGGCAAGTTTTGAATAAGAGACATGAGAGTGCCTTACAAATAGCTTATCTTTTAAATTTATCACCAAATACATCACCTAGAGTCATGCTGTCTTCTTGGTCCAAGTTAAGTTGGTCCATTGCTTCTCTCTCTTCTTGACGCTCAAGTCTTTTTACAGAAACTCTGATTCGATCTGTGTTACCATCAATGAAGCTGATCACTCCTGTAATCTCTTGGCCTTTTTCGATTTCGTCAAATTTAAGAGGGTGAAGATCTTCTGTTCTTATCAGTGCATCAATATTATCTTCAAGCGAAATAAATACACCAAAGTCTTTTTTGTCTTTTACTGTGCCTGTTACGATAGAGCCATTTTTATGTGTCTGGGCAAATGCTTTCACCGGTGAAGCCTCAAGCGCTTTTTTACTCAATGAAATTTTACCTGCATCCTTGTCGATCTTGATGATTTTCACTTCTACTTCATCACCCACTTTGAGTTCAGATTTTGCATTTTGTGATTTATCCCAAGAGATTTCTTGATTATGTAGCAATCCTTCTACGGCACCAACTCTCACAAATGCACCAAAATCAGTAATAGAAGTTACTGTACCTGTTACAACATCACCCACTCTGTTTTCAGATGTAAATGCATCCATAGGCTTAGGAAGAAGATTTTTAAAGCTTACTCGAAGTCTTCTGCCTTCTTTATCAACCTCTATCACTTCAACATTGATATCTTCACCATTGGTAAGGTAATCTTTAGGGTGCTTCACATTTTTGTCCCAAGAGATTTCAGATACATGAAGAAACGCTTCAAGATCTTCACCAAGATCAACAAATACACCATAAGGTTCGATATTTGAAACTGTAGCAGTTACTGTATCGCCTACGCCGATAATCGCATCAATGTCAGCCCAAGGATCAGGGTTTGCATCTTTAATAGAAAGGGAAAGGTGTCTTTTCTTTTTGTCGTATTCCAAAGCGATAACGTTAACTTCGTCACCCTCTTGAAAATATTTAGAAGGATTGACTGGACCTTTGTGGGAAATATGTGAATAGTGAACAAGACCGTCCATACCGCCAACATCTACAAACATACCATAAGATGTGATTTTTTTAATCTCTCCAACCACGGGGTCTTTACTCTCAAGAAGGGTTCCAACAATTTCGTCAGTTTTAGCTTTATCTCTTTCAATAAGTTCTTTTCTAGAAACGACTACTGAACCTTTTTCTTTATCTACTTTAACGATGACTGCTTTAACTTTTTTACCTATTGGATCTGTTTTAGAAGAGAGGTAAGAGAGTGTACGTGGCATAAAGAATTCTAAACCATCACAGTCTACAACATAACCACCTTTATTTTTCTTAGTAACGATACCTTCAATAATATACTCTTGCTCTTCGTCATACTCAGCGATAAATTCGTTTAGTGCTACTCTTCCAAGTGCAGCTATGTGGGAGATACGACCTCTGCCCATAGTCACAACATCGATAGTGTCGCCTGTTTTAAATGTAAGATTACCCTCTGCGTCTCTGATCTCTGAAAGTGTAAGATTTGCATCTCTGCCACCACCGATATCAATTACTGCTAGGTCATCTTTTTCATCAATTTTAACAATCGTACCTGTAACCAAATCACTTCTTGACTCTGACTTTTTGAACGATTCCTCAAGCATCGCCTCAAAATCTACTTCTTCTATTTCGATATCTTCGAACTTCATACCTATCCTTATGTGTGCCTAATTTTGCGTTATTATACCTGTTTTTATTATGAGAACGCTTATAGAGCAAAGTCCCATAAGGCTACGCTACACGCCGTATGTTCTTCAACATAAGGCTCTCGTGACTAGTCACTTTAAGATTGTTTCCATAAAAGTGGCTCAAAACAAGAGATTAGGAAGAAATGCTCTGCAGGACTTCAAAATAAGTCGGAAATGTTTTAGCTGTACACTCAGGTTCATTGATAGTTACCGAAGCTGGAGAAAGTGTCAAAAGAGAGAAACACATCGCCATTCTATGATCATTATAAGTATCTATAGCTGCATGTTTGAGTACTTTGGGCGGTGTAATTTTAAGATAGTCTTCGCCCTCTTCTACCGAGGCTCCAACTTTGCGAAGTTCTGTAGCCATGGCGAAAAGTCTGTCTGTCTCTTTTACCCGCCAATTATAGATATTTTTAAGTGTAGTAGTACCCTTTGCAAAAAGTGCTGTTGTAGCAATGGTCATTGCGGCGTCTGGTATGTGATTGAAATCCATATCTATGGCATTAAGCTCACCCTTGGTTACAGATACAAAATCATCACCCCATTCTACTTTTGCACCCATTTTTTTAAGCACATCAGCAAAAGCAACATCACCTTGAACACTATTTTTACCAATACCTGTCACTTTAACCGTACCGCCTTTTATAGCAGCAGCAGCCAAAAAATACGAAGCAGAGGAGGCATCTCCTTCCACCATAAAAGAGTCCACTGCTTTATAAGTCTGTCTTCCCCTAATATGAAAAGTCTCATAATTTTTATGTAAAACTTCAACACCAAATACTTTCATAATATGTAAAGTAATATCTATGTATGGTTTAGACACAAGTTCGCCAATGATAGAGATAGTCATGTCTTCTTTTGCCAAAGGAGCGGCAAGCAACAGTGCTGTCAAAAACTGACTCGAAATAGCACCCTCTATCTTTACCTCTCCGCCCATCAAACCATTTGCCTTGATCTCAACGGGCGGATACCCTTCATTCTCTTTATAGGTAATAGTCGCACCCGCTTCTCTCAAAGCATCTACCAAATGCCCTATGGGCCTCTCTTTCATACGAGGTTCACCCGTAAGTAAATAGGTCCCTTCCCCTAAACACAATGCTGCGCAGAGTGGGCGCATGGCAGTACCCGCATTGCCTAAAAACAGTTCTTGTATACCTGTGCTATGTATTGCACCTGAATTACCTACCATAGTACATTCTGTCTTGTTTTCTGAAAGAGTATACTCAATGCCGAGCTGTTTGAGTGCATTGAGCATATGTCTGGTATCATCACTGTCTAAAAGGTTTGTAATCTTTGTTGTTCCATCTGCAAGTGCTGCGAGCAACAGTGCTCTATTTGACAAGCTTTTAGAACCAGGTAGATTTATTTCACCATTTATTTTATTAATGGGTTTGAGTGCAAGTTGATTCATTTACTTTTTGACATCTTGAATTTTATTAATAACATTTTGCACAATCCAATCCGGAGTAGATGCACCCGCAGAGATACCGCAGAGTGTTTTCCCCTTGAACCAATCAGCTTCAAGCTCTTTTTCATTCTCTATCAAGTAACTCTCTTCACAGTAACTCTTACAAATAGAGTGTAACTGTTTTGTATTGGAAGAGTGTCTTCCGCCTATAACTATCATCACATCTGCATCTTTTGCCAACTCAGCTGCTGCATCCTGGTTTTCAAATGTTGCATTACAAATGGTATTAAAGACTCTTACTTCTTTATGTGCAAGGATGAGGGCATTGACCACCTTTAAAAAATCTTCCGGTTTTCTTGTTGTTTGTGCAACTACTGCAACCTTGGAGAGTATCGGTAATCCTGCCAACTCCTTTTCATCTTCTACAATAAAAGCATTCCTCAAATCTTTTGCATAGCTGACAACACCCTTGATTTCAGGATGATTTTTATCTCCAAAAATAATGATGCTATACCCTTCATTACTCATCTTTGCAACAATATTTTGAGGTGTGGTCACATAGGGGCATGTTGCATCTATGATCTCATTTTCCTGTGCCTTAAGCTTAGCAAGTTCATCTTTAGGGATACCATGCGTACGGATCACAACTGCATCTTCAGGCGCAACATCTTCAAACTTTTCGGCCAATTCTATGCCAAAACCCTCTTTAAGACGATTAATCTCATCTTTATTGTGGATAAGCGGACCATAGGTTTTACTGCCTTTATGCTCTTCAGCTATTTTAATGGCCCGTTTTACACCAAAACAAAATCCGTAACTTGTTGCTAATTGTATTTTCATTATTCTTACTCCCTAATTGGGTGCTTTTTGAAAAAAGCACAAAAAACTACACTGACGCTGTGTCACACTTAAAGACATGCACTAGCAATATTCAGCAGTTGGCTCATACGACTAGTCGTATTTTATAAGAACTATCTCAATTGTGCACTACATTTGGTTTCAAGGCTGGTCATGATTTGACCCATCACTGCTTCGATATCAGCCTCTTCGAGCGTTTTTTTCATAGCCTGGATAAAGAATCGAATCGTTAAACTCTTCTTGTCTCCCAATTTTTCATCTTCATAAATATCTACGGGATAAATATCTTTAAGCATAGGAAGTTCCAATGCATTAAGCACTTTAGCCACTTCGTAATAATTGATAGATTTATCTATCACAACAGAGAGATCTTTATAAACACCCTGGAATTTAGAGATAGACTTCGCATTGATATGTTTTGGTAACAATACATCAAAATTTAATTCCGCAATAAATGTTTCAGGAATATCATATTCATCTTGTACTGTCGGATGTAATTTTGTTAAAAAACCGCATATTTTTTCATTTATAACTATATTTGCTGACTGATACGGATGAATAAGTCCATTCTCGTATGTACAAGGTACCAGATCAAACGCTCCAACAGCAGCACCGACTTTCTGTACGAAAGAGGCAAAGTCTATCATCTTTGGTTTTCCGGCATTACTTACATTTTCGCCCTCTACTTGTCCCGAAAAGAGAAACGAAAGTACTTCTGACTCTTCACGTTTGCTACCAAAAACAGCACCTATCTCAAAAAGTGAGATGGATTTCTTTGTGTAATGCACGTTGCGTCTGGCTGCGTTAAGAAGATTTACAAGTATCGTACTTCTTAGCGTGTTGAGTTCTTCTGCAATAGGATTAGAGAGTTCAAGTGCTTTTTCCACTGCAGCAAAACCATACTTTTCCAATACAGCCCTTTCAGTAAAAACATAACTTACGTTTTCATAAAATCCTACGCCCACAGCACGGTTTCTAAACTCTTTTTTAGCTTTATATCTGTCAGTTGTATCATTTAAACGTCTCTTTTCCGCAAAGACAAGAGGTTTTGCCTCAATATTATTAATTCCAATAATACGTACAATCTCTTCAGCGATATCTTGGATATGAATAATATCATGTCTAAATAGTGGTACCCCCACAGCGATAGCCTCATGACCCATAGAACTTATATCAAACCCAAGTTTCTTTAAAATCGTTACTATTTTACCTATCTCAACATCCATACCCACAATAGCAGATATCTCACTGGCCTCTACGATGATAGTTTCATATTCTCTGCTTACATCCACATTTAAAGAACCCTCATAACAGTTAATGTCTGTATAATAATCCAGTAATGAAGCCAAGAAAGAAAGACCAAATCTAAGATCTGGGTTACTTCCTCTTGATGTTTTATAATAAAGGGTATCTTTTTGAAAAGAAGTAGTTGAAACTGCTTCCACTAAAGTTTCGGGATTAATATAACTCGCTTCCAACAAAAGCTCTTTACTGCCATCATTTGCTGTAACTTCTTCTTTTTGGTTCACACCAACGACGGAAAGCACTTGATTGTTACCTATGATCTCTATAATCCCTTTGATTTTAGAAGTTGGTTTGACTGCTACTTTCCCTTCTTCATTACGAAAAGAAGTGCTGTCATACGCTCGCAGAATCACTCCTGTTGTATGGGTAGCATAAGCCAATATACTTGCCAATTTACCCTCTGCTTCTACACCTACCATAGCCAAACGTAACTGTATAAGAAAACTCTTATCAATATGATCTATGGTCGCACGTTTATAGTGCAAGTCAGCATCCATTTCACCATCACTATAAAGTTCTGCATCTCTGGCGATACCAAGCTTCATCTTCTCTGCTTCTTTGTATTCAAAAGGTTTCATCTGAATATCAAGTGCTGCACTTAGGTCCCTTGCTACACCATAAATACTAAGACAGTCGCCTCTGTTGGCTGTAAGTTCAAGCTCAATGATCGTGTCTGCCACCGCCTCATAAGAACCAAATTCACGTCCTACTTCAAGCTCGCCGATACTCGTATCAAGTATCATAATACCTTGACCCATATCAGGCAGTCCCAGTTCAGAAGAGGAACAAACCATCCCTTCACTCTCCACACCACGGAGTTTTGCATGCTTGATGACGAAATCACCAGGCAGCACTGCACCTATCGTTGCTACTGCCACATACTCTGCCTCTACAACATTGTCTGCTCCACAGACTATCTGTCTTACGCCTGCACCTACATCTATCTGGCACACGTTAAGCTTATCTGCATCAGGATGCTTTTCACAAGAGAGTATTTTACCTACAACTACTTTTGGTGCAATCTTTATTTGCGTAAGGCTGTCAACTTCCAATCCAATAGAGTTAAACGTTTCATAAAGCTTTTCATTAGATACATTACTAAGGTCTATAAATTCGTTTAACCAACTTCTTGTTACTATCATCTAAACTGCTCCAATAAACGAATATCACCTTCAAACAAAGATCTCAAATCAGGTATTTTGTGCATAAGCATTGCAAAACGCTCTACACCCAGCCCAAATGCATAACCACTCACATCTTCATACCCCACCGCCTTAAAGACATTCGGATCAACGATACCGCAGCCAAGGACTTCTAACCATCCAGTATGAGAACAAACTCTACATCCTTTACCTTCACAGAAGATACAAGAGATATCCACTTCCGCCGAAGGCTCGGTGAACGGAAAAAAACTTGGTCTAAAACGTACTTCAACATCACCAAACATATACTGTAAAAAGTCAGTCAAAATTGCTTTGAGGTTTGCAAAACTCACTTTGCCTTTGTCCTCCACCACAAGCCCCTCTACCTGATGAAACATCGGTGTATGCGTCAAATCATAATCTCTACGAAATACACTGCCTGGTGCGATCATCCTGATTGGAGGCTTTCTTTGCATCATTGTACGTATCTGTACAGGTGAAGTGTGTGTGCGAAGTAATCCTCCATCATTGAAATAGAATGTATCTTGCATGTCTCTGGCGGGATGGTGTTTAGGCAAGTTTAGGGCTTCAAAGTTATGAAAGTCATCTTCTACCATAGGTCCGCTCTCTACGGCAAAGTTTAACGCTACAAAGTAATCAATAATTTTATCCATCGTTTGCATAACCGGGTGAAGTGCACCTTTTTGCGCCAGTGTGCCATAAAGAGAAACATCTATCGCTTCGCTTTTAAGTACTCTTTGCATCTCCTGGGACTTAAGTGTTTCATACCGTACATCAAAAGCGTTTTGCAATACTGTCTTACTCTTGTTCAGACCCTCTGCAAATGCTTTTTTCTCTGCTCCAGGCACATCTTTCATTTTAGCAAATTGTGCCGCTAAAACACCCTTCTTGCCAAAAAGTTCAACACGTACTTTTTCCAGTGTTTCAAGCGAATCTGCCTGAATGATTTTCTCTTCTAGATTTTCCATAAAACTCCATTTACAAAACGCTTTCATGTCTCTTATTCAAAACTTGCCGTCCAGACAACTTCCCTAACAAGAGATTGTTAACACTAAATTTCACCTAAAGGTATTTCCTTTGGTCATTTCAGCAGCAGGCTGCTCCTGCGACTAGCCACATAAACATTTACGCTCTAGTTTACTGTGCATAATTGTACGTGATTTTATCCAAATGTAACTAATAGTGGGATTTATTGCTACTTTTTTGCATTATACCTTAACTATATTAGACTTAAAGTAACGACGTCATACTCATGCTTGACACATGTATCCACAAATCGATATGATAAGAGAAATAAAAATAAATCAAATAACCAAAGGGTAATAACATGTGTATATTCTGCAAGATCGTAAATGGAGAGATCCCAAACAATACAGTTCATGAAAGCGAACATTTTTTAGCGTTCCATGACCTCTACCCAAAGGCACCTATCCACATTCTCATTATCCCAAAAGAGCATGTAGATTGTTTTCAGGATGTTAGTGCTGAGACCATGGGTGCACTTACAGAGTTTGCACAAGAAGTAGCGACAAAAGTAGGTATAGACAAAACAGGCTACAGACTCATCACCAACAATGGATCAGACGGAGGGCAAGAGATATTTCATCTACATTTCCATATGCTAGGTGGGTCGAAACTCGTATGGGACCATGCGCACGAAGATGCACATAGAAGTCTATAAAATTTTCATCTTTACACTCTTTTTTATCCCTGGGTTCAGGGATGAAAAAATATCCATATTCGTATAAATCTTCTTTCTGCGCTCCATATAACCTATGCTATCATAAAATACGAAAATCAAAATATGCAAATATTTTTCCAAGGGGTCCTACTGCTGTATAGAGTCATATGGGGAGTTATGGGCCCAAGATACTCCCTATTTAGTGATTTCAATCTAAATATCACGGCTCTCAAAGAGTACCTCTTTTCACTTTTTAATCCTAGAAAAAAGTATATCGGCCACAATCCCGCAGCTAGTTATGTAATGATTGGCATCATCATCGTGATGCTCTTGCTTACCATAACCGGATTTCTAACTTATGGTACTCAAGAAAACAAGGGTTTCTTTGCTTTTTTGAATGCTACATTCTTTAAAGATATGGAGCTGTTTGAAGATATCCACGAATTTCTCGGCACTGTTTTATGGTTTTTTATCACTGCGCATGTCGGCGGTGTTTTGCTTGATAGATTATTACATCCCCAAAATGGTACCCTGACATCTATACTTAATGGAAATAAAAATATGGAAGGGGAAAACATAAAACTGACACTCTTTCAAAAGGCAGTAGCCTTTATCGGTATCGGGCTATGTGTCTTCATTTTGATTTACGCTTTAAGTGGAAATGCGAACATGATTACTGGTTAAATCAAACGCTAAGTGAGATAGACATTCCATCTTCATAGAGATGGAAAAGAAAAACTGTCGTAACTGGAGAAAATATCAATTCTTTTTCTGCTCATCTACTCTTTTTGCAATCACTTGATTATCTATGCCCCCAGAGTATTGATACACAAGAGACCCTCCATTTCTTCCTTGATAGAGTGAAGTCATCAATACAATACTAATCAAAGCGACAGAGAGGTATTCAAGAGCATAAGAGTTTTTAGACAGAGCAAACCATTTCGTCAAAGTAGTGACAAACAGAAGGGCTACTACAACAAAACCTAATATTTTATGGTTATTCAAGACATTAACACCCTCTTGTAAAATCATAGTAGTTCCCATAATTTTTTCTGCATCGTTCAATCCGCTTAATACTGCAGCAAAGGATACCAACAGTGCAAAAGCTATGATACGTGTTGCAGCTTTTGAGTAAGCTTTGTCTTTAGTCACCATATAGGTAAATTGGGAAAAGAGAGCCACGACCGGCAAAGCAACAACAAAGTGTACAAATGGAGGGTGCATAACGTTCATATTAATTCCTACTTTTTATATAATTCCCATTGTAGCATCAAATAAGTTAATCTAATATTAATTTATAGGTAGGCAATCATATCATTTATTCCCTATCTTACGCAGAAATATGCGCTGGAATTTATCGTACTTGATATCACACTTTAGAAAATGAATTACTTTGGGTTGCTAACCATATCTTCATACTTTCCACCTGCTCTAAAGTTCTGACCGTAGCAGTTCCTCCTTCTGACTGACGAGCGTTCATCGAGGCACGGTTATCAAGGAGAGCTATTACACCTTCACCTATACGTTCATCTATACTTTGTAAATCTCTCAAAGAAAGCTCAGAAATGTCTAGTTCTTTTTCTTCTGCTAAATTTACTACATTACCGGTGATGTGATAAGCGTCACGGAACGGTAAACCTGCCTCCTTTACAAGATAGTCAGCCAAATCTGTTGCACAGAGATGTCCTATCATACACGCAGCTTCCATCCGTTCTGCGTTCACTGTCATATCGGCTATCATCTCGTTGAGTACTTGCAGTGAGAGAAGTGCTGTTCTTACAGAGTCAAATACTCCTTCTTTATCCTCTTGCATATCTTTATTGTATGCAAGAGGCAAACCTTTCATAACTGTAAGCAGGGAAACAAGGTTCCCATTTACTCGACCTGTTTTTCCACGAAGAAGCTCAGGTATATCCGGATTTTTCTTTTGTGGCATGATGGAAGAGCCTGTAGCATGTTTGTCACTTAGCGTCACCCATCTAAATTCACTTGCAGACCACAAGATAAGCTCTTCACTCAAACGACTCATATGCATCATCATTGCACTGATATTAAAAAGGATTTCAAGTGCAAAGTCTCTGTCACTTACAGTATCTAGACAGTTCAGGGTCGGGGCACTGAAGCCGAGTCTATCTGAAGTAATCTGACGGGAAATATTGTGCGGCGTACCTGCCAATGCAGCACAACCTATGGGTGAAAAGTTATTACGCTGATAAGAGCTCATAAAACGCTCATAATCACGTTTAAACATACTCGCATAAGCCATCATATGGTAACCGAAATTTATAGGCTGTGCATGTTGTAGGTGCGTCATACCCGGCAGTATCACTTCCGCATTAAGTTGGGCAGTTTTCACAAAAGTAGCGATGTTTTCCAAAAGTAAATCAGTAATATGTTTAGTATTTTTCTGGACATAAAGCCTAAAATCAAGTGCCACCTGGTCGTTACGACTTCTAGCAGTATGCAGACGTTTACCAGCGTCACCTATCTTCATAGTGAGTCTTCCCTCTATAGCCATATGAATATCTTCATCATCACCATCAAGCTTAAATTTTCCAGACTCTATTTCACCCAGTATCTCACACAACCCAGCTTCTATCTGTTCATAATCCTCTCTGGAAATGATCTTCTGCTCACAAAGCATATATGCATGTGCGCGTGAACCTTCTATATCTTCACGATAAAGTATTTTATCAAAAGGCAGAGAGTTATTGAGATCTTGAAGTAACTTTGAACTCTTTTCAGAAATTCTTGCAGAAGCAATTTTTTTAGACATGGATATTCCTAAATAATTAATTGATGTATTTTATCGTAAAGTAGATTTGAAAGAGAAATAACCCAAAGAGCCCCACAAACAAGGGGAAGTTATTATCTAGGGAGATAAAAAGAGGGGCTCTTTTGTAAAAGGCGACCATAGAGCAAACAAGGAGTCTACAATTTTGGACAAGGAGTAAAACAAGCTCTTAAGAGAGGCTGCCTTTTCTAATACCATTATAAACTATAAGTATTAATAGAGTATTAACTGACGATTAATCAATGGTTT
>JACDJC010000123.1_pt1 | contig 100130 bp, 84 predicted proteins | sample 7454191 | NCBI WGS metagenome assembly JACDJC01 (sample SAMN14253291, study PRJNA609438) | sludge metagenome | isolation source: sludge after 25d culture with pyrite and EDTA | collected 2018-12-20 | reverse complement strand
TCGCCGCGGCCTTCACGCACGAACACCGGCAGGATGAGATCGGCGGGCTGGAGTCGGGTTTCGCGCATCAGCGCGCGCGAGAACGCATCACGGCGCATGCGCCGCATGCGCGTAACGGGATAGCTCATGGGAACACCTGATTGAACTGCATGAATCGGCGGCGGTCATTGTACGCCGCGCGCCACGCGGGCAGGCGGCCGACGCCGCCCAGGCGAGTGCGCCCGCCCGCCCAGGCGCGCCCTTGGCACGGCGCGGCACGCGGGATCGACAAGCCGCGAAACGCAACCACATCGACCGTTAAGCGAATGTTATGACTTTTGCGAGTAACCTGCTAAAGTCGCTCTATCCCGCTGTTTCACAAGTTCAAGAACAGATACCGACCATGCTGCCCCCGTTCCTCCTCACCCTTGTCGCCACCCTGCTCGTGCTGGCGGTTGCGTCGATCCGGAGGATCCCGGAGGGGCAGGTCTATGCGCTGCGCCGCCTCGGCGGCCACACCCGCCTGCTGGGCGCGGGCACGCATTTCACCCTGCCGCTGATCGAGCGCGTCGCGCACAAGATCAGCCTGGGGGGCTCGCAGATCACCGTCGAATCGGCCGACGCCGCGCGGCGCGCCACGATCTACTTCCAGGTGATCGACCCGGCCCGCATGGGCAGCGCCATTGGCGAATCGGGCAGCCGCGTGCGTGCCCAGGCGCGTCGTCTGCTGGACGAGAACCCGGGCCCGACCAGCCGCGTGGCGCTGAAGCAGGCGCTGCAGGACACCTTCGGTGCGCGCGGCCTGCGCATCGTGCGCGTGGATCTGGAAGCCCGCGACTGACCCACCGGGTGGCTTTTCGCCCGCCGCGCCCCGATACTGCGCGGCCCGTACCGGTGCGACCATGATGCCCGACCGCGACCCGCTGCGGCAGCGCCTGCTCGCCGGGCTTGCCGCGCTCGACCTCGATGTGCCCTCCGGCGGCGTCGCGCAGCTGCTCGACTACATCGCCCTGCTGGCCCGCTGGAACGCCGCCTTCAACCTGAGCGCGGTGCGCGATCCGGCCGAGATGGTCACCCGCCACCTGCTCGATTCGCTGGCCATCGCGCGCCTGGTCAGTGGCGCGACCCTGGCCGACCTGGGCGCCGGCGCCGGCCTGCCGGGGCTGCCCCTGGCCATCATCGCGCCGGAGCGCGCGGTCACCCTGGTCGATTCCAACGGCAAGAAGGCGCGCTTCCTGCGCGCGGCGGTGCGCGAGCTTGGCCTGCCCAACGTGCGCGTGGCCGAATGCCGGGTGCAGGACCTGCAAGGCCGGTTCGATTGCATCACCGCGCGCGCCTTTGCCAGCCTGGCCGACATGCTCGCGTGGGGCGGCCACCTGCTCGCGGCGCACGGCACCTGGCTGGCCCTCAAGGGGCGGCGTCCGGATGCCGAGTTGGCGGCCCTGCCGGAGGGGTTCGTGGTCGATGCGGTGACGCCGCTCGCAGTACCCGGTTTGGACGCGGCCCGCCATGTCGTGATAATCAGGCATGCTGCGGGGGCGACTCCGCCTCCTCGAACAGTCCCCGAACCATGACGCGCATCATCGCCATCGCCAACCAGAAGGGCGGGGTCGGCAAGACCACCACCGCCGTCAACCTCGCCGCGGCGCTGGCGGAAACGCGGCGCAAGGTGCTGCTGATCGACTTCGACCCGCAGGGCAACGCCACCATGGCGGCCGGCGTGGACAAGCGCACGGCCAAGCCGGGCGGCTGCGAGGTGCTGCTCGGCGAGGCGGCCATCACCGCGGCCATCGTGCCGACCGAGGGCGGCTTCGACCTGTTGCCCGGTGGCGCCGACCTCACCGCGGCCGAACTCAAGCTGATGGACGAGCTGGCGCGCGAGTCGCGCCTGAAGGAATACCTCGCCCAGTTGGGCGAGCATTACCACACCATCCTGATCGATTGCCCGCCGACCCTGCACCTGCTGACCATCAATGCGCTCACCGCCGCCCATGGCGTGCTGATTCCGGTGCAGTGCGAGTATTTCGCGCTGGAAGGCCTGTCGAGCCTGCTCGACACGATCAAGGCGGTGCGCCTGCGACTCAACCCGCAGCTCGAGGTCGAGGGCCTGCTGCGCACCATGTACGACATGCGCAACAACCTCGGCAACGAGGTGTCGCTGCAACTGGCCAAGCATTTCGGAGACAAGGTGTTCCGCTCCATCATCCCGCGCAACGTGCGCCTGGCCGAGGCCCCCAGCCACGGCAAGCCGATCAATCTGTACGACCGCGAATCGCGCGGCGCCATCGCCTATCTGGGCCTGGCCGGCGAGATGCTGCGCCGCGAAGGCGCCGCCGCGGCGGCGGCGCGCCCGGGGCAGGCGTGATGGCGACCAGGAAGCGTGGGCTCGGCCGTGGCCTCGATGCCCTGCTCGGGGCCGATTCCGACACGGCGATCGCCGCACAGGGTGAAGGCGAACTGCGCAGCCTGGCAGTGACCGTCATCCAGCCCGGCCAGTACCAGCCGCGCCAGCGCATCGACGCCGAGCCGCTGGAAGAGCTGGCCGCCTCGATCAAGGCCCAGGGCCTGATCCAGCCGGTCGTGGTGCGCGCGATCGCCCCGGGACGCTACGAGCTGATTGCCGGCGAACGGCGCTGGCGCGCGGCGCAGAAGGCCGGGCTCGAGGAAATCCCGGCCCTGGTCAAGACGGTGCCCGACCAGGCCGTGGTGGCCATGGCGCTGATCGAGAACATCCAGCGTGAGGACCTTTCCGCCCTGGAGGAAGCCCAGGCGCTGGCGCGGCTCATCGAGGAGTTCGGCCTCACCCACCAGCAGGCCGCCGATGCGGTCGGCCGCTCGCGCGCGGCGGTGTCGAACCTGCTGCGCCTGCTGGAACTGCCGGCCGAGATCAAGCGCCTGCTCGACGAACGCAAGCTCGACATGGGTCACGCGCGGGCGCTCGGTTCACTCCCCGAGGCGCGCGCCATCGCGCTTGCCCGGGAAGCCGCCCGTCGCGGCTGGTCGGTGCGCGAGCTCGAGGAGGCGGTGCGCCGCGCGACCACGCTGCCGGACGCCGCCGGCAACAAGCCCAGGGCGCGACCCGATCCGAACATCGAGGCACTGGAGCGCGACCTGGCCGAAAAGCTCGCCACCCGCGTGCAACTCGCCCACGCGCGCGGCGGCAAGGGCAAGCTGGTCATCCACTACCACAGCCTGGACGAGCTGGACGGGATCCTGGCAAGGATCCGCTGAGGGTTGGCGCAAGATCGGGGGTTGACTCGCGGCGCAAGGTTCCCCGCAAGGACTGCAGCTTGCGTGCACCGGGTGAGCGTGCCGAGCGCACGGCGCGGACGCGAGGCCGCGGTTGCGGCGCGCATTTGAGGGCCGCTCGCGCATTCCACGGGGATTCGGTGCATGGCACTGACGGCGTCGGTCGTCGGCTGCGTTGCCGCCCACTGGGGCGACTCGGGTGACGCATGACTTGCCGTTCGATTCGGGCGACCGCCAGGAAATGGAGTCGCCGCGGGGCTGAAGGGCGGGGCGGCTGTGGTGCAGTTGCCTGCTGTGCTGCAGACCCTCCGCAGATGTAATATCCAGCACCGGGCCGCGGGGAGACCGCCATGATGCTTCGGGCAATTTCGCTGGCCGGCGCGTTGCTGGCCATGAGCCTCGCCGCTTTCGCCGGCCCGCCGGTCGCGCCGGTGCGTGACGTGCCCCAGGTGCTGCATGGCGTCACGGTGCACGATCCCTACCGCGACTTCGAGGATCTCAAGTCCCCGTCCACGCAAGCATGGCTGAAGACGCAGGGTGCTTACGCCGAGAGCGTTCTGGCGAACATGCCCGAGCGGCAGGCCCTGACCGATCGCGTCGAGGCCCTGTCGCGCTCGACAGGCGACCTCGTGGGCAGGGTGGTGCGCGGGGCGGGCGAGCAACTCTTCTACCTCAAACGCGCGCCCGGGCATGCCCAGTTCAAACTTGTCGCGCGCAGCGGCCTGACCGCGCCGGAGCGTACCCTGGTCGATCCCGATGAAATGACCGGGCGCGCCGGGGGTGTGCCATACACGATCGACTATTTCATGCCGTCCTGGGACGGCAAGTACGTGGCGTATGGCCTGTCGGCCGGCGGCTCCGAGGACGCCTCGCTCTACGTGATGGACGTGGCCAGCGGCAAGACCCTGGGCGAGCCCATATCGCGCGTGCACGACCCCCGCGTGCACTGGACCCCGGACAGCCGCAGCCTGAGCTACAACCAGGTGCGCGCGCTGCCGCCCGGCACTGCGCCCACGGAGGCCTACCTGGACAGCACGGTGTTCCTGCTGCGCGTGGGCATGCCCGAACGCAGCGCGCGAGCGTTGTTCGGGCCGCTGGTCGACAAGGATCTTCGACTGGAGCGCCTGGACGTGGGCGAGGTGTATTTCCATCCGACCAGCCGCTTCATGGTGGCGCGCACCACGGACACGACGGTGCCCGAGGGCAAGCTCTTCGTCGCTCCGCTGAGCGAGCTGACCAAGGCGACGATCGCATGGCGTCAGGTGTCGGCCTTTGCGGACCGGATCACGGACATGGTGCTGGCGCATGACACCTTGTACCTGCGCACCACCAAAGGTGCCCCGCGCGGGCGCTGGCTGGCGCTGGATCTGGCCGCCGGGGGCGGCATCGAAACCGCCCGGGTGGTGATGGACGCGCCCGGACGCGGCGTGCTCGATACCCTGCGCGTGGGTGGCCACGGTGCGCTGTACGTCGAGGTCTCCGAGGGGTTCACCACGCGCACCCTGCGCGTTGGCAGCGCCGGGAAGGCGCCGATCGACATGGCCCCGGCAATCAAGGGCAGCACCTTCAGCATCGGGGACCCGCTGCACAGCCATGACGATCTCTGGATCGTGAGCAGCAGTTGGACGGAGCCTTTCAAGGTCCTGCGCACCATTGGCCCCACCCAGCCTGCCGTCGACACCGGCCTGCTGCAACTCAAGGTGCCGCCTGGCACCCCGCCCCTTACCGTGAGCGAGGTGACGGTGCCAAGCCACGACGGTGTGCAGGTGCCGCTCGCCATCATCCACCGCGCCGACCTCAAGCGCGACGCGCCCCACCCTACCCTGCTGGAAGGTTATGGCGCCTACGGCCACTCGTTCGCTGCCTACTTCGACCCGCGCAGCATGGCGTGGCTGGAGCGCGGCGGTGTGCTGGCCTACGCCAACGTCCGCGGCAGCGGTGCCTTCGGTGACGACTGGCACCGCGCCGGCTTCAAGGCCACCAAGCCCAACACCTGGAAGGATGGCATCGCCAGCGCCAAGTACCTGATCGACAAGGGCTACGCCACGCCGGCCACCCTGGGCATCTGGGGGACTTCCGCGGGCGGCATCTTCGTCGGCCGCGCAGTGACCGAGGCGCCGCAGCTCTTCGCCGCCGCGGTATTCGAGGTCGGCATCATGGACATGCTCCGCTTCGAGGAATCGGCGAACGGCATCACCAACGTCAGCGAGTTCGGCAGCGTGAAGGACGAAGCCGGGTTCAAGGCGCTGCGGCAGATGAGCACGTACCACCACATCACCGACGGCACGGCCTACCCGGCGGTCCTCTTCATCCACGGGATGAACGATCCGCGGGTGGACGTGTGGCACAGTGCCAAGGCCGCCGCGCGCCTGCAGGCTGCCAGCAGCAGCGGCAAGCCCATCCTCCTGCGCCTGGACGGGCAGGCTGGCCACGGCCTGGGCAGCACCGCCGGGCAGGAGAACCACAAGCTGGCGGACATCTATGCCTTCCTGCTATGGCAATTCGGCGCGACGGCCAGCAGGCCCTGAGCCGCGCGTCCAGACGCTTGCTGCCCATGCCGCATGGCGCAGAACGCCTGGCACCGGCTGCGCGGCGACGGCATCCAGCGCGGCAACGCCGCCGCTCAACCCACCGGCTTGACGCCGATCAGGGCCAGATGCAGCCAGAAGGCAAAGACCGCCCAGGCAAGCACCCCCACGACCACCACGATGGCATCCCCGGCCAGCGTGCCTGGCGGGTATTGCACGCCGGCGCGCCGGTCGCGGCGACGGGAAATCACGAAGTCCACCAGTGCCCACGCCAGGAACGCACCGAACAGCACCAGGTCGTGCTGGAAGCGCGTGACCAGCAGGTGTCCGAACGCCCACAGCGCCACGCCGGCGAGCATCGGATGGCCGAGCCAGGCCTTGAAGTGATTGCGCGGCACATAGGCGGCGACGATCAGGATGAAGGCGGCAAGCGTGAGCAGGTGGTTCACGTGCTGCAGGCCCAACGGCGGCGACCACGCCAGCAGCGGCGCCTGCCGCGCCTGGCCGAAGCCGACGATGATGAGCACGAATCCGGCGATCGACACCACCGCGTACAGCGCCTTCCAGGGCAGCAGTCCCATCCGCGCCACCCGCTGCGCCCGCCAGCCCGGCGCGATCATCTGCGTGGAGTGGGCGCCGAGGAACAGCACCAGACCGAGCAGCATCAGGGTCATAAGCAGTCTCCGCTGATTGGGGGGTTGAGCGCAGCCCGAGCATGCCAGCAGGACTCGCGCAGCGAAAGCCCGCGGCAGGCGGCTCGGCGTCGGCAACGCGGCCGGCGCGCTTCAACCCCTGCTGCAAGGCGAGCGTGGCAATGCAGTCACCGGCACCGATCGGCGATAATGCGACGCTTGTGCGTGGATTGCCTGCCCGATGCCCGAACTGTCCGTCGTCGTGCCCGTGTTCAACGAGCGGGACAACATCCTGCCACTGCTGGGCGAGATTGCCGCGGCGCTGCGCGGGCGCGTCGGCTTCGAGGTCGTGTACGTGGATGACGCCAGCCGCGATGACACGCTGGCGATGCTGCAGCAGGCCAAGGCCACGTTTCCCGAATTGCGCGTGATCCGCCACCATGCGCAGAGTGGCCAGAGCACGGCGATCCGCAATGGCGTCAAGGCGGCGCGCGCGGCGTGGATCGCCACACTCGATGGCGACGGACAGAACGACCCGGCCGACATTCCGAAACTGCTCGCCTTGCGCGATGCGTCGCCGGCCACCATCAAGCTGTTTGCCGGCTGGCGGGTGGCGCGGCGCGATTCTGGCAGCAAGCGCTGGGCCTCGCGCTGGGCCAACGCCATTCGCGCACGCATCTTGCACGATGCCACGCCCGATACCGGCTGCGGTCTCAAGCTGTTCGAGCGCGAGGCGTTCCTCGAGCTGCCCTGGTTCGACCACATGCATCGCTACCTTCCGGCGCTGATGCAACGCGCCGGCTGGCAGGTGGTGTCGGTGCCGGTGAACCATCGCCCGCGCACCACCGGCCAATCGAAGTACAACAACCTGGGTCGCGCGCTGGTCGGCATCGCCGACCTGCGCGGCGTTGCCTGGCTGATCCGCCGCGCCCGCCGGACCACCACCGAAGAACTCTGATGCCCACCTCCATCGTCATCGTCGACGACTTCCTCGGCAACCCGCAGGCCCTGCGCGAGAAGGCGCTTGAGCTCGAATATCCGCCACAGGACGGGGCCTTTCCGGGCCGCAATTCGCGGCAACGCGTGCAGCTCGACGGCCTCGTGCCGCAGGTCTCGCGCATCCTCGGCGAGCCCTTGCGCCTGCTCGATCCGCCGCAGTCACACGCCAAGTGCCGCATCACCCTGGCCGCCGACCGCGGCCGTGCCAGGGTGCACGTGGACCAGTCGCACTGGTCGGGAATCCTCTATCTCAGCCTGCCCGAACATTGCGCGGGTGGCACCGAGTTCTTCCGCCACAGGCGCACCGGCACCGAGCGCGGACCGCTCAACGCGGAGGAACTGCATGCCATGGGCTACGCCTCCATGCAGGACATGCATCGCGACATCATCGAGCGCGACAGCAACGACGAGAGCGCCTGGGAACTGACCCTGCGCGTACCGATGCGCTTCAACCGCCTGCTGTTGCTGCGACCCTGGCTGTGGCACACCGCCGGTGAGGGCTTCGGCGATACGCTGGCCAATGGGCGGCTGGTGTATCTGATGTTCTTTGGTTCGGCTGGCTGAACGCGGCGCCGCACATGCTGCTGCCGCTGCGCAATGCCGCGGCGACCCCCTCTGGTGGTGAAAGGCGACGACCGCGCCGCGGTTCGTCACCTGGAGACATTGCGCCTGGCGCCAGTGCGTCCGGACCCTGCATCGATCGGCGTGTTTGGTTCTCTCGCTCAACTGCGCTATTGGGTATTGCCAGGCGCCAATGAGCGCGGCCTGTCCCTTGCAGGCGATCGTCGGCACGCATGTTCTGCCCCCGCGGGGGACGTGTGCAAGCGCGCGTGGAAACCGCCAGCCCGCGCGAATCTGCTTTGGCGTTTCCAATGGAGAGCATGCTGATGCAACGAAAGATCCTGATCATGGCCCTCGCGGCGGCCGCCTGGCCAATGTCGGCGATGGCGCAAACCGCGGCCGACGGCGGTCCGCTGCTGGACAGCGCGCGTGCAGCCGAGACCGAACCTGCCGCTCCCCCGGCCGGGACGGCCTGGACGACCGCGCTCGGCTACGATTTCCGCCGCGTCAGCGACGGCCAGACGCTGGCATCCAATCCGACCCTTGGCACGTTCTGGTGCGTGGCGCCCTCGAGCCTCGAGTACGCGTATGCGCGCCTGGACATCCCCAAATTCCGCAAGATCCGCTACTTCCGGCTGTGGGGCCAGGATTTCTCGTCTACCAAGAACGTGAGCGCCATTCTGCGCCGCGTGTGCCTGCCCGATACGGCTGCCGCCGCCAATCCGGTGCAGACGACGCTGGCGACGGTGAGCAGCAGCGGCAGCCCCGGCGGTTTCACGGTCAACGCGACGATCGATCCCCCGGTCGAGGTCGACAGTGGGCAATGCACCTACTGGGCCTACGTCTACATGCCCGGTTGCACCAACCTGTCGGTTCGCAAGGTCTTCGTGGAGCACACCGAATGAACATCTCCAGGACCTGTGTTCCCCTCCTCGTCGCGGCCTGCCTGTCCATTACCGCCGCGCAGGCCAACGACAGCCGCAAGGATCATCAGTACGAGCTGTGGGGCATCAGCGGCACGGCCGGGCAGCCCGCGCAGACGGATGACCAGTACACGCACTCCAACGGCGGGTATCAATGCACGAATGCGGCGACACGACCGGTGCCACATGTCGTGCGCTACCCGTTCACCATTCCCGACACGAATTACCTCAACTGGGTCACGGTCCATGCCCGCCACACCAGCGACGCGCCGCCGATGGAGCTGGCGGTATTGAAGACCTGCCTCGCCTGGCACAGCACGGAGCCGCCGGTGACCACCGAGCTCGTCGCCTGGCCCGTGCAGCTGCCGCCCGGCGAAGGATATTTCTCGGTGCCGCTCGGCGTTCATGATACGCCGGACACCTACAACTGCCGCTATTGGGTCGAAGCGCGTATCGACATCAGCGCGATCCCGTGCACGACCGGCATCAGCTACATCCAGAAGATCCGCCTCGAGCACACGCTGAGGGACCGCATCTTCCGCGGCATGTTCAACACCAACGCACCGACCACGCCATGAAGAGGGAGAGCATGATGAACGCATCACGCGCGCGTGCCTGCGCCCTGTCGGGCCTGCTGCTGGCAGGCACCGCCCTCGCCGCCGGTCCGCAACCTGGCGATATCCGCGTCACCGATCCTGCCGAGATCCTCGAGCTTGGCTTCGACCCGCTGCACGATGAGGTCTGGCGGGCGCCGCCGGTCGAGCAGGTCACCGACGATCAGGCCGCCAAAACCGAGGCGCCGGAAACGCCCAGTGCACTGGACGACCCATGGTGGGCTTCCGTCTCGGGTACCGACTTCCACTTCCGTGGCCAGGGCGCGCAGTTCCACGCAGGCCCGGACATGAGCGTGTCCTGCAAGCCCGGCTCGCCGGTGCGCACCGCCGATGCGGCGATCCAGTTCCCCGGCGATCGCAAGTTGACCCATTTCCAGGCCTGGACCGTCGACAACTCGACCAGCGCCGGCGTCGATGTGACGCTGTGGGAGGTGTGCCAAAGCGAGCTTTCGGCGAACCCCGATTATCGCACGGTCGTCTCGCTGGGCGCCGTCACGACCGGCACGGCCAGCGCGCCAGGCGCGGGCTATGCATCGCAGGCCATCCCGGGCGAACGCTGGGTGCGCAGCTCGATCTGCACCTATTTCGTGCGCGCCACCTTCAGCGCCTGCGCGAATTCCGACGTACGCGTGCAGAAGGCGCGCGTGTTGTGGGGCCGGTGAGCTCAGGCGCCGGCCCCTGCGGGTGAGGGGCGTTCATCACGACGCCCTGGCAACGCGGTAGAGCCCGAGGGCACGCGCCGGCCCCGGCTGCCGGGGCCGGCGCCCACCGTCCGCCATCGCATGCGGAGCGGTGGATGTGAGCGAGCCATGGGGCGCCGCCCCGGCCTGCGACTTCGCTGCGGCGCAGGCCGCCGGCACGGCAGATGTCAAGTCTGTGCGCGAAATTCCGCTATTGTCTGCCTTGTTGGAAGGAATTCGCCCGGGCGCGGCGTGCGCCATGGGTGAAGGTGCGTCGCGGCGCCCCATGGCGCTGCTACATCCACGCGTGGCGAACCGGACCCCGCGCCACGCGGCTTGCCTGGGTTCGAACTGGAGAGCTGAGGATCATGCAACGAACATGCCTGACCGTCGCCCTGGCGCTTGCCATGGGCACCGCCGGTGCGGCCCTGCCGCTGGATGAACAGGTGCCCGGCGCCGTCGTATCCATGACCGCGGACGCCGCACCCTGGACCTTCGATGCCGATGCCGGCATCACCGAGGCCGAATTGCTGCCCGCCGAAATGTTGCCCGGCGTGACCTGGACCAATGCCTTGGGCGTGGACTTTCGCTCCAACGGAAACCTGTTGTCGTACGCCACGCACCCGACCACCGGCAGCTTCTTCTGCCAGGAACCGGCAACCAATCTCTGGGCCTACGCGCGCCTGGACATCCCGCACGGGCGCAAGATGACGTACTTCCGCATGTGGGGCCAGGATTTTTCCGCCACGGATGACATCCGCGCGGTCCTGCGCGAATCGTGCCTGCCCGACCTCGGGCCGGCCTCGGCACCGGTCAACACGAATCTCGCCGATATCAAGAGTGAGACCGATGCCGGCAGCTTCACGGTGACGACAGCGGTGGCCGGATCGCCGGTCGCCAACGCCCATCTTTGCACCTACTGGGCCTACGTCGAGTTCACCAGTTGCAGTACCTCGACCGTCCGCAAGATCCGCGTGCAGCACCAACGCTGAGCAGGAGCATGAACATGCGCAACGCAATTTCCATGACCGCACTCGCCGGCTGCCTGCTCGCCTCCAGCGCGCTGGCCAACGACCCGCCAACGTTCCACAACCGCGAGTACCGGCAGATCACCGGCGCGGCCGGGCAGCCGGCGCGGACAGCCGATACCTTTACCCACGCCAATGGCAGCTACCGGTGCACGAATTCCACGACGCGGGCGTTCGCGCACGTCGTGCGCTTCCCATTCACCCTGCCCGACAGCCACCAGGTCGCCTTCGTGAACATGTACGGGCGCAACACCGCCGGTGCGCCTCCGATGACGACCCGCCTGATGAAGACCTGCATGAGCCAGGACGAGGTCAATCCGACCACCACCGAACTGGCTACGGCAACCCCCAGTCCGAATGCGAATGGCTACTTCATCACCAGCATGTCGATCTTCGACACGCCCCAAAACCTGGATTGCAGGTACTGGGCCGAAGCGCGCTTCGACATCAGCGCGATTCCCTGCACCACCGGCACCTCCGAAGTGCAGAAGGTCTTCATCGAGGCAGACATCCCCGACCGCATCTTCCGCGGCATGTTCAACACCAACGTGGATTACGATCTGCCATGAGCGGAGAGAACGCAATGAAACTACGACTTGCCGTCGCGACCACCCTGTTCGGACTGGGCCTGGCAGGCACCGCCCTGGCCGATCCGCTGCCCGGCGACACGCGCATCATGGACCCGGCCGAGATCACCGCGCTGGGATTCAACCCGGTGACCGACGAGGTGTGGCGGGCGCCGACGTTCGATCACGACGAGCTGCTCGCCGCCCGGATCGCCCGCGACGGGGCGAGCCCGCAGACACTCGACCCGCTGGTGGATCCGATCTGGACCTCGGTCGCCGGGCCGGACTTCCAATTCCGTGGCCAGAACGCCTTGACGACGTTCAACAGCTCATACAGCGTGTCATGCCAGCCGGGCTCGCCGGTCAGGACGGCCGACGCGGCAATCGAGTTCCCCAACGACCACCGCATCACCTGGATGGACGTGTGGGCGATCGACGATTCGGCCACGGCCGGAGTGGAGACGACCCTGTGGGAAATCTGCCAGCGCGTCAACGACCCCGACTCTTCGCTGCGCACGGTCGTGCAGCTGGGCGTTGTGGACACCGGTGTCGCCAATGCGCCCGGCCCGCTGTGGGGCAACACCCACGTGGGTCCGAACCGCTGGGCGCACAGCACGCGGTGCAGCTACATGGTGCGGGCCACGTTCAGCGCCTGTGAGGGCAGCAGCGTGCGCCTGCAAAAGGTGCGCGTGCTGTGGGATTACGATTGAACACCTGAAGCGACCGCGCCGCGCGACCCGCGCACGCGGGGGCGCGCGGCGCTGATACGCGCGGCTTGCCATGTCGATGAAACTCGGTTATAAAGCGCGGCTCCCTGAAGCATCCATGGCCTACTGGCCCGCGGAACCGGTCGTGCGGTCCGCCCGCGCCGGATGCCCGGGGATTCCAGCACCGCACGACGCACCGTCGCCGCTGGGCCGCCGCCATCCTGGCCAAGGGTGGTCTTCATGATCAGAGAGGTTCGACATGGCCAAGGTCTGTCAGGTTACAGGCAAAGCCGTTCAATCCGGCAACAGCCGTTCACACGCCCGCAACAAGACGCGCCGCCGCTGGCTGCCGAACCTGCACGAGCGCCGCTTCTGGGTGCCGAGCGAGAACCGCTGGATCAGCCTGCGGGTTTCCAGCCACGGACTGCGCACGATCGACAAGAAGGGCATCGAGGTCGTCGTCGCGGAGCTGCGCAAGCGCGGCGAGAAGATCTGAGGAGTAACGAAACATGGCAAGCAAGCGCGACAAGATCCGCCTCATTTCCTCGGCCGGCACCGGCCACTTCTACACCACCGACAAGAACAAGAAGAACACGCCGAACAAGATGGAGGTAAGGAAGTATGACCCCGTCGTCCGCAAGCACGTGATCTACAAGGAAGGCAAGATCAAGTAAGCGCAGGATGCGGGCACCCCGCGCCGTCCGCGGCTGCAGGGTGACACCGGATCCAGCGCCTTTGAAGAACCCGCCCACGTGGCGGGTTCTTCATGTCCGCCCAGGCGATCCGGGCCGGCGCTTGCGCCGCCGACGCTCAGGCCGCGCGTGCCCCGCGGGCATCACGCCCGCAGGCCGATACCGCGCTCGAGGATGTACAGGCTGACCGCAGCCAGTACCACGGCCAAACCCGCCATCACGGCAAAGGCGACGCTCAGCGAGACATCGGTGAGATCGAGCAGGCCGTAGCGGAAGGCATTGACCATGTAGAGCACCGGGTTGGCATAGCTGATCTCGCGCCAGGGCGTACCGAGCGCGTTGACCGAGTAGAACACGCCACCCAGGTAGGTCAGCGGGGCCAGCACGAAGGTTGGCACCAGCGCGATGTCGTCGAACTTCCTGGCGAAGACCGCGTTCACGAAGCCGGCCAGCGAGAACACGACGGCGGTGAGCAGCACCGTGACGAGCGTGATCAGCGGATGGTGCAGGTGGATGTCGGTGAAGAACAGCGAGATGATGAGGACGATGATCGACACCATCACGCCGCGCAGTACCGCGCCGGCGACGTAACCGGAAAGGATCACCCAGCCTGGCATCGGCGAGGCGAGCATTTCTTCCACGTAGTGGCCGAACTTGGCGCCGAAGAACGACGAGGAAATGTTGCCGTAGCAATTGGTGATGACGGCCATCATGATCAGGCCGGGCACGATGTAGTCGATGTAGCCCACGCCCGGCGCCATCTCGCCGATGCGACTGCCGACCATGGTGCCGAAGATGACGAAGTACAGCGTCATCGTGATCGCCGACGGCAGCAGGGTCTGGGTCCAGATGCGCAGGATGCGCGCCACCTCGCGGCGCGTGACGGTGCCCAGGGCAATCAGGTTGGCGCTCATGCGGCGGCCTCGTCACGTTCGATCAGGCGCACGAACAGTTCTTCCAGGCGGTTGGCCTTGTTGCGCATCGAACGCACCATGATGCCGGCTGCCGAGAGCGCGGCGAACAGGGAATTGAGGTCGTGGCCGCGTGCCATTTCCGCTTCCAGCGTCAGCTCGTCGATGCATCTGAGCTGCACGCTGGGGATCTCCGGCAGTGCGCCTACCGGGTCGGCGAGGTCGAGCACGAAGGTTTCCACGTCGAGCTTGGCGAGCAGCCGGCGCATGGAGGTGTTCTCGATGATCCGCCCATGGTCGATGATGGCGATGTTGCGGCACAGTTGCTCGGCTTCCTCCAGATAGTGCGTCGTCAGGATGACCGTGGTGCCGGCGGCGTTGATGGCACTGATGAACTTCCACATCGAGCGGCGGATCTCGATGTCCACGCCGGCGGTGGGTTCATCGAGGATGAGCAGGCGCGGCTCGCTCATCATCGCGCGGGCAATCATCAGGCGCCGCTTCATGCCACCGGAAAGCGCCCGCGCCGAGTCGTGCGCCTTGTCCCAGAGCACCAGTTGCTTCAGGTATTTCTCGGCCCGGCGTGCCGCCTCGGCACGCGGGATGCCGTAGAAGCCGGCCTGGTTGACGCAGATGTCGAAAGGCTTTTCAAACTGGTTGAAGTTGAGTTCCTGCGGCACCAGGCCGATCAGCCGCATGGCGGTGCTGCGCTGGCTGCGGATGGAAACGCCGAAAATGCGCGCATCGCCGCTGCTCGCATTGACCAGCGAGGAGAGGATGCCGATCAGGGTGGACTTGCCGGCGCCGTTGGGCCCGAGCAGGGCGAAGAAATCGCCTTGCGCGACGGTCAGGGAAATCCCCTTCAGCGCTTCCACGCCATTGGCATAGGTCTTCTTGAGCTCGATCACGTCGAGCGCGGGCACATTCATCATCGGGTGCGCGGGAAAGGCCGGAAGGCGGGGCCGCGGGTGGCGGCCTGATAGTATAACCGGCTGTCCCGATCGCTCCGATGCCGCACCTGCAATGGAACATTTCCAGCTCCGCCTCGTCGCCAGCCACATGCTCGCTCCCGCCGTGCGCCACATGGTGTTCGAGCGTGCCGATGGGCAGTCGTTTGCATTCGTGCCCGGGCAGTTCATCCAGGTGCATTTCCATTACGCCGACGGCAGGCCGACCAAGCGCAGCTATTCGGTGGGCACCGTGGGCGATGGCAGCAGGCCGGTACGCCAGCTCGAAATCGCCGTGTCCTACGTCGAAGGCGGCGCCGCCACGGCGCTGCTTTCCACGCTGGACGAGGGGGGCATCATCGATGCCAGCGGTCCCTACGGGCGCTTCTGCCTGCAGCCTGGCGACGACAACCGGCGCTACCTGCTGGTGGCGACCGGCACCGGCGTCACTCCCTATCGCGCCATGCTGCCGCTGATCCGCACACTCACGCAAAGTCGCGGCTGCACGTTCGCGCTCGCCTATGGCGCACGCAATGAAGCCGAACTGCTTTACGGCGAGGAGTTCGAGGCGTTCGCGCGTGAAGTGCCGGGCTTCAGCTTCCACCCCTGCTTCAGCCGCGTGCCACGCGCGGTGCCGCGCCCGCACGACCGCAGCGGCCGCGTGCAGGTGGCCGTGGGCGAGCTGGCGCCCAATGCCGAGCAGGACATCGCCTACCTGTGCGGCAACCCGGACATGGTGGATGAAACGTTTGCCATGTTGAAGACGGCCGGCCTGCACATCTCCCGCGTGCGCCGCGAGAAGTACATTTCCGCGCGTTGAGCGAGCGGCGCCCGGCCTTGCCTGGCTCGGCGCGACGCCAGCAAGGCGCCCCGGCCCGGGCACGGGGCATGCCGCTCAGAACAGCTCGCCCTGTGCACCGGCCACGCGCGGCGGCTGGAACCGCGTGCAATCGAGATCGACCTGGCGCGTGCGCGACAGGCCATGCCGGCGACAGGCCACGGCGAAGCGCTGACCGATCAGGTCGGCAAGCGGACCCTCGCCACGCATGCGCGTACCAAAGCGCGGATCGTTGTCCTTGCCGCCGCGCATCTGCTGCACCAGGCTCATCACGTGCCCGGCCCGCTCGGGCAGGTTGAGATCCAGCCATTCGCGGAACAGATCCTTGATCTCCCAGGGCAGGCGCAAGAGGGTGTAGCCGGCGCAGGTCGCCCCGGCTTGCGCAGCCTGGGCGAGGATGGCTTCCAGCCAGCGGTCGGTGACCATGGGGATGATCGGCGCCACCAGCACACCGCAGGGCACACCGGCGGCGTTCAGCCTCGAAACCGCCTCGAGGCGCCGTTGCGGCGCGCTGGCGCGCGGCTCCAGCGCGCTGGCCAGGCGATTGTCGAGCGAGGTGACGGATACGAACGCATGCACCAGCCGCGCCTGCGCCATGGGCACGAGCAGGTCGAGGTCGCGTTCGATCAGGGCGTTCTTGGTGACGATGGTGCAGGGATGGCCGCATTCGGCCAGCACCTCGAGCACCTGGCGGGTGAGCCGGTAGCGACGCTCGATCGGCTGGTAGGGATCGGTATTGGCTCCCAGGTTGATCGGCGTGCAGCGGTAGCCCTTGCGGCCGAGCTCGGCGCGCAGGCGTTCGGCCGCGTTGGTCTTGGCGAACAGGCGGGTCTCGAAGTCCAGCCCGGCGGAAAGGTTCAGGTAGCCATGCGAAGGACGCGCGTAGCAGTACACGCACCCATGCTCACAGCCACGATAGGGGTTGATCGATTGCGTGAAGGGAATGTCGGGCGAATCGTTGCGGCTGATGATCGAACGCGTCCGCTCTTCGCTGACCTGGGTCGGCGGGCGCGCAGCAGGCGTCGCCTCGCGCGTCCAGCCATCGTCCTCCGGCGTCGTCGTGCGCGTCTCGAAACGCCCCTCGCGGTTGGACGCCGCGCCGCGACCCTTCGCGCGCGCGGGCACAGCGGGGCGGTTCGGATCAGGCGCCGAGGCGTTCATCGTGTGCATCGCGGGCCGCGTGCGGAAACGCGGCGGCGCGGCCCTGCACGGGCAGGCAGCCAAACCACGCGAGCATGCTAGGACACCGGCGCGGGCGCTTCGGCATCGAGCAGGGCGCGCTTGCGCGCCACGCCCCAGCGATAACCGCCCAGGCTGCCGTCGCCGCGGATCACGCGATGGCAAGGCACCAGCACGGCGACGCGGTTGCGCGCACAGGCGCTGGCCACCGCGCGGGCCGCGCGCGGCGCACCGATGGCCGCGGCCGCCTGCGCATAGCTCACCACCCGGCCCGCCGGAAGCGTGCGCAGGTACTGCCAGACGCGCAGCTGGAAGGCGGTTCCCTGCAGGTCCAGCGGCAAGTCCGGATGCACCGGCTTGCCGGCCAGATGCGCATTCAGCGCGCGCATCCAGGCATCGAAGTCCGGTTGCCCCGCGGGCGGCATCGGGCGCAGGCGTGCACGCGGAAACTCGGCCGCCAGGGCTGCCTGCAAGGCGTGCGGCGAATCCGCGAACTGCAGGAAGCAGATGCCACGCGCGGTGGCGCCGATGCCGACCTGGCCGAGCCGGGTCGATCCGCAGGCGAAGGCGATGTCGAGGCCGGCGCCGCCGGCGCGGTACTGGCCAGGCGTCATGCCGAGCGCGGCTGGCGCGCGCTCGTAAAGGGCGCGACTGGAGCCCAGCCCCGCCGCGTAAACCGCATCCGTGACCGACGGCGCCTGGCGCAGGGCGCGGGTGATGCGTGCGCGCCGCAGGCCTTCGATATAGGCGCCCGGCGCCACACCGAGATGCTTGTGGAACAGGCGATTGAGCCGGAACGCGTCGCAGCCGGCGCGGGCGGCAAGCGCGGCGACCGCCGGCAGGGGTTCGTCGGCCTCGATCTGGCGGCACAACTGGCCAAGCCAGCGGGCTTCGGCTGCGTCACGACTGTGCCCGTGCGTCCTGGGCTGCTTCATCGATCTTCCTCCACGGCCTGCGAGGATGACATCTTCGCGCGCCGGGCGGCGTCCCGCCATCCGCTTTCTGCGCCGCGGGTCACGCCGCGCAGGGCGCGATGCAGGGGATGGCGGCGCACGCGCCAGCCAGGCGCCGACCGCAGCGCATCAATGGCGTGCGTACATGGCCCGCGCGTCGGCACGCAGGTCGGCCTGGCTGCTGCCGCGGCTGTAGAACATGTGGCCGCCGGGATAGCTCCTGACCTGCACGCGGGCCGGGTCGCCCATCAGCGGCATCTGGTCGACGATCAGGAGCGAGGCCATGAACGGGCAGGACAGGTCCGCCCAGCCATGCACGATCAGCACCTGCAGCTTGGGATCGGTCGCCACCGCCTGGCGCAGTTCGGTCACCGAGCCCTTGCGGCCGTCCTTGCGGTCCCAGGCACGGTTCACCTCGTAGCTCAGCGCGTGGTAGCGCCCGTCGTAGTCCCAGCCGACCTGGCGGGTGATGAAATCGACGATGGCGGTGGTGGTCGGCGCGATGATGCCATCGAGGATGGGGTCGTTGGTGCGCTGGTAGGGCGAGAACGGGAACGGATCCCAGGCGGTGACGTTGGAATCGTAACGGCTGCCGAGCTTGCCCTGGTCGCGGAACACTTCGCGCAGGTAGGCCTGGGTTTCCAGCCGGCCACCGGACTGGCGCACGAACACCGGATCGAGCCCGGTCAGTTCGACCACGCGCTTGACGATACGCTGGGTGGCACCCGGGTCGGAGCGTCCCTTGAGGAGATCGGTGGCGTATTCGCCGCGCGTGTAGTCGATGACCCGCTGCATCGCCGCGTCGCTGAGCTGGCCATGGCGTTCCAGGTTGGCCGCGGCAATGCTCGGCAGGGTCAGCATCCAGGGCAGTGGCGAGACATCGCCGTTGTCCGAAGCCGCCGGGTCGAGGTAGGGCGAGACCAGCACCACGCCATTCATCGCCACGCCCAGCCGCGTCTGCAGGTAGTGGGTAATGCGCGGGGCGCGGAAGCCACCGTAGCTCTCGCCGACCAGGTACTTGCGCGAGAGCAGGCGGTCATTCTTCACCAGCCAGTCATAGACGATGCGCGAGAGGTATTCGATGTCGGGTTCGGTGGCGTAGAACTTCTTCTTCGCCGCGTCCTCGGGAATGCGTGCGCGGCTGAAGCCGGTACCCACCGGATCGATGAACACCAGGTCGGTGAAATCCAGCCAGGTGCCGGCGTTGTCGTGCGCGATGGCCGGATCCGAAGGGCTGTCGCCTTCCGCGCCGAACTGCACGCGGCGCGGCCCGAGCGCCCCCAGGTTCAGGTACACCGACGAAGCGCCCGGACCGCCGTTGAGGGCAAAGGTGACCGGACGATCCTTGCCGGGCACCGTATAGGCGATGTACATGACGTCGGCGATCACTTCGCCCTTGTCGCCACGCACCGGCAGCGAACCGACCGTCGCGGTGTAGGCGAGCTTGCGCCCATCGAGTTGGATCGACTGGCGGATGCTCCGGTCGGCGGGGAAGGGCGGCAGGTCCAGCGTTTCCGGCGCCTCCGGCGCGGCCGCCTGCTTGCCGGCAGCGGCCGGCGCCGCATGTGCCGGCGCAAGGCCCAGGAGCAGGCCCAGGGACAGGAGCGCGGCAGACAGGCGGATCGACATGGCGGCATTCCGGATGGCCAGAAAGACGCCAGCCTAGCGGGCTGGAGGCGACCTGCGATGTGCCGAAAGTCCGGGCAGCAGTTGGCGCCATGGAGTGCTACGATCCGCCCGGGGACCGGGATTCACGACACCGCAATGACCTTAGCCACGCCCAGCGAAGCGCTGCAAGCCATCCAGAACGCGACCCTGGAGGCCATCGCCGGCGGCACGCCCCTGCCGGTGGTCATCGAGCGCCTGGCGCGCGAGATCTGCACGCTCGTGCCCGAGGCCCGCTGTGTGGTGCTGCACGCCGATGCGGACAGCGGCCTGCTGCGTCCGCTGGCCGCGCCCGACCTGCCGGAACGCCTGTTGCGCGCGCTCGACGGCCTGCCCGCCCGTGCCGAGGCGCATTGCTGTGCCGCCGCGGCCGGCGCCAGCCAGGGCGAGCACGAAGATTTCGCTACCGAGGCGGCGCGCGGCAATCTGCGTGAAGTTGCGGCGGAGTGCGGTTTCCGCGCCTGCTGGTCGGTACCCATCGTGGCCAGCGATGGCGCGACGATCGGCCGCTTCACCTTCTACTACCCCAGCGCGCGCGGTCCCGGGGAACTCGAGCGCCTGGTCGCCCGCACCTGCGTGCAGTTGTGCGCGATCGCGCTGGAGCGCGACGCGGCGCAATCACAGGTGCAGCGGCTGGCCTTCCAGGACAGCCTGACCGGCCTGCCCAACCGCAGCCGTTTCCGCGAACATGCGCGCGGCCTGATCGACGCACTGCAGCCCGGCCAGGGTGCCACGCTGCTGATGATCGACCTCGACGACTTCAAGGATGTCAATGAATCGCTGGGCCGTCGCGCCGGCGACCGGTTGCTGAAGGAAGTGGGCGCACGCCTGGCCCAGGTCATCGGCGAGCAGGCCTTCTTCGCGCGCGTTGGCGGCGATACCTTTGCCGCGATCCGCAGCGGTGATGATGCGCCGGACGTGGCGCTGGAGCTGTCGCGGCAGATCAGCCGTGCGCTGGACGAGCCCTTCGAGAGTCGCGGCCAGAAGGTCGCCATCGGCGCCTGCATCGGCATCGCCCACGCGCTCTCGAGCAACCTGACCCTGGCCGAGCTCAGCCACCGTGCCGACCTGGCGCTGTACGACGCAAAAAGTGCCGGGCGGCGCAACTGCCGCGTGTACGCGCCGGAACTGGCCGCCGCCGCGCGCCTGCGTCGCTGTTTCAAGCAGGACATCCGCAACGCCATGGATCGTGGCGAATTCGCCCTCGCCTACCAGCCCATCGTCGCCCTCGCCAACAACCGCGTGGTGGCCTTCGAAGCCCTGCTGCGCTGGTCGCACCCCGAACGCGGGCTGGTGTCACCGGCCACCTTCATCCCGGTCGCCGAGGAGATCGGCCTGATCGGTGCGCTGGGCGACTGGGTGCTGCACGAAGCCTGCCGCACGGCGGCAGGGTGGCCCAAGGCCATCCGCGTGGGCGTGAACCTGTCCCCGCTGCAGGTCGGCAAGGCCCGTTTCGCGCTGGACGTGGTCGGCGCGCTGCAGCACGCGCGCCTGGACCCGCACCGGCTGGACCTGGAGATCACCGAGAGCGCCCTGCTCGCCCGCGACCTGGCCACCCGCACCACCCTGCACGACCTGCACGACTTCGGCGTCCGCCTGTCGCTGGACGACTTCGGTACCGGCTTTTCCTCACTGGCGGCGCTGCGCTGGTTCCCGTTCGATACACTCAAGATCGACATGTCCTTCGTCAGCGATCTGGACGTGGATGCCGATTCGACCGCGATCGTGCGCGCGGTGATCGGGCTGGCCCGCGACCTCGGCATCAAGACCGTGGCCGAGGGCGTGGAAACCGAGAGCCAGCACCACTGGCTGATCCAGAACAGTTGCGCGGAAGGACAGGGCTATCGTTTCGGCCGCCCGATGGGTACCGCCCAGGTGGAGGCCCTGCTGCGCCAGGCCGGCGAGGCGCCGCTCTCGCTGACCCTGCCGCGCGATGGCGGCGTGCCGACGGCCATGCGGCTCGCCACGCCTGCAGCCAGCGTGCTGGACCGCTAGCCCGGCCGGCGCACCGCGCTCAGCCGAGGGCGGGAATCCCGGCCACCAGCAGTTCCGCCGAACACGCCTCGCGGGTGAGGACGAGCGAATCGACCACCCGCCCGGCGGCCGCCCGCGCTGCCGCATGCAGCGCCTGGCCGCCCAGCAGGCCGGCCGCCAGGCTGGCGGCGAACAGGTCGCCGGTCCCCTTGGGCACGGCGTCGATGCGCGCATGCTCGATGACCTCGGCCGTATCGCGCGTCACGACCGCGACCAGCATGTGCCCGGCCCGCCAGTGCTCGGGCGCGGCGCTGGTCACCACCACCCAGCGCGTGCGGCCGCCGAGCAGGCGACGCGCCGCCGCGATCACCGTGTCCATGCCATCGAGCGCGGCACCGGTGAGATGGGCGAGTTCGAAGCCGTTCGGCGTCAGACCTTCGGCCAGCGGCAGCAGGGTACGCCAGCCTTCAACCAGGCCGGGAGCCACGTAGATGCCGCTGTCGTGGTCGCCGATCACCGGATCGACCTGGACGGCCAACGCCGGCCGGGCCGCCAGTTGCGCCGCGATCCAGCGCGCCAGATGCGCCGCCTGTGCCGGGCTGCCGAGGTAGCCGACCAGGATCTGGCGCAGCTGCGCCGTGGCCCCGCGCGCATCCAGGTCGGCCAGCCAGCCGGCGAACCAGCTTGCATCGACCGCTCCGCCATGCAGGCTGGGATAGTGCGGCGTATTGCTGAGCAGCACGCTCGGCACGCCGGCCACGCGCAGCCCGGCGGCCTGCAGTACCGGCACGGCGAGTGAATTGCCGACGCGCCCATAGACCACCTGCGACTGCACCGACACCACGTCCAGCGCCAATGGCCGCAGCCGGGTATCTGCGTTCATGCCGGCGTCTTGCCGGACGGCCAGTAGTAGCTGTCGGGCAGGGCGCGGGCGCCGAAGATGGCCTGCCCCACGCGCACCACGGTGGCGCCTTCCTCGACCGCCAGCTCGAAGTCCCCGGACATGCCCATCGACAGTTCCTGCATGTCGATGCCGGCCGGCGCCGCCTGGCGCAGGCGGTCGCGCAGCTCACGCAGGCGCACGAAGCAGGCGCGCACCGGCGCCATGTCCGGCCCCGGCATGGCCAGCGTCATCAGACCGCGCACGCGCAGCGAGGCAAACGCCGGCAGCTCGTGCACGAAGGCACCGACCTCCTCGGGCGCGAGGCCATACTTGCTTTCCTCGGCCGAGGTGTTGACCTGCACCAGCACGTCCAGCGCGCGTCCCTCGGCCTGCAGGCGCCGATCGAGTTCGCTCGCCACGCGCAGGCTGTGCAGCGCCTGGAACTCGGCCGCAAACCTGGCCACGTGACGCGCCTTGTTGGTCTGCAGGTGGCCGATCACCGACCAGCGCAGATCCGTGAGATCGGCCATCGCCTCCGCCTTGCGCTGCGCTTCCTGCACCTTGTTCTCGCCGAACTCGTGGCAGCCGGCGGCGTAGGCGTTGCGCATGCGCGCCTCGTCCACCGTCTTGCTGACCGGCAGCAGGCGCACCCCGGCCGGATCGCGCCCAACGCGCACGCACGCCGCCGCGATGCGCGCGCGCAGCGCGGCCAGGTTGTGGCGGAAATCGTCCACGGTTTCGGCACGGGGATAGATACCCGCGGCGGGTTCGCCGGGTTGCATCATCGGAATCTCGAAGTGGTCATCGGATCAGGGTTTCATTTTACGACTTGCGGGGTCGCCTCGCCCTTGACGTATGGCGGGCCCAGCGTGAACTCCTTTTCAGTGGCGGTTGATCGGGTCAGCGGATGACCAGCCTGGCGGGCGCGGCCTCCTTGCCGCGTTCCGCTCGCATCCATGCGAGCGGGTCACTTTCTCTTGCCTGTGCGGGCAGGGTCACTGCGTCGTTCGATCAGATACCCCTTCTTTGCACGGATCGGCCGCCTGGCGACGATGTCGAGCGAAACGCGCCTCAGCGCGCGGTCATCGAGCGCTCGTCGCGACTCGCCCGCCGTCGCGCCGCGCGGCGCGCGCGCCGGCGTGCGCTCCAGCGCGCAAAGATCAGGTAGATCGCCGGCGTGGACATCAGGGTCACGCTCTGCGAGACCAGCAGGCCGCCGATCATGGCGATGCCGAGCGGGCGGCGCATTTCCGCACCGGCGCCGAAACCGATGGCCAGCGGCAGGGCGCCGACGATGGCCACCATCGAGGTCATGATGATCGGCCGGAAGCGTACCAGGCAGGCCTCGCGGATGGCCTCGAGCGGGCTGCAGCCACGTTCGCGCTCGGCCGCCAGGGCGAAATCGACCATCATGATCGCGTTCTTCTTGACGATGCCGATCAGGAGCACGATGGCAATCACCGACACGATGGACAGCTCGATGCCGGTCAGCAACATCGCCAGCAGGGCGCCCACGCCGGCCGAGGGCAGCGTGGAGAGGATGGTCACCGGGTGGATCAGGCTCTCGTAGAGCATGCCGAGCACGATGTACACGGCAAGGATGGCGGCCAGGATCAGCATGCCCTGGCCGCCCTGCGATTCACGGAAGCGGCGGAAATCGCCACCGAACTCGCCGCGTACCCCAGCCGGCGGGCGCAGGCCCTCGAGGGTGCGCTGCAGGACCGTGGTGGCCTCGCCCATGGACACGCCCGGCGCCAGGTTGAAACTGATGTTGGTGACGGCGAACTGGCCCTCGTGTTCAACCGAAATCGGCGACTGCCCGGGCTCGATGCGCGCTACCGCGGCCAGCGGTACCACCTTGCCGCTGGTCGCGCGCACGTACAGGCGCTCGAGCGCCTGCGCGGAGGCGGCCTGCGCGGGCATGGCGTTGACCACCACCTTGTACTGGTTGATGTCCGAGTAGATGGTGGAGACCTGGCGCTGGCCGAAGGCGTCGTAGAGTGCGCTGTCGATGGCGCCGATGCTGATGCCCAGGCGCGCTGCGGCATCGCGGTCGATGACCAGGTTTTCCCGCAGGCCCGCATCCGAGGTGTCCAGATCGACATCGGTGAGCTGCGGCTGCTGGCGCAGGGCCGCCACCAGCTTCGGCGCCCATTCCTGCAGGGTATCTAGATTGTCTCCCTTCAGCGCATAGGTGTACTGCGCGCCGCTGCCGCTCCCGCCGCCGCCGCCGATGTCCTGTACCGGGCGCAGGCGCAGCTGGATGCCGGGGATACCGGCGGCCTTCCTGTTGAGGCGGTTCATCACTTCGAAGGTGGATACATCGCGGCCGCGCCCGAGCGGCTTCAGGTTGATGTAGAGCGAACCCGAATTGCCGCTGCGCCAACCGCCGCCGCCGATGCGCGAACCGACGCTCTCGACCGCGGGGTCGGCACGCACCACGCGTGCGACTTCCTGGTGGCGTTCGGACATCGCCGCGTAGGAAACGTCCGGGTTGGCGCGCGTGGAGCCCTGCAGCTGGCCGGTGTCCTGGCGTGGGAAGAAGCCCTTCTGCACCTGGCCGGTCAGGACCACGGTCAGGCCGATGAGCAGCAGCGGCGTCAGCGCCAGCAGGCGCGGGTGGCGCAGCGAGAAGTCCAGCGCGTGGCGATAGGTCTCGCGCATGCCGGCATGGAAGGCGTCGATGCGCCGGCCCAGCCGCGAAGGCGACCGGGCATCCGCATGCCCACTGAGGAAACGCCCGCACAGCGCCGGCGTGATGGTCAGCGACACCACCATCGAGATGGCGACCGCGGCGCCGAGGGTGATGGCGAATTCGCGGAAGATCATGCCGAGGAAGCCGCCCATGAAGACCAGGGGGGCGAACACGGCAAGCAGCGAAGCGGTGATCGAGACGATGGTGAAGCCGATTTCCCTGGCTCCGGCCAGCGTCGCCTGCAGGCGCGGCTGGCCCTGGTCGATGTGGCGCACAATGTTCTCGATCACCACGATGGCATCGTCGACCACGAAGCCGATGGCGATCACCAGCGCCATCAGCGACAGGTTGTTGAGAGTGAAGTCGAGCACGTACATGGTGGCGAAGGCGCCGGCCAGCGACAGCGGCACGGCCAGGCCGGCGATCAGGGTCGGCGCGGCGCGGCGCAGGAAGAACAGCATGGTCGCGATGACCATGGCGATGCTCACCATCAGGCTGATCTGCACCTCGTTGACCGAGGCGCGAATGGTCGGCGTGCGATCCGAGAATGGCGTGATCTGGACATCCGGCGGCACCGAGGCGCGCATGTCGTCGAGCTGGGCGTGGATGGCATCGACCGTGCCGATGACATTGGCGTCGGCGCGCTTGCTGACCACCATCAGGATGGCGCGCTCGCCGTTGAACCAGGCGCCCTGGTAGGAATCTTCCTGACCGGAATAGACGTGGGCGACGTCCTTGAGGCGGACCGCCACACCATGGCGCACGGCGATGACGAGGTTGGCGAAGTCCTCGGCCGTATGCAGGGCGTCATTGGCCGCGATCGCCATGGTGGTGCGACCGTCGGAAAGAAAGCCCTGCGGCGAGGTGACATTGGCCGCGACCAGGGCATTGCGCAGCTGGTCCGCGGACAGGCCCAGCGCAGACAGGGCGCGCAGGTTCACATCCACGCGCACCGCCGGCGTGGCGCCGCCGGCCAGGTCCACCGAGGCCACACCCGGCTGCTGGGCGATGCGCGGCAGCAGCAGCGAATCGGCCATGTCATACAGTTCGGCCAGCGAGCGGTCCTTCGAGGTCAGTGCCAGCAGCAGCACCGGCGCATTGTTCGGGTTGGCCTTGCGGTAGGTCGGCGCCGTCCGCAGGCCGGAGGGCAGGTCCGGCGCCGCGGCGTTGATGGCTGCCTGCACGTCGCGCGCGGCGTCATCCACGTCGACGCCGGGGTTGAACAGCATGATGACGATGCTGGAGCCCTCGTTGCTGCGCGAGTTCAGCTCGTCGATGCCGGCGATCTGGCCAAGGTGGCGTTCCAGCGGTGCGGCTACCGTCGAGGCCATGGTGCGCGCGTCGGCACCCGGCTGGCTGGCCGACACGAAGATGGCGGGGAACTCCAGGTTCGGCAGCGGCGCCACGCCAAGCTGGAAATAGGCCAGTATGCCGCCCACCAGCAGGCCCAGCGCCAGCAGCGAGGTGCCGATCGGACGACGGATGAACGGGCCGGAGATGTTCATCGTCCAGGCGCCGGGCGCCGCGGCGAACTGCTGGCCCAACGGAGCGGGGCTGCGCCGGCGGGGCGAATGGCTGCGTTCACGCCATGCCCTCCCGCGCCTGCGCCGGGCGGCGGCGCTCGCCGTGCGCCTTGAGCCAGTCCGAGAACCGCTCGAAATACAGGTAGATCACCGGCGTGGTGTAGAGCGTGACCAGTTGCGAGAGCAGCAGGCCGCCGACGATGGAGACGCCGAGCGGGCGACGCAGCTCCGAGCCGATGCCGGTGCCCAGCGCCAGCGGCAGCGCGCCGAGCAGGGCCGCCGCGGTGGTCATCATGATGGGGCGAAAGCGCAACAGGCAGGCGCGGTGGATGGCGTCGTGCGCGGCCATGCCCTTGCGCTGCGCCTCGATCGCGAAGTCGATCATCATGATCGCGTTCTTCTTGACGATGCCGATCAGCAGGATGATGCCGATGATGCCGTCGATCGACAGGTCATAGCCGAACAGCATCAGCGCGAGCAGCGCGCCGACGCCAGCCGGCGGCAGGGTGGACAGGATGGTCAGCGGATGGATGTAGCTCTCGTAGAGCACGCCGAGCACGATGTAGATCACCACCAGCGCGGCGAGGATGAGCAGTACCTGGCTGAGCTGGGATGTCGAGAACTCGGCCGCCTTGCCGACGAACTGGCCGCGCACCTGCGCCGGCATCGCCATGCCGGCCGCGACTGCATCGATGGCGGCGACGGCTTGCGAAAGCGAATGGCCCGGCGCGGTGTTGAAGGCAATGGTCACCGCGGGCAGCTGGTTCTGGTGGCTGACCACCAGCGGCGCGGTGGTGACCGTCGCGCTCGCCACGGACGCCAGCGGGATGGCGCCGCCGCCACCCACCAGCACGCCGGTGTTGCCCTGGCTGCCGATGCCGCTGGGCGTGGCTGCATTGCTGGAGGTGAGCTGGCCAAAGGTCGTCGCGTTGCTGCCGGTCAACGCGCCGTTGCCGGAACCGCGCACGGTCAGCCGGTTGAGCAGATCCACGCCGGTGCGGAACTGCGGCGCCACTTCCAGCACCACCCGATACTGGTTGAGCTCGGTGAAGATGGTCGAGATCTGGCGCTGGCCGAAGGCATCGTAGAGGATGTCGTCGATGGCCTGTACCGGCACGCCGAGCCGGCTGGCCTGGTCGCGGTCGATGGTGAGCCGGTACTCCAGGCCGGTGTCGGCAAGATTGTTGTCCACGTCGGCCAGTTCCGGCCGCGCGCGCAGCGCCTGGGTCAGGCGCGTGGCCGCGACGGACAGCGCCGCCGTGTCCACGCTCTCCAGCGTGTACTGGTATTCGGTGGCCGCCACGCGCGTATCCAGGGTCACGTCCTGCACCGGCTTGAGGTACAGGGCAAGACCCGGCGTGCCGGCTGCGACGCGGTACAGGCGCGGCACGATCACGTCCAGGGACTCGCGTTCACCGCGCGGCTTGAGCACCAGGCTGAGCTGGCCCTGGTTCAACGTGGGATTGATCGCGCCGGCACCGACGAAGGCCGCCACGCCGGCCACCGCCGGATCCTGGCGCAGCTTCGCGGCCAGACCCTCGGTGCGCGCGCGCATGGCCTCGAAGGCGATGTTCTCGTCGGCCTGGACCACGGCGGTGATGAGGCCGGTGTCCTGCTCGGGCAACAGACCCTTGGGGATGGCCAGGTAGAGCAGCACCGTCAGGCCGATGGCCCCGGTGGCGATCATGATGATCAGCGGCTGGTGGGCGAACACCCAGCCCAGGCTCCGGTCGTAGGCGCCGAGCAGGCGCGCGTTGAATCCCGTCTGCTCGCGGTGTGCGAATCGCTCATCGCCCTCCACCGCCACGTCGCCGGGCTTGAGCAGGTAGGCGCACATCATCGGCGTCAGGGTCAGCGACACCAGCATCGAGATCGATACCGCGATCGTCAGCACCCAGGCGAATTCGTGGAACAGCCGCCCGACCACGCCCGGCATCAGCAGCAGGGGCAGGAACACCGCGACCAGCGAGACGGTCAGCGAAAGCACGGTGAAACCGATCTCGCGCGCGCCGATCTCGGCCGCCTCGCGGCCGTCGCGACCGCCTTCGAGGTAGCGCACGATGTTCTCGATCATCACGATCGCGTCATCGACGACGAAGCCGGTGGCGACCGCCAGCGCCATCAACGACAGGTTGTCGAGCGAGAAGCCGGCGAAGGCCATCAGGCCGAAGGTGCCGAGCAGCGACAGCGGCACGGCGATGCTGGGGATCAGCGTGGCCCACAGGCGGCGCAGGAAGACGAACATCACCGCGATCACCAGCAGCACCGACAGTACCAGGGTGAACTGCACGTCCGCGACCGAGGCGCGGATGGTCACGGTGCGATCGGAAAACACGTCCAGGTGCACGTCGGCCGGCAGCACCGCGCGCAGGTCCGGCAGGATCTCCTTGATGCGATCGACCGTGGCCACGATGTTGGCACCGGGCTGGCGGCGCACGTCGAGCAGCACCGCCGGTTTGCCGTCGGCCCACGCGGACAGCTGGTCGTTCTCCACGCCGTCGACGACCCTGGCGACGTCCGCCAGGCGCACCGGTGCGCCATTGACGTAGCTGATGATGGTCGAACGGTAATCCGCGGCATCGGCGAGCTGGTCGTTGGCGCCGATGCTGAACGACTGGCTGGCGCCGTTGATCTGGCCCTTGGGCGCGTTGACGTTGGCGCCGGCCAGAGCCGCGCGCACGTCCTCCAGGGTGAGCCCGAGGTTGGCCAGCGCCGCCGGGTTCACCTGCACGCGTACCGCCGGGCGCACGTTGCCGGCGATCGACACCAGACCGACGCCGCTGATCTGCGAGAGCTTCTGCGCCAGGATGGAATCGGCGTAGTTGGTGACCTCGCGCAGCGGCAAGGTGTCGGACGTGAGTTTCAGGGTGAGGATCGGCGCGTCCGCCGGATTCACCTTGTTGTAGACCGGCGGATAGGGCAGGCCCGAAGGCAGCGTGCCGCGGGCGGCGTTGATGGCCGACTGCACGTCCTGCGCGGCGGCATCGATATCGCGATCGATGGCGAAGGTGAGGTTGATCGTCGAAAGCCCCGCGGAGGAATCCGAGGTCATCATCGTCAGGCCGGAAATCTGCCCGAACTGACGCTCCAGCGGCGTGGTCACCAGCACCGCCATGGTGGTCGCGCTGGCCCCCGGATAGCGGGTCGTGACCTGCAGGCTGGGGGCTTCGATGTCCGGCAGCGCCGACACCGGCAGCGTGCGATAGCCCAGGATGCCGGCCAGCAGGATCGCCACCATCAGCAGGGAGGTGGCGATGGGGCGTCGGATGAAGAGCGAGGAAAAGCCCATGAGGGAGCCGGAAAGGGGGAGCGGGAAGGGGAGGCGAAGAGCGGCGCTGCCCTCCGGTCAGCGCCGGCGACCGTCGTTCGGCGCCTTCGCCGTCGCCGCGTCCGCGGCGACCGCCGGGGCGCTTTCACCGGGGGCGAGCGGCAGCACCCTGGCGCCGGGCTTGAGACGGAACTGGCCTTCGGTGACCACGCGCTCTCCGGCGGCCAGCCCGTGGGTGACCAGCACGCGGCCCTCGCCGGCATCGCCGCCGGTGGTGACCGCCTGCACGGACACCGTGTCGTCGTCGGCCAGCTTGTACACGTAGTTCGAATCCGGGCCGCGCTGCACTGCCTGCACGGGGATCACCAGGCCATCACCGACCACCTGCGTCTGCAGGCGCACGTTGACGAACTGGCCAGGCCACAGCTGGGTGTCCTCGTTGGCGAACTCGGCCTTGAGGCGGAAGGTGCCGGTCTGCGGATCGATATTGTTGTCGATCACGGTCAGCACGCCCTCGGCCAGCGCGTGGGTGTCGATGCGGTCGAGCGCGGTGACCGGCGGGTTGCGCCCGGAGGCCGCGCGCACGGCGCCCAGATCCTGCTGCGGCAGGGTGAACAGCACGTTGATCGGATGCACCTGGGTCAGGGAGACGATGCCCGAACCGTTGGCCGACACCAGGTTGCCGACATCGATCTGGCGGATGCCGGCGACGCCGGTGATCGGCGCGATGATCTTCGTATAGCCCAGCTGGGTGCGCGCATTGGCAACGGCCGCCGCATCCGCCGCGACCAGGGCTTCCTGCTGGCGCACCGCCTGGCGCTGGTTTTCAAGATCCTGCGCCGATACGAAGTGCCGGCGGATCAATTCCTCGTAGCGCCTGAGCGTGCTGCGCGAGGCCGACAGCTGGGCCTGGTCCTGCTGCTGCTTGGCGAGCGCCTGGTCCAGGGTCGCCTGAAAGGTGCGCGGATCGATCTCGGCCAGCAGTGCACCCTTGCGCACTTCCTGGCCTTCGGTGAAATGAATGGCATCGAGCTGGCCGGTCACCTGGGCATTCACCGTCACCGTGTTGAGTGCCTGCACCGTGCCCAGCGCGGTCAGATAGACCGGCACGTCGGTGCGTTCCACCGCCACCACCGTGACCGGCACCGGTGCATTTGCGCCACCGCCGCGCATGCCCATGGGGCCGGTCGGCGCGGCCTGGCCGAACATGCGCCAGGCGAGAACGGCAACGACCAGCACCGCGATGACGATCAGCGCGAGTTTCCAGCGCGACATGTAGGGGTTCCTTGCGATCCGGGATTGCTGCACCCGCAGCACCCGGGTAGGCTAACAGGCGCACCGTCGGCGCGCGGTTTGCAGTGCGTAAACGCGCCTTTACATGCACAGTGTGCCGAGGGTGGCGCCGCGCTGGCTTGGATGAACCGGCGCGGCCCAAGTTCCGGGACGCGCGTGGGCCGGCCTTGCAGCGGCCCGAGGCGGCCCTATGTAGAACACGTTCCGCGCGTTGCGCGGGTTGCATGGAGTTGCCAGCATGTCTGCCGTCTGCGAACTGCCCGGCGCCAGCCTCACCCTGGCGCCCGCCGATTTTCCTGATCCGGCCTTCGATCCCGCGCCGGCGGCCGGCGCCGAGTCGCAGCGCGCCGTGCTCGCCGGCGGCTGCTTCTGGTGCACCGAGGCGGTGTTCCGCCAGCTCGAAGGCGTACTCGAGGTGACCCCCGGCTACAGCGGCGACGCGGCCGCCAGCGCCCGCTACGAAACGGTCTGCGCCGGCGGCACCAACCACGTCGAGGCGATCGAGATCCGCTTCGACCCGGGGCGCATCAGCTACGCGCGCCTGCTCAAGGTGTTCTTCGCCGTCGCCCACGACCCGACCCAGGTCGATCGCCAGGGCGGTGACGTCGGCCGCCAGTACCGCTCGGCCATCTTCTACGGTGACCCCCAGCAGCGCGCCGTCGCGCGTGCCTATATCGACCAGCTCAGCGCTGCCGGCGTGTTCAGGGCCCCGATCGCGACCGAACTGGTGCCGCTGGAAGCCTTCCACGTCGCCGAGGCCTACCATCACGACTACGCCGCGCGGAATCCTGACCAGGCCTACATCGCCCAGGTGGCGCTCCCCAAGGTGGACAAGCTGCAGCACGCGTTCGGGGCGCTCTTGAAAAAGGCGTGAGGCCCAGGGAAGTGCGCATCCGCTGCGCATGCCTCGCGCCGCATCCTGCCCTCGCAGCGCCGGTGCGCAGCAGACTGAAGAGGCCCGCAGGGACGCGCAACCGTTTTCGCCGCAGGATCATGCTCGACATGCCCAGCCCATCCGCAACCACGCACAGCAACACGCCGGAGCGACGCTCCGCCTCCGGCTACGACCTGACGCCGCTGGCGGCCGACGAGCGCGCCCGCCTGGCCGCCGCGCTCACGCCCGAACAGCGCCGGGTGATGATCGACCACGGCACCGAGCCGCCATTCTGCGGCGGGCTGCTGGACGCGCATGGCGAGGGCGCGTTCGGCTGCCGCCTCTGCGACCTGCCGCTGTTCCATGCACAGGCCAGGTTCGAGTCGGGTACCGGCTGGCCGAGCTTTTTCACCCCCTTCGACCCCGACCACCTGCGCGAGATTCGCGACACCAGCCACGGCATGCTGCGCACCGAGATCCGTTGCGCGCGTTGCGACGCGCACCTGGGTCATGTGTTCCCCGACGGCCCGCCACCCACCGGGCAGCGCTACTGCATGAACGGCGCTGCGCTGCACTTCCTGGCTGGGTCCGCGCACGCGCCGCGCTGACCAGCCCGGCATTGCGCGGGCCCCGCCGCGCGCGCGATCATCGGGATTTGCTCCCGGCCACAGGCTCGTCCATGCCCACCACGCTCGCCCCCATGCTGGTCGGCGACCTTGCCGCCGCCGCCGCGGCCCTGCAGCGTGGCGGCGTGGTGGCCTATCCGACCGAGGCGGTGTACGGCCTGGGCTGCGATCCGCGCAACCAGGCGGCCTTCGACCGGCTGTTCGCCCTCAAGCAGCGCCCGCCCAGCCAGGGCGTGCTGCTGATTGGTGCGGCGTTCGATCAGGTGGCCCCGTGGATCGACCTTGCCGCGGTGCCGGCTGCGGCGCTGGCACGGGCGCAGGCGAGCTGGCCCGGTCCGCACACCTGGATCTTCCCGCGTGCGCAGGGCGTGCCGGCCTGGATCGCAGGCGCGCACGCGGGCATCGCCCTGCGCGTCACGGCGCATCCCGTCGCCGCCGCGCTGTGCCGCGCGTTCGGCGGCGCGCTGGTGTCAACCAGCGCCAACCGGCATGGCGAAGCGCCGGCGCGCAACGCGGCGGCCGTCGCGGCCATGTTCGCCGCCGGGCTGGACGTCATCGTGGACGGCGCGACCGGGGGGCTTGAGCGGCCGACGCCGATCCGCGACGCTATCAGTGGGCAGCTTTTGCGCCAGTAACCGGGAGAGGTGCATGTCGGCAGCTGTGGGGACTGCTTGCGGACGTGGCCTGCCGCTGCTCGCAGGTGATGATCCAGCGCGCGTGGTGGCCTGGCGGCAGGGCCGCCCGGTGGACGTCGCGCACTTCCTGGCCGACGTGGCCGGGGTCGCCGCCAGCCTGCCGGAGGGCCGCGCAGCCATCAACCTGTGTGAGGATCGCTACGCCTTCGTGGTGGCGTTCTGCGCGGCACTGGCGCGCGGGCAGGGCAACCTGCTGCCGCCTTCGCGCATGCCGCGGGCGGTTGCCGAGGTCCTGGCGGCCAATCCGGCCAGCTACGCCCTGAGCGAGGGATCCGGCGCGGCGCACCGGATCCTGCTCGCCGACGGCGTGGCGGAGGGCCCCCCGGCATCACCCCGGGTGGCGCCGGCGCAGATTGCGGTGGTGGGCTACACCTCGGGCAGCACCGGCCAGCCGAAGGCCAATCCGAAGAGCTGGCGCACTTTGCATGCCTGCACGGCGCGCAACGCGCAGGCGATCGCCGCGGCGATGGGCCTGGCGCCGGGCACCCAGGGCCACATCGTCGCCAGCGTGCCGGCGCAGCACATGTATGGCTTGGAGATGTCGGTGCTGCTGCCCTTGCTCGGACCCTTCGCGGTCTCCAGCCGGCATCCGCTGTTTCCGGCCGACGTGGCCGCCGCATTGAGCGAACTGCCGGCACCGCGCGTGCTGGTGACCACGCCCGTGCATCTGCGTGCGCTGCTGCGCTCCGGCCAGCCGCTGCCCGCCCTGGCGGCGATCGTGTCGGCCACGGCCCCCCTGGCGGAGGAACTCGCGCGCGATGCGGAACGTGTCCTGGGGGCGCCGGTGCTCGAGCTGTTCGGCTCGACCGAAACCTGCGTGATTGCCCAGCGCCGCAGCGCGCATGGGGCGCACTGGCAACCCTATTCCGGCGTGCAGCTGCGCCCGCAGCCGGATGGCACGCTCGTCGATGCGCCGTGGTTCGACCAGCCGGTCTTGCTGCCGGACGTGGTGGAACTGCTGCCCGGCGGGCAATTCGCGCTGCGTGGACGCCAGGTGGACCTGGTCGAGATTGCCGGCAAGCGCGCCTCACTGGCCGATCTGACCCGGCGCGTGCTCGCCCTGGCCGGCGTCGAGGATGCCGTGGTGTTCCAGGCCGAGGGCGCCGACGCCAGCGGCGTGCGCCGCATCGCCGCCCTGGTGGTGGCGCCCGGCCGCAGCGAAGCGGAGTTGCTCGCCGAACTGCGCGAGGCGATCGACCCGGCCTTCCTGCCCCGCCCCTTGCGCACGGTCGCGGCCCTGCCGCGCAACGCCACCGGCAAGCTGCCCCGCAGCGCCCTGCTCGCAGCGCTGTCTGCTCCGGCCATCCATTCAGGATCGCCATGACCTGGCCGGTTCGGCCGGGCACGGTGGATGCGCATCGGAAGGCAGCGGTTCCCGGGAAGCACCGTGCCCAATCGCTTTCCCGCCGCCGGCTGCCCCCCACCCGAAGCCGTGCTTCACCCTGACAGTCCGGCCACGGACGGCCGGGAGTGGATTCAAACGAAGGCAACACCCAGCCTGCTTGCCGCAAGCCCGCCAGACGCCAGCGATCCCGGACGGATCGCAAAAATCACCCACAAAAAAAGGGTATCCGGAATCTGGTGTGGGTTCTGGCTCCTTGGGTCTTTGTAGCTATCACTTTCAAAGAATGGATTTTGGTGTTGGACGGCTGAGCGGATGTGCTAGAGTAAAAGTCGGATTTCAGTGTGGGTTCGCCCAAGGTGCTGAGTGACGGACTTTCTCCAGCTGCGAAGCCTGAAGACGCTTGAAATCCTGACCAGCGAGGACAGTTACGTCGTCAAGGCCGAAGGCGTCAATCAGTGGGTGACCTGCCCGCTGTGCAAGACCGGACGCCTGCATGGTCACGGCTCACAGGAACAGTCGTTTCAGGACACACCGACGCACGGCAAACCCGTCGTGATCTTCATCCAGCGCCGTCGCTATCGCTGTACAAGCTGCACCAAGACCTTGTTTGAGCCTGTGGCGGACCTTGATGGAAAACGCCAAGCCACGGCGCGTCTGGTGCGTTATATCCGCGACCAGTCCTTCTCCAAGACCTTTGCGGCCCTTGCCCGGGAAGTAGCCGTGGACGAAAAGACGGTCCGCCACGTCTTCGACGATTTCATCGAGGAGGTCGAGGCCAAGACCCAGTTCCGGACGCCGCGGGTGCTGGGTATCGACGAGCTCAAGATCATCGGCCAGTACCGGGCCATGATCACCAACGTCGAGCGCAAGACCGTGTTCGATATCCGCCCCAGCCGGGCCAAAGCCGAGTTGATGCCCTATTTCCGCGACCTGCGGGACAAGGACTCGGTCGAGTGGGTGGCGATGGACATGTACCACGTTTATCGGCAGGTGGTGCGCGCCACGCTGCCACAGGCCCGGATCGTGGTCGATCGATTCCATATCCAGCGCATGGCGAACGACGCGCTGGAGAAGCTGCGCAAGCGCATTCGCAAGGATTTGTCCACCCGGCAGCGCCTCAAACTCAAGGACGAGCGGTTCCTGCTGCTCAAGCGGCAGCACGACCTGACAGGGAGAGATATGGACCGGATGCGGGAATGGTTCCAACAGTTCCCGCTCCTAAGCGAAGCCCACGCGCTCAAGGAAGGATTTCTGTCGATCTGGGATCAGAAGACCCGCCCAGCAGCAGAAGCCGCCTGCGCGAAGTGGCAGGCCAATATTCCGACCGAATTGGCGGCCACGTTCAAGGACCTGACCACCGCCGTGCACAACTGGCACGACGAAATCTTCGCCTACTTCGAGCAGCCGATTACCAATGCCTATACTGAGTCAGTCAACCGAGTGGCCAAAGACATGAACCGCATGGGCAGGGGTTACAGCTTCGAGGTGCTTCGGGCGCGCATGCTCTACGACAAGAAGGCGCGCAAGGATGGCTCGGTTATCGAAACCGTGTTGGTCGATGACGACGACCCAATGACCACGGACTTCGTGTTCCAGCGGATGACCACGGCGGCAACGCGCAAGAAGAAGATCACGCGCGTGGTCGAGTACGGCCCCTATCTCCCGACGCTGGCGCGGCTACTCGAAGAGGGGTATTTCGAATAGTCCTCAGCCCATTGTGCAAGAGGCGGCGCTTCAGCCTGAATTTGTGATTCAGCCGATGAAGCATAGGTAAGAGGCCCAGCCACTACCCCGCGCAACAGGACAGTTGCTTTACGTCCTTGGTGAAGGTTTGTGCCGCGAGTTTCAGCCCCTCGACCATCGTCAGGTAGGGGAATAACTGGTCGGCCAACTCTCGCACCGTCATGCGGTTGCGAATCGCCAGTACTGCGGTTTGGATCAGCTCGCCTGCTTCCGGGGCTACCGCTTGCACGCCGATCAGTCGTCCCGAACCGGCCTCCGAAACCAGCTTGATGAAACCGCGCGTGTCGAAGTTGACCAGCGCCCGGGGCACGTTGTCGAGCGTCAGCGTGCGGCTGTCGGTCTCGATACCGTCGTGGTGCGCTTCGGCTTCGCTGTAGCCCACGGTGGCGATCTGCGGGTCGGTGAACACCACCGCCGGCATCGCCGTCAGATCCAGCGTCGCGTTGCCACCCGTCATGTTGATTGCAGCGCGGGTGCCGGCCGCCGCCGCGACGTAGACGAACTGCGGCTGGTCAGTGCAGTCGCCGGCGGCATAGATGTGCGGCACGGTAGTGCGCATCGCGTGGTCGATGGTGATGGCGCCTTGCGCATTGACCACCACACCGGCCGCGTCGAGGTTGAGCGTGCGGGTGTTTGGGGTGCGGCCGGTGGCGAACAACAGCCGGTCGGCATGCAGTTCGCCGCGTTCGGTGGTGAGCACGAATTCCCCATCCTCATAGGCGACCTGGCTGGCCTGGGTGTGGTCCAGCACTTCGATGCCTTCGGCGCGGAACACGGCCGTGATGGCCTCGCCAATGGCGGGGTCTTCGCGAAAGAACAGTGTGCTGCGCGCCAGCATGGTCACCTTGCTGCCCAGCCGGGCAAAGGCCTGCGCGAGTTCGACGGCCACCACCGACGAGCCGATCACGGCCAGCCGATCGGGGATCGTGTCGCTGGCCAGCGCTTCGGTCGACGTCCAGAAGGGCGTGTCTTTCAAGCCCGGGATCGGTGGAATCGCCGGACTGGCCCCGGTGGCGATGAGGCAGCGGTCGAAACTCACCTCGCGCATCCCGTCGTCAGCGGTTGCCACGGTCAGCGTGTGCGCATCCTTGAATCGGGCATCGCCGCGCAGCACGGTGATGGTCGGGGTGCTCGTCAGGATGCCTTCGTACTTGGCGTGGCGCAGTTCATCGACGCGCCCCTGCTGCTGAGCCAGCAAGCGCTTACGCAGAATCTTCGGCGAGGCGGCGGCAATGCCGTCATCGAACGGACTCTCGCGACGCAGATGCGCAATGTGGGCAGCGCGGATCATGATCTTGGACGGCACACATCCGACGTTGACGCAGGTGCCGCCGAGAGTGCTGCGCTCGATCAGCGTCACACGCGCCCCTTGCTCGACGGCCTTCAACGCCGCCGCCATCGCCGCGCCGCCGCTGCCGATCACGGCCACGTGCAGTGCAGCCTCATCGTCCTCGCGCTTTGGTTCGCCGCCCAGCCGCTCTTGTGCATTGTTCAGCAGGTCGCTGGGTTGCCCCGGCGCATCGGCAAGCTGCGCTCGGTAACCGAGTGCGGATACCGCCGCGACCAGCGAGGTCACGTCCGCGGCGGTACCTACGCTGGCCTCAATCTCGGCCCGGCGCTGTGGGTAGGACACTGAGGCCGAACGCACGCCGGGCACCTTTTCCAAGGTCTGCTTGACGTGCTCGGCGCACGACCCGCAGGTCATGCCATCGATGTGCAGCGTGATCGCCTCGGTCATGAGCGTGTGCTCACTTCTTGACGGTAGACGGGTAGCCGGCGTTCTCGGTGGCTTTGGTCAACGCGGCCGGAGTGGTCTTGGCATCGTCGTAGGTTACCACCGCCTCCTTGGGCTCCCAGGTCACCTTGGCCTCGATGACGCCTTCGACCTTGGTCAGCGCCTTCTTGACCGTGATCGGACAGGTGGCGCAGGTCATGCTCGGCACCGACAGCGTGACGGTTTTGGTGGCGGCCCAGGCGGGAGCGCTGAGGGCAACGGTCAGAGCGAGCAATGCGACGAGTTTCTTCATGGCAATCTCCTTTCAGTAGAACAGGGGCATGAGGTAGGGGAACACGAGCGCGATCAGCACCAGGGCGGTGACGATCCAGAAGATCACCTTGTAGGCCGTCCGCACCTGGGGCACGGCGCATGCGTCGTCCGGCGCGCAGGCGCGAGCCGGCCGGAAGATGCGACGCCACGCGAAGAACAGCGCCACGAGCGCCACGCCAATGAAGATCGGCCGGTACGGTTCCAGCGCGGTCAAGTTGCCGATCCAGGCGCCGGAGAAACCCAGCGTGATCAGCACCAGCGGACCGAGGCAGCAGGTCGAGGCGAGGATGGCGGCGAGGCCACCGGCGGCCAGTGCACCGCGGCCGTTGCTGGGGTCTGCCATGTGAGGGATCTCCTTCCGAGACGTTGCGTGATGCGCTAAGGTTACTTCCGTAGTCAAGTACGGAGTCAAGCGCGATGGTGAACGATCCGCAAACACTGACCATCGGGGCTTTCGCCAAGGCCGCTGGGGTCAACGTGGAGACCATCCGGTTCTATCAGCGCAAGGGGTTATTGCCAGAACCAGGTCGGCCCGTCGGCAGTATTCGCCGCTACGGATCGGCGGACGTGGCGCGGGTGCGTTTCGTGAAATCCGCCCAGCGGCTGGGGTTCAACCTGGACGAAGTCGGCCAACTCCTACAGCTTGAGGACGGCACTCACTGCAGCGAAGCCGCCGAGCTGGCTGCGCTCCAGCTCACCGACGTGCGCACCAAGATGGCGGACCTGACGCGAATCGAAGCGGTGCTGTCACGGTTGGTCAACGAGTGCCATGCGCAGCGAGGCACTGTGTCGTGCCCGCTGATCGATTCTCTGCACGGGAGCTAGGCGCGTGGCTTAACCCGGTTTTCCGTTCCACTGCGCCTCAAACCCCAGTTCGAGCCGGGGGCAAGGTGACCTGCCACTGATTGTTTCCTTGCACCGACATGCGCCAGACAAAGCCCACACTGAAGGCTAAAAGCGCGTAAGCCTTGCGATACCAGAAACCTACCGAACGAGAGCTGTCAGACAAGAAGGGCTAGTGCGGTCTTCCCACACTAAAATCCGGATACCCCAAAAAAATGCCCCGAGGGCCAGGGGGAGCCCTCGGGGCGGGAAAACCGGTCTGGGGAGGGACCGGCCTTCGCGGGTTGCACTCAGGGAGGTGAGTGAACCGGGGCGCCGTTGCGTGCGCCCGACGACATAGATCGGGATTGGGCGAGAAAGTTTCCAGTGGCTTCCCGGCGCTGTTTATCTGGCGTTCACCGGACCGACCCGCACCGATCCGGGTTGCGCGCCGCCGCGCGCCATCATGGGCCTCAATGCGCCTCGTCCCAGTTCGCCCCGGTACCGATATCGACCACCAGCGGCACCTGCAGTTCGGCGGCGGCGGCCATGCGCTCGCGCACGCCGGCGACGATGGCATCGACCGCGTCGGCACGTACCTCGAACACCAGTTCGTCGTGCACCTGCAGCAGCATGTGGGCGCACGTGTCCTGATCCGCCAGCCATGCATCGACGGCAATCATGGCGCGCTTGATGATGTCCGCGGCGCTGCCCTGCATGGGCGCGTTGATGGCGGCCCGCTCGGCGCCGGCGCGCTGCGCCGCATTGCGCGAATTGATGTGATCCAGGTACAGGCGGCGGCCAAACAGGGTTTCGACGTAGCCCTGCGCGTGGGCCTGGCCGCGGATGCGCTCCATGAAATCGCGCACGCCCGGATAGCGGTTGAAGTAGCGCGCGATGTATTCCTGCGCTTCGCCGCGTGAAACGCCGATCTGGCGCGCCAGGCCAAAGGCGCTCATGCCGTACATGAGGCCGAAGTTGATCGCCTTGGCGGCGCGCCGCTGGTGCGCATCGACCTGCGCGTGCGGCACGTCGAATACTTCCGCCGCCGTGGCGCGGTGCACGTCCTGGCCACCGTGGAAGGCGGCCAGCAGGCCGGGGTCGCCCGACAGGTGGGCCATGATGCGCAGCTCGATCTGCGAATAGTCGGCGGCCACGATGCGCCAGCCCGCAGGCGCCACGAAGGCCTGGCGGATGCGCCGGCCCTCATCGGTGCGCACCGGAATGTTCTGCAGGTTGGGATCGGACGAGGACAGTCGCCCGGTGGCGGCAATTGCCTGCCCGTAGCTGGTGTGCACGCGCCCCTGGGCATCGACCAGGTCGGCCAGCTTTTCGGTGTAGGTGCTGCGCAGCTTGGCCAGGCTGCGGTAATCGAGGATGACCCGCGGCAGTGCATGCTCGTCGGCAATGGCTTCCAGCGCCTCCTCGTTGGTCGAAGGCTGGCCGCCCGGCGTCTTCACCGCCACCCGCAGGCCGAGTTCGTCGAACAGGAGCGCACCCAGCTGGCGGGGCGAGTCCAGGCTGAACGGGCGGCCGGCCAGGTCGTGGGCCTGCTCGGTCAGGGCCTGCATGCGCACGGCCAGCTCCTGGCTCTGGCGCTTGAGTGCGGCCGCATCGATCAGCACGCCACGCCGCTCCATGCGCGCCAGCACCGGCAGCAGCGGCAGCTCGATCGCCTCGTACACGTGGCGCAAGCCGGGCTCGTGGGTGAAGGCCGGCCATTGTGCGTGGTGCAGGCGCAGGGTGATGTCGGCGTCCTCGGCCGCGTAGCGGCAGGCGGTGGCCAGGTCGACCGCGGCAAACGGAATCTGTTTGGCACCCTTGCCGGCGACTTCCTCATAGCGCAGGGTGTCATAGCCCAGCATGCGCCTGGCCTGGCTGTCCATGTCGTGCCGCCAGGTCGAATGCAGCACGTAGGATTGGAGCAGGGTGTCGTGCGCGATGCCGCGCACCTGGATGCCGGCGCCGGCCAGCACGTGCAGGTCGTATTTTGCATTCTGGCCAAGCTTGGGACGCTCGGGGTCTTCCAGGATCGGTGCCAGTGCCGCCAGCACGTCGGCCCGCGGCAGCTGCGCCGGCACACCCGGATAGGCATGCCCGACCGGGATGTAGCAGGCGCGCTCGGCCTCGACCGCGAAGGACAGCCCCACCAGCTCGGCGCGCAGCGGGTCGAGCGAGGTGGTTTCGGTATCGAAGGCGATGAGCGGCGCCGTGCGCAGGCGCGCCAGCCAGGCCTCCAGCGCCGCCGGCGTGGTGACCAGCTCGTATTCGCCGGGCCGGGGCGCCTCGCCCGCGGAGGCGGGCGTGGCGACCGCTGCCGCAGGTGCCGGCGCCACCGCCTCGCCGGCGTCGAGTTCCTTCAGTGCGGCATTGAACTGGTAGCGGCGATAGAGCGTGCGCAGCGTCTCCGTATCGCGCTCGCGCAGGGCGAGGTCGGTCGGCGCGAGATCCAGCGCCACGTCGGTCCTGATGGTGGCCAGTTCGCGTGACAGCGGCAGGTGCGGCAGGGCCTTGCGCAGGTTCTCGCCGAGCTTGCCCGGGAATTCGTCGGCCCGGGCCATGACCGTATCGAGATCACCCCAGGCCGCCAGCCACTTGGCCGCGGTCTTGGGTCCGCACTTGTCCACGCCGGGGATGTTGTCCACGCTGTCGCCCATGAGCGCGAGGTAGTCCACGATCTGCTGCGGGTGCACGCCGAACTTCTCCATCACGCCGGCCGCGTCGGTGGTGGTGTGCGTCATGGTGTTGACCAGGGTGATGCCCGGGCGCACCAGCTGGGCGAAATCCTTGTCGCTGGTCGAAATGCGCACCTCGATGTCCGCCGCGGCCGCCTGCGTGGCCAGGGTGCCGATGACATCGTCCGCCTCGACGCCGGGCACACGCAGGATCGGAATGCCGAGCGCGGCGACGATGGCCAGCATCGGCTCGACCTGCGCGCGCAGGTCCTCCGGCATCGGCGCGCGCGTTGCCTTGTAGTCGGGGTACAGGGCATCGCGGAAGGTCGGGCCGGGCGCATCCTGCACGAAGGCGACATAGGTGGGCGCTTCCTTGAGGATCGCGCGCAGCATCTGCACCACGCCAAACAGCGCCCCGGTCGGCTCGCCGGCCGCGTTGCTGAGCGGCGGCAGGGCGTGGAAGGCGCGGTAGAGGTAGGAAGAACCGTCGATGAGGACGAGCTGCGGACGGGCGCTGGACATGGCGGCAGGGTCGGAGGGCTGAATCGGCAGCTTGGCGCGCGCCTGAGCCCATTGCAACGACGCACCGTCGCACATGCCCACCCGGGGGCGCGCTCTGCTAGGCTGGCAGCCGTCACGGAGATGCCACGATGAACCCGACCTCGCGCCTGTTGCTGATCCTTGCCATCGTCGCCGGCCTTGGCTGCGCCAGTGTCATTGCCGCCGACCCGCCACGACCTGCGCGCGCCGAGATCCCGCCGCCGCCGGGACTGGACGATCCGGGCGTCAACGCACCAGTGAACCCGCCCGCCGCGGCAACGGCCAGCGAACCCGCCGCCGACGCGGCGACCGATCCGCTGGCGCCCCTGCCGCCGCCGGATGCGCGCCTGGTGCGCGACAAGGCCTCGCGCGATGCCGCCGAAAGCCAGGCGCGCGTGGCCGCCAGCCAGGTCACCACGCGCACCCAGGGCAAGGACACCATCGAGGAGTACCGCCAGAACGGTCACCTGTGGATGATCAAGATCCATCCGCAGCGCGGCCCCACGCAGACCTTCTACGCCGACGGCCCGGACGGGCGCCTGATGCGCAACCCCAACGAGGGTCCGATCGCGCCGGTGTACTACACGCTCTATGAGTGGAAATGAGCGTTCAGCCGGCGCCGCCTGACAGCCAGTCACGCGGCTTGAGGTAGTCCGCCAGGCGCGCCTCGGCACTGCCCGGCGCGGGCGTGTAGCCGTACTCGAAGCGCACCTGCGGCGGCAGGCTCATGAGGATGGATTCGGTGCGTCCGCCCGACTGCAGGCCGAACAGCGTGCCGCGGTCATACACCAGGTTGAATTCGACGTAGCGGCCGCGCCGGTAGAGCTGGAAGGCGCGCTCGCGTTCGCCGTACGGCGTGGCCTTGCGGCGCGCGACGATGGGCAGGTAGGCATCCAGGAAACCGTTGCCGACCGCGCGGGTGAAGTCGAAGCAGCGCGCGAAGCCGCCGGCGTCCAGATCGTCGTAGAACAGGCCGCCGACGCCGCGCGTCTCGTCGCGGTGGCGCAGGTAGAAATAGTCGTCGCACCAGCGCTTGTAGCGCGGATACACCTCGGCGCCGAACGGTGCGCACAGGTCGCTGGCCACCTGGTGCCAGTGGCGCACATCCTCGTCGAACGGATAGAAGGGGGTCAGGTCGAAGCCACCGCCGAACCACCACGCCGGCGCCTCGCCTTCGGCCCGGGCCTCGAAGTAGCGCACGTTGGCATGGCTGGTGGGCAGGTAGGGATTGCGCGGATGCACCACCAGCGACACGCCGAGCGCGGTCCAGGCCCGCCCGGCCAGGGCCGGCCGGTGTGCGCTGGCCGCGGGCGGCAGGCGCGTACCGGCCACGCGCGAGTAGTTGACGCCGGCCTGCTCGAACACCGCACCGCCCTTCAACACGCGCGTGCGCCCGCCGCCCGAAAGGGCAGCGCCGGCGGACGGCGCGCGACGCGTGTCGGCGGCGCGCTGCCAGGCATCTTCGGCGAACGTGGCCGCCCCATCGGCCGCGGCCAGGGCCGCGCAGATGCGGTCCTGCAGGTCGGTGAGGAAGGCCTCGACGGCCAGCCCAGGGTCGGGAATGGCTTGGGTCGGCGCGGACATGGCACGACAGGCAGTGGAGACCCGGCCATGCTAGCAGCCGCGTGGCTGGCCGGCGGACGCGCGGCAAGGCCATGCCATAATCCGGCACGCGCCCACTGACGTCCCGCCGTGCCCCATCGCATTCCCGCCCTCGCCATTACCGCGTTTACTGCCACCTCGGCACTGGGCCGCGGCTGCGCCGCCCAGCTGGACGGCCTGCGCCAGCGGCGCAGCGGCCTGCGCCACAACGACTTCACCGCGGTGCCGCTGGAATGCGCGATCGGCCGCGTCGCCGGCCTCGAGGAGGCGCCGCTGCCGGCGCCGTGGCGCCCCTTCGATTGCCGCAACAATCGCCTGGCCTGGCTCGGCCTGGGCGGGGATGGCTTCCTCGATGCGGCGCACGCGGCCATCGCCCGCTACGGCGCGGAGCGCGTGGCGCTCATCGTCGCCACCTCCACGGCCAGCATCGGCGCCACCGAAGAAGCCTACCGGTGCCTGGAGGACGGCCGCTTTCCCGCGCACCTGGCCCATCCGCACCTGCATACGCTGCACTCGGCCGGCCTGTTCCTGCAGGCCGTGCTCGGCACGCGCGGCCCGTGCCTGACGGTGTCCACGGCCTGCTCGTCGAGCGCCAAGATCTTTGCCCAGGCCGAGCGCCTGATCCGCCTCGGCGTGGTTGACGCGGCCATTCTGGCCGGCGTCGATTCACTGTGCGGCAGCGTGCTGTTCGGCTTCAATGCGCTGGAACTGGTCGCGCCGCGTCCCTGCCAGCCTTTCGATGCGGCGCGCTGCGGCATCTCGATCGGCGAGGCGGCCGGGTTCGCCCTGCTCGAACGTGATGGCGAGGATCTGGACGCGCCGCGCCTGCTCGGCTATGGCGAGACCTCCGATGCCTGGCACATGTCCACGCCGCATCCGCAGGGTGCCGGCGCAAGGCTGGCGCTCGACGAGGCGCTCGCGCGCAGCGGCCTCGCGCCCTCGCAGGTGGATTACATCAACCTGCACGGCACCGCCACACTGAAGAACGACGCGGTGGAGGCGGCCGTGGTCGGCGATCTGTTCCCGGCCACGACGCGGGTCAGTTCCACCAAGGGCTGGACCGGCCATACGCTGGGCGCGGCCGGCATCCTCGAGGCCGTCCTGACCGTGCTCGCACTGCAGGCGGGGCTGGTGCCTGGCACGCTCAATACCAGCACGCTGGACCCGGCCTGTGGGCCACAGTTCGCGCTGGACAACGAGGATCGCGCACTGCGTATCGCGCTCAGCCATTCCTTTGGCTTCGGCGGCAACAATTGCATCCTCGCCTTCGCACACGGAGCCCGCCCCTGACCATGGCAACCCTCCTCGCCCAGGTCGCCGGCATCGGCTGGTGGGCGCCCGGCGTACCGGACTGGCCCAGCGCGGCGCACCTGCTGAGCGCCGACCTGCCCTGGCCCACGGACGGAGCGCCCACGCCGGCAGCCAGGCGCCTGGCGCCCAATGAACGCCGCCGCGCGCCGCTGGCGGTGCGCATCGCCTGCGAGGTGGCCGGGCAGGCCTGCAGCATGGCCGGCCAGGACCCGGCCGCCCTGCCGTGCGTGTACGCTTCCATGCATGGCGACCTCGACATCACCGACGACCTGTGCACCACGCTGGCGGACCATCCACTGGAGCTGTCGCCGACCCGCTTCCACAACTCCGTGCTGAATGCCGCCGTGGGCTACTGGACCATCGCCACCGGCTGCCAGGCCGCCTCCACGGCGCTCAGCGCCTGGCACGGCAGCCTCGCCAGCGGCCTGCTGGAAGCGGCAAGCGAATGCCTGGCCGAGCAGCGCCCGGTGCTGATGGTGGCCTGCGACATCGACGGCGGGGGTGCGCTGGCGCGCGTGCTGCCAACCAGCATGGCGCATGGCCTGGCGCTGGTGCTGGTGCCGCCCGGCGCAGCGGCGACGGGGGTGACGCTGCGCGTGCGCCACGCCAGCGGCGCGGCCCTCCCGGCACCGGCCGAACCGATCGCGCTGCCGCGCCAGCTGCTTGCGGCGCTCGCCTGCGGCGTCACACGCGAGATCGCCCTGCCAGCCGGCGCAGCCGCGCGGCTCGACGTGACGGTGTCGCCATGAGCGCCGGTGATCGCGCACGCGTGGCGGTGGTGATTCCGGCCTTGAACGAGGAGCGCGCGATCCGCGCAGTGGTCGAAGCGGTGTTGGCCGAGTGCCCCGACGTGATCGTCGTCGATGACGGGTCCAGCGACCGCACGCTGGCCTGCCTCGAAGGCCTGCCGCTCACCCTCATCCGCCACCCGCGTCCGCTGGGCAAGGGGCAGGCGCTGCGCGATGGCTTCCGCAAGGCACGCGAACTGGGCTTCGACGCCGTCATCAGCATGGACGGGGATGGCCAGCACCAGGCCGCCGACATTCCGCGCCTGCTCGCCGCGGCGCGCGCGTATCCGCAGCACATCGTCATCGGCGCGCGCATCCGCAACCGGCACAACCAGCCGGCGGCGCGCCGGCGTGCCAACGCGGTGGCGGACTGGGGCATCTCCTGGGGTTGCGGCATCCCGGTGGCCGATACCCAGAGCGGCCAGCGCTATTACCCGCAGGCCGCCCTGGAGCTGGCGCTGGCGGCCACCGGCGTGAACGATTTCGTGTTCGAGGCCGCGCTGCTGATCGCCGCCACGCGCGAGGCCGGGCTGGGCGTGGTCTCGGTGCCGATCGATTCGCGCTATCACGGCGAGTTCCGTGGCAGCCACTTCCGCCCGGTGCGCGACGTGACCCGCATCACCTGGTACACGATCCGGCGCGTGGTGCATTACGGCCACGTGATCGACAGCTACCGTCGCTCGCACGCCGCGCCGCCGCTGGTGTTCGATCCACCGGCTTGATCAGGCCATGCCGCCGTTGATGCCGATGACCTGGCCGTTGATGTAGCCGGCAGCGTCCGAGCACAGGAAGGCGACCAGCGCCGCGACCTCCTGCGGCGTGCCCATCCGGCCGGCCGGTACCAGCGCCTTGACCGTGGCGGCATCGAAGGCGGCCTCGCTCATGCGCCCGGCGATCACGCCGGGTGCCACCACGTTGGCGGTGATGCCGCGCGAGGCCATCTCGCGGGCCAGTGACCGGGTTGCGCCATGCAGGGCGGATTTTGCTGCCGCGTAGTTCGCCTGGCCGCGGTTGCCCAGCACGGCGGCGACCGAGGACAGGCTGACGATACGCCCGAAGCGCGCTCGCGCCATGGCCAGCAGCAGCGGCTGGGTGACGTGGAAGAAGCCGTGCACGGACACGTCGATCACGCGCCGCCACTGATCCTCGCGCATACCGGCGAGGGGCGCGTCGTCGTGGATGCCGGCGTTGTGTACCAGCACGTGGATGGGGCCGGCCTGCAGTTCCGCCGCCAGTGCCGCGCGCGTGGCCGCGCCGTCGGCCAGATCGAAGGCGAAGGCGCGTGCCGCCCCGCCCGCGGCCTGGATCGCGGCGGCCACGGCCTCGGCGCGCGCGAGCTGGCTGTGCGCATGCACCAGCACTTCGCAACCTGCCGCCGCCAGCGTGCGCGCGATCGCGCCGCCGATGTCCCCGCTGCCGCCCGTGACCAGGGCGCGCCGTGCCTGCTGCATCACCCGTCTCCTGCGCCGCGCGGCTGCATGATGCCGAAAGCCGCGGCAACGCTTGCGGCTTCGTGGTTACCAGATCCTCACCCGCTGCTCCGGCACCAGGTACAGGTCCTGTTCCTGCTGTACCTCGAAGGCCGGGTACCAGGCATCCAGGTTGCGCACGGTGAGCGCGCGGTAGTGCCCGGGTGCGTGCACGTTGGTGAGGATGCGGTTGCGCAGCGCCGGCTCGCGCATCTTGCTGCGCCAGGCCTGGGCCCAGCCGAGGAAGAAGCGCTGCTCGGGACTGAAGGCGTCCAGCGCCTGGCCAGGCCCCGGGTGGGCAATCCGGTAGGCGTCAAGCGCCGTCGCCAGGCCGGCCACGTCGGCGATGTTTTCGCCCAGGGTCAGTTCGCCATTGACGGCGAGGTCGGGGAAGGGCCGGTAGGTATCGTACTGTGCGACGAGTGCCTTGCCGGCGGCTTCGAAGTGCTCGAGGTCCTGCGGGGTCCACCAGTTCTCCAGCTTGCCGGTCTCATCGAACAGGGCGCCGGTATTGTCGAAGCTGTGGCTGATCTCGTGGCCGATGACCGCACCGATGGCCCCGTAATTGACCGCATCGTCGGCGGCCGCGTCGAAGAACGGTGCGTGCAGGATCGCGGCGGGAAAGATCAGGCGATTCTCCAGCGGCACGTTGAGCGCGTTGACCTCCTGCGGCAGCAGGAACCATTCGTCGCGATCGATGGGCCGGCCGAGCTTGGCGAGGTTGCGGCGGTATTCGAACTGGCTGGCGCGCTGGGCATTGCCGAGCGCGTCGTCGCGGCGCACCTCCAGTGCCGTGTAGTCGCGCCAGTGGTCCGGATAGCCCATGCCGACGGTAAGCCGGGCCAGCTTGGCGCGGGCGTGTGCCTTGGTCGGCTCGCTCATCCAGGTCAGCGCGTCGATGCGCGCGCCGAAGGCGGCGAGCACGTGCTGCACCATGGTATCGGCGCGCGCCTTGATGGCTGGCGAGAAGTGGCGTTCGACGTAGCGCTTGCCGACCGCCTCGCCGAGCGCCTGGTTGAGTTCGCCAAGGCCACGCTTCCAGCGCTCCGGCTGTTCGGGGGTGCCGGCCAGCGCGGTGCCATGGAACGCGAAATGTGCATCGGCAAAGACCCTGGGCAGGTAGGGCGCGGCGCCATCCAGGGCATGGAAGGTCAGCCAGTCCCGCCAGGTCTGCAGCGGCTCGCTGTCCACCAGCGCCGCCAGTCCGATCAGGGCCTGCGGCTGCCAGACGATGAAGTTGGGCTGGGCCTGCAGCCCGGCTGCAGTGAAGAAGGCATCCCAGTCCAGTCCCGGGGCGCGGCGTGCGAAATCGGCGCGCAGCCAAGGATTGGCACCGCGCTGCACGTCGTTGGTTTCCACCTGGCTCGCATGCACGCGTGCCATGGCAGTTTCCAGGGCCAGGATACGCGCCGCCTTGTCGGCGCCGGCGTCGATGCCGGCCAGCTCGAACAGCCGCGCGATGTAGCTGGCGTACTGGCCGCGCAGGTCGGCCATGCGCCCGTCCTGGAGATAGAAGTCGCGGTCGGGCATGCCCAGCCCGCCCTGCACCAGGTAGGGCACGTAGGCATCGGGCTGCAGCAGATTCACCGAAATCCACATGCCAAACAGGTTCGGCGTGTAGTAGTCGGTGGCATTGAGCAGGTCGACGTCGGTGCGCAGGCGCGCGCCCAGCGCACGGGCAAGGGCGACCTTGTCGGCGATCAGCGGAATCGCATCGAGCGCCGGCTGCAGCGGTGCAAGGCCGGCCGCCTCGATGCCCTGCGCGTCCATGAAGGCGGCGTAATAGTCGCCGATCTTCGCCGTGTCGCCCTTGGCGGCACCGCCCTGGCTGGCGGCTTCCTCGGCGATGGCCCGCGTGTCCGCGAGTGCCTGCTCGGCAAGCTGGGTGAAACTGGTGTAGCTGGCACGGTCGGCAGGAATCTCGGTGTGGCGCACCCAGTTGCCGTTGGCGTAGTCGTAGAACTCGTCACCCGGCACGATGCTGCGATCCATGCCGGCGGTATCGAAGCCGAAGTCGCCGAGGATCGGCTTGTCCGGTGCGCTCGATGCGGTCGAGGTCGGGGCGGCGGGCGGCGGCGGCGTGGCGGACTTCCCTGCCGGCGGCGCAGCGGAATCGCAGGCGGCCAGCGCGGCGGCGGCGAAGAAGACGGCGAAGGTGCGGCACAAGCTGGACATGAAGCGCCTCGGCGGGGAAAAGGTGCAGCGTAAACGGCGGCGCGCCGGCACGCAAAACATCCACGTCTGGCGCATGCGCGCCTTCCCGCCAGAACCCTGCGGCGTCCCGGCATGCGCGGCGGCGCCGGACGCCTGGCGGCGCCCCTGCCTTGCCCGGCCCACCACGCTAGAGCCAGCCCTTCTGCCGCGCCAGGCGATACGCTTCGATGCGATTGGCGACACCGAGCTTGCCGATCGCCTCGGAGAGGTAATTGCGCACCGTCCCCGAGGAAAGCTGCAGTTGCAGCGCGATGTCACCGGCCGAGCGGCCCTCGCCGGCCAGCCGCAGCACCTGGCGCTCGCGGTCGCTGAGCGGATCGGCCTCGCTCCAGGCATCGATGGCCAGTTGCGGATCGATCGCGCGCCCGCCCGCATGCACCTTGCGCAGCGCTTCGGCCAGATGCTCCGCCGGCGCATCCTTGAGCAGGTAGCCGCACACCCCGGCATCGAGGGCGCGGCGCAGGAAGCCGCTACGCGCGAAGGTGGTGACGATCACCACCTTGGTCGCCAACGCGTGGCGCTGCACCCGCTGGGCGAGCTCCAGGCCGCTCAGGCCCGGCATTTCGATGTCGGTCACCAGCACGTCGGGCTGCAGGCGTTGCAGTTCGCGCCACGCGGCTTCGCCATCGGCGGCGGCGCCCAGCACTTCGATGTCCGGCTCCAGCCCGAGCAGCGCCGACAGTGCCCCACGCACCATGGCCTGGTCCTCGGCAAGCAGGATGCGGATCATGCGCAGCGGCTCGGCTGCGGGTGGCGCGCCTGCACCGGCGCGGCTGGCGGCGCGGCAGCCACCGCCGTCCCGGCCACGGCACTTGCGGGTCGGGCCGACGACGCATCGGCCATCGGCAGGCGCAGGCGCAGGCGCGTGCCCTGTCCGCGCGGCGAGTCGATCAGCAAACTGCCGCCCAGTTTCGCCATGCGCTCACGCATGCCGGCCAGTCCGTTGCCGTCGGCGGTGACGCCGCCACGACCATCATCGGCAATCAGCACCTCCAGCAGGTCGCCACGGCACGTGAATGCGATCCGCGCGCTGGCGGCCTGCGCGTGGCGCGAAATGTTGGTCACCGCCTCGCGCAATACCAGGGCCAGCGCGCGCTCGGTCGCCGGCGGCATGGCCGGCGGTGGAGCGTAATCCAGGTGCACGTTGGAGGATTCCAGCAGCACGCGCGCCGATGCGAGTTCAGCGGCAAGGTCGGTCGCGCGGATCCCGGACACGGCACTGCGCACTTCGGCCAGCGCGTGTCGGGCGATGCCCTCGGCTTCCTCGAGCTCGCGCCGAGCGGTGTCCGGATCACGCTCGAACAGCTTGCGCGACAGCTCCAGCTTGAGGGTGATCAGTGACAGCGTGTGACCCAGCAGGTCGTGCAGGTCGCGGCCAATGCGCTCGCGTTCGGCGGTCGCGGCGAGCCGGCGCACCTCCTCGTGCGAGAGCTTGAGTTCGAGATCCCTTTCCTGGTTCGAGCGCTCGACGTGGACGATGATGCCGACGATCACCGACACCACGGGCAGCCAGACCAGGGCCTGCGGCGGATAGCCGATCCACCACGCCAGGGCCACGAAGGCGGCATTGAGCAGCAGCACCTGCGCGAGATAGGCAATCAGGTTGCGCCGACCCTGGAGGTGCAGCATCACGCAGCCGAAGATGAAATAGTTCAGGCCCGCCGGATAGACCGGCAGCAGCGCCGTGGCCAGCACGATCATGCCCAGCGCATGGCGCCACGCCGTGTGCCGGGGTGCCAGCAGGCAGCGGGCGTAGAGCAGCAGGAACAGCGGGTAGGACAGCGCCGTCAGCAGCGCCCAGCGCAGGTCGTAGCCCCCAGGCAGGAACATCGGGGTGAGGAAGATCCACGCGGTCCACGCAAGGTGGACGATCTCGGTCCAGGGCGACTTGCCCTGGCGCACCGCGCAGCCCACCAGCGAATCCGGCGCTGGCAGCAGCCAGGTAGGAACGAACCTCGGGTTCACCGGAGCACTCCGTGAGCAATCAGCGCAAACATGATGCCGCATCGCGCCCGCGCGCGCGGTACCCGCGGATGCGCCGGTTCAGCCAGGGCCAGCGGTTCAGCGCAGCTGCACATCGTCGATGTAAAGCTCGAACCGACCCACCGGCTGGCCGGCGGTGATGGCGATCGCGCGCAGGGTAGCCGGATCGGCGCCGGGAAATGCGCCAAGCGGGATGCGGATCTGGCGCCATTCGGGCCCGGCGACAAAGGCACGCATGCTTGGCATCGCCTGCATGGCCGGCCCCGAGAACAGCATCACCTGGTATTGGCGGCCATCGCCGCGCGCCTGGAACACCAGCTCGCTGCGCGCGGAGGCGTCCACCGCCTGCATCGGCTGCGCGCCGGGGTGGAAGATCGTGCCGGCCCACGGGTAGGCGAAGCCGTGGCGGATTTCACCGTGGACGCGCAAGGCACCGGGTGAACCGTCCGCGCCCTGGGCCACCCAGGCCTGCCCAGCCAGGGAGGCGCCGCCGGCCATGGCGTCGGTGGTGATCTCCCAACCGTGGCCGAAGCGCGCCGCCGTACCGGTCTCGGCGAAGTCGGATATCAACATGTCCGCGGCGATCGGCGGCGCATCCACGGCGGCCTCCCCGTGCACGCGGTCCACGGCATGGCCATTCTTCCACACGGCCGCGATGGCGCGCGTGGCGCCGATATCGGCGGTCGGGTCGCCATCCACCAGCAGCAGGTCGGCGCGCAGACCGGCGGCGATGCGGCCGCGATCATCCAGGCCGAAGCGGCGGGCCGGCACCGAGGTGGCTGCCGCGAGCGCCTCAAGTGGCGAGAGGCCGGCACGCACCAGCAGCCCCAGCTCGCCGTGCAGGCTCGCGCCATGCGCGGTCGCCGGATTGCCGGCGTCGGTACCGGCCAGCACGTCCACGCCGGCCGCATGCAGCGCCGCGACGCTGCGCAGGGCCCGCGCCAGGGCTTGCCGATGCGGCTCGCCGGGAAAGGAACTGGCCAGGCTGACACGCTGCTCGGGCGACAGCCACGGCGCCAGGCGGTCATCGGCTGCGAGCGCCGCGCCGCCGCCATCCCGGGCAAGCCCGGCGAGCACCGACAGGGTCGGCACGACGAAGGCACCGGTGCGCTTCGCGGCTGCGATGAAGTCCGGCGAGGCGACTTCGTCGTAAAACACGTGCACCAGGCCGTCGGCACCGGAAGCCACCGCGTGCAGCGCATCCGCCTGCCGCGAGACGTGCACCACCGCCAGGCGCTGGTGCGCGTGAGCGGCAGCGATGGCCTGGGTGACCTGGGTCGGGGTGATCGTCGGCAGGCGGTGTCCGGCCCCCAGGGCGCTGCCGTCCTCGACGATCAGCTTGATGTAGTCCGAGCCTTCGGCCACGCGCGCGGCGACGAAGGCGGCGGTGTCGCCGTCGGGCGCGAGGGTCGGCACGCGCAGGCCGAACTGGGTCGCGTGCCCGCCCTGCGTGGTAACCGTACTGCCGGCGCTCCACAGATCGGCTTCGTTGGTCGCGTCCAGCGATTCGCGCTGCGCGCGCAGCGCCGGGAGGCGCCGATAGTCACCGAACATGTCGAGCTCGGTGGTGACGCCCAGGCGCAGCGCGTCGCGACGGGCGTCGCCCCAACTGTGCACATGGGCATCGATGAACCCGGGCAGCAGGGTCTTGCCGCGGCCGTCGATGACCTGCATCCCCTCGGGAATCGCAACCGCGGTGCCGACCGCGGTGATGCGACCGTCGCGAACCAGGACGTTGGCCTGCGCCAGCACGCGCTCGCCGTCGAACACCCGCGCGCCGCGAATGGCGAAGGCGCTGGCCGTGGTCGCCTGCGCGGCGGGCGCCGACGCCGGTGGAGCGCGCTGCACGAGCAGCGCGCCCAGCGCGGCGACCAGGAGGGCAGCGAAGGCGACGGTTTCGGGCCAGCGCTTCGCGTACCACGTCGCAGATCGCGACGGCGCAGGCAGGCGCGTGGACACCCGGTCAACCATGGCGTGCCAGCCGCGCTCGGGCCAGGACGAAGAAGGCGACGCTGAACACCGCGAGCACGCCCAGATGCACGGCCAATGGCTGGCCGGCATCCATGCCCACCACCTTCAACGCCACCTGCGCGAGGTGGTAGGGCGGCCACAACGGCGCGATGCGCGTGAATACCGCGGGCAGCATGGCCAGCGGCAGCCACAGGCCGGACAACAGGGCCATCGGCAGGAAGATCAGGTTGACCACCGCCGGCGCGGCGCTGCCACCGGCTAGGGTGCCGAGATAGAGGCCAAGCGCACAGAACGGCAGCGCGCCCAGCACGTTGATCGCCAACAGCAGCGCCCATTGCCACCACGCCAGCGGCACGCCGGCCGCGAAGATCGCCAGCGCGAACAGCAGCAACGATACGATCGTCGAGAACAACATCGCCATGGCCATCTTCGCCAGCAGGTAGGCCCCCGGCGGCATCGGCAGGGCGCGCTTGAGCTGCAGCAGTCCGTGCTCGCGCTCGACCGCCACGGTGACTCCGAAGCCGAACAACGCCGCTCCCATCACCCCGAACACGCCGTAGGTAACAACCAGGTATTGCGCGGCCTGCGGACTGCCGAAATTGATGACGACGCCGAACAGCAGGTAGAACAGCACCGGGAACAGGATCGTCGGCAGTGAGAACATCGGGGTGCGCAGCAGGCGCAGGAACTCGTACTTTGCCTCCAGGAAATAGCTGCGCAGCATTGCGTGACCGAGCGGTGAATCCGCAGTACGCAGTTCGACGACAACGTTCATCACGCAGCCTCCTTGTGGGCGTCTTCGCGGGTGAGTTCGATGAAGGCATCGGCCAGCCCGGCGCGCTGCACCTCCAGGTCGCGCAGCTGCGCATCCTCGGCGAGCAGGCGCCGGACCACCGCTGCGGCGGCATCAGCGACGATTTCCAGGCGCGGGCCATCGCGTTGCGCCAGGCGCACCAGCGGCCAGCGCGCCACCGATCCAGCGTCCAGCGTGGAGACACAGCGGATGCGTTGGCGCGATACGCGCGCGCGCACGGCGTCCATGCTGCCTGCGGCGATGACGCGCCCACCGGCGAGCACAGCCACCTGGTCGGCCAGCGCCTCGGCTTCCTCCAGGTAGTGCGTGGTGAGCAGTACGGCCACACCCTCGGCGACCAGCGCGCGCAGGGCGTGCCACAGGGTCTGTCGCGCCTCAATGTCCAGGCCGGTGGTGGGCTCGTCGAGAAACACCAGCCGCGGATTGCCGCACAGCGCCAGCGCGAACTGCACGCGCCGCTGCTGGCCACCCGAGAGCCTGGCGTAGCGCCGCTCGAGCAGGCCATCGAGCCCGGCCAGGGCCACGCATTCGGCGACGCTGCGCGGGCGCGGATAGTAGCTGCGTGTCAGGTCGAGCAGCTCGCGCACCTCGAGCGTGTCCTGCAGCGCGGTGGCCTGCAGCATCACGCCGATCCGTTGGCGCACTTCGAGCCGTTCGGGCGACTGCCCGAACAGCGTCGCTTCGCCGGCGTCGGCTTGCAGCAGGCCGAGCAGCAGGCCGATCGCCGTGGTCTTGCCGGCGCCGTTGGCGCCCAGCAGCGCCAGCACCTGCCCGGCGTGCAAGGCAAGATCGACGCCATCGAGCGCGAGCACCTTGCCATACTGCTTGCGCACACCTCGCAGGCGTGCAACTTCGATAGCCTGGGTATCCATCCGCACCTCGCGCGTTGTCAGTGACAACGACGATAGGCGCGCGCCCCCTCGGGCGGTAGTTGCGGCGGTCAGGCCGTTCACATGACAAGCGTCAGGCGACTGCGCACGGGCGGCGACCAGACTCGGGTGTCGGATCAGCGGCCGGATCGAAAAAGGCCACTCCGCGCAGGATCACGCGGAGTGGCCATCAGGAAGTACCGGGACTGAAAGCGCTGCGTCAGTACACGTCGCCCACGGTGTTGTGCACGTTGAACTTGCCGGTCGGGGTGATCAGGCGCTTGTCGTCGATGACCTTCTTCAGCTTGCGGGTCTTGTCGTCGACCACCACGATCGCGCTGCGCTGGTCCTTGCCGTTCCACACCGAGAACCACACCTCGTCGCCTGCGGCGTTGTACTCGGGCTGCACGACGCGCTTGGGGCCTTCGCCGAGCTTGGCCCAATCGGCGATCGGCAGCACGGTATAGCCGGCATCGAGGTGGTCGATGTCGAATACCGCGACCGACTGCGAGAGCTTGGGATCGGGGTTGAGGGTGGTGTCCACCCACAGGTTCTTCGACTTCGGATGCGTCTTGACGAACAGCGAACCGCCGCCCTGGCCCTTCAGCACCTGGACCACCTTCCAGGCATTGTCCGGATGCCCGTCCGGATCGGTACCGATGAGGGTGACGTTCTCGTTGCCGAGCGCCGAGGTCGCCCACACCGGACCGAACTGCGGATGCACGAAGTTGGCACCGCGCCCGGGGTGCGGGATCTTGTCGACATCGATCAGCGCGGTCATCTTGCGCTCGCGCGAATCGACCACGGCGATCTTGTCGGAGTTGTTGGCCGCGGTCAGGAAGTAGCGCTTGGTGGAATCCCAGCCGCCATCGTGCAGGAAGCGCGCCGCGTCCAGGGTCTTGATCGAAAGCGCGTCGAGGTCGGAATAATCGACCAGCAGCACGCGCCCGGTTTCCTTCACGTTGACGATGAAGTCCGGGTGCTCGTGGCTGGCGACGATGGCGGCCACGCGCGGCTCGGGGTGGTATTCCTGGGTATCGACGGTGGGCCCGCGGGTGGAGACGATCTTGATCGGCTCCAGCGTCGGACCATCCATGATCACGAACTGCGGCGGCCAGTAGGCACCGGCGATCGCCAGCTTGTCCTCGAAGCCCTTGTACTTGGAGGTTTCCACCGAGCGCGCCTCGAGGCCGATCTTGATCTCGGCGACGCGGTCGGGAACCTTCATCCACAGGTCGATGAGGTCGATCTTGCCATCGCGGCCGATGGTGTACACGTAGCGCCCCGAATGGGAAAGCCGCGAGATGTGCACCGCGTAGCCGGTCTTGATGACGTTGACGATCTTCTTGGTATCGCCATCGATGAGGGCGATCTCGCCCGAGTCGCGCAGCGTGACGGCGAAGAAGTTGTCGACGTTGTAGTTGTTCTGCTTGCTGGTCGGGCGCTTGTCCACCGGCACCAGGACCTTCCAGCTGTTGCGCATCTCGGGCATGCCCCATTCGGGCGGCGCCGGTGGCTCGAGCTGCAGGAACTTCGCCATGACCTCGATCTGCTCGGCCGAGAGATCGCCGGAGGTGCCCCAGTTCGGCATGCCCGCGGGCGAACCGTAGGTGATCAGGGCCTTGAGGTAGTCGGTGCCGCGCGCGCGCGTGATGTCGGGCGTCAGCGGCTTGCCGGTCGCGCCCTTGCGCAGTACGCCGTGGCAGCCTGCGCAGCGCTGGAAGTAGATTTCGGTGGCCTCGTTGAGCTGGGCATCGGTCAGCTGCGGGCCCTTGGCGGCTTGCTCCTCGCCCTCGGCCGCCCGCTTGCCGGTCATGGCCAGGGGCGCGCCGGAATAGGCCATCTCGGCCTGGGTCGTATCCGGATGCAGCTCGCCCTGGGCCTGGTCGGTGCTGACCTCCAGCTTGCCGCGCACGCCACCCACCTCGTCGGCGGTGATGCTGCCGCCCTGGTTGCCCCAGCTCGCGTACACGTAGTTGATGATGGCGGCGATGTCCGCGTCGGAGAGGTGGCTCTGCGCCGGCATCACATTGTTGTACTTGACGCCGTTGACGATGATCTCGCCGGACATGCCCTTCAGCACCAGCCCGGCGATGTCGGCCGGGGTATGTCCGGTCAGGTAGTCGGACGCGGCGAGCGGAGGGAAGGCCCCCGGCAGGCCCTTGCCGTCGGGTTGGTGGCAGGCTGCACAGTTGGCGTTGTAGGCCGCCTGCCCGGCCTCGGTGCCCTGCTTGGGTGGACGTTCGTTCACGACGTCGTCGGCCCAGGCGCCGGCGCACCACAGGATCAAGGTCGCTGCGACCCATGCTCTGAGCTTCATGTCGTCTCCTTGTGTAAGTCTTCAGTGGCCCCGCTGTCGGGGGCATGGTATCAATGTCCCGCGCGTCGTGCCTGCCAGGTTTGATGACAGTCGATGCGGCTTTCGTGCATTTGCGCGATTAGTGCACTGCACAAACATGCCACCTGACGAGGGAACGTATTGGCACCCGATGGGCGCGCCAGATATGCTTCACCGCAGCATGCGCACGAATTCAGAATGAAAACAAGAAGATCAATACGAAAATGCACCACGGAGTAAAGCGGAACGATTCTCGCTTGCATTACAACTCCCATTCGTCCCCTGCTTCAGGCGTTTTCGCCCCCCCGTCAACCGGCCGTTTGCCACGTTGCCGGCCGTTGATCATGCGCGCTTTTGCCACGGCACTGCTGGCGGCCGTGGTGCCCGCCATGGCCGCCCAGCCGGATGCCGCTCCCGACACCACCGAGCTGGATACGGTGGTCGTCATCGGCAGCCGCGCCCCGGAGCCGCTGCGCCAGGTGGTAGGCAGCGTCAGCGTCGTCGAACACGATGAACTCGAGCGCGCCGGCGTCATCGACATCGCGGACCTGGCGCGTCTGGTGCCGGGCCTGGCCGTGCCTGGCGATGCGGCACGTTTCGGCCGCCTGGGCTTCAACCTGCGTGGGCTCGAAGGCAATCGGGTCAGCATCGAGATCGATGGCGTGCCGTTGCCGGATACCTTCAGCGTCGGCCAGTTCGCGCTGGCCGGACGCGACCTGGCCGACATGCAGGCCATCCAGCGCGTGGAAGTGCTGCGCGGCCCGGCCTCCACGCTGTATGGCAGCAAGGCCCTGGCCGGCGTGGTGGCCTACACCACGCGCTCGCCCGAGGACTTCCTGTGGGACCGCGGCGCGCTCACCAGCGGCCTCCGGCTCGGCTACACGGGGCGCGATGACAGCCGCCTCATCGGTGGCCACCTCGCAGCCACGAACGGATCCTGGAGCGGCCTGCTGCTGGTCGGACGGCGCCAGGGCCACGAGACCGAAAACAATCCGGCCAGCGGCGGCATGCCCGCCAACCCGGCCGACGTGCGTCGCGACACCGCGCTCGCGAAGCTGGAATACGACGCTCAGGCAGCGGGCACGTGGACCTTCACCCTCGACCATGCCCTGGGCGAGCAACAGACCGATGTACAGTCACTGGTCGCCGGCCCGGGCCGCTACGCCACGACCACGGCGCTGGATGCCGATGATCGCTGGCAGCGCAACCGGGTGAGCCTGGCCGGCGCGTGGCAGCAGCCCTTCGCCTGGCTCGATTCGCTGGACCTGCTGCTCTATGGCCAGCGCTCCGCCACCACCCAGCTCACCGATCAATACCGCGACGCCGACGCGCAGACGCCGTATCCGACCCTGCGCGCGCGTCGCTTCGACCTCGACCAGGACAGTCACGGGCTCGAACTGGTGGCCCAGTCGCGCGGCGAGTGGCTGGGCCTGGACCACTGGCACGTGTACGGCATCGATCTGGCCTGGCACGATTACCAGAGCCTGCGTGACGGGCGCCAGGTCAACCTGGACACCGGCGCGAGCACCAACGTCGTGCTCGGCGAGGACTTCCCGGTGCGCGATTTCCCCGATTCACGCGTGCGCGAGGCGGGCCTGTTCTGGCAGGACGAGATCCGCCTGACGCCGCAATGGGCCATCGTGCCCGGCGTGCGTGGCGAGCGCTACCGCATGGATGCGCATGCCGACGGCATCTGGCTGGCAGACAACCCCGACACACCGATCGCCAACGTGTCCAGCACGCGCTGGACGCCCAAGCTCGGCCTGCGCTACAGCCCGGACAGCGACACCACCTTCTATCTGCAGGCGGTGAGCGGCTATCGCGCGCCGCCGTTTTCGGACGTCAACATCGGCCTGTACCTGCCGACCTTCAACTACCAGGTGCGCCCCAATCCCGACCTCAAGCCGGAGACGAGCTTCGGCGTGGAAGCGGGCTGGCGGCACACGGCCGGCGAGTGGCAGGCCAGTTTCGCCATCTACGACAACCGCTTCCGCGACCTGATCGAATCGCGCGCCAACCTCGGGGTGGATCCGGCCACCGGCACCCTGGTGTTCCAGTCGGTCAACCGCGAGCGTGCCCACATCCAGGGCGCCGAACTGGAACTGCGCTGGCGCGCCGACCCGGGACGCGGGACCCTGCACGGCTGGTTCGGCGAAGTCATTGCCAGCGCCAGCCACGGCGACGACACGGCGCGTCACCAGCCGCTGAACTCCATCCAGCCGGCCCGCGCCACGCTCGCGGTGGGCTTCGAGCGCGACCCGCGCTGGGGTGCCCGCTTCGCGCTGACCGGAGTGGCGCGCAAGTCGCGGGTGGACCAGACCGCCGGCCCGCTGTATGCGCCGGGTGGCTACGCGGTGCTGGACGGCAACCTGTGGTGGCAGCCCAATGACACGGCACGCGTGAACCTGCGCCTGGGCAACCTCGGCGACCGTCGCTACTACGAATGGGCCAGCCTGCGCGGGGTGGCCCCCGATGCGCGCGACCTCGATCTCTACACCCAACCCGGACGCTGGGTCGGCGTGGACCTGGCATTGGACTGGTAGGCGTTCCCCGCAGGCGGGCGGCCGGGCCGTCGGGCGCGGATCATCGGACACGCAGATCGGTGTCGCTGGCCCCGGGTCGCGCGTGCGAAGAGGCGCTCGCTCATGCACGCTCGGTCGGGCGCGCGGGCGGCGGGCGCAACATGAACCAGTTGTGGATGCCCAGCACCTCGCGCTGGGCGATCACGCGGAAACCGCCGCGCGCATAGAGGCGCACGTTGGCTTCCTTGTCGGTCTCCAGGTAGCCCGCCCCGCCCACGCGATCGAGTTCGGCGCAGACCGCGGTCATCAGTTGCGTGCCCACGCCCTGGCCCTGGCGGGAACGCTCCACGGCGGCCGGACCGAGGTGCCAGTGCGGGATCTTCGGCTCGTTGCGCTTCCACACCGCGAGCCACCGCGCGATCCGTGGCGCGACACCAAGCGCACCGTGGCGGGCCAGCAGGCCGAGCATGTGCAGGCGAAAGCGCAGCCCCGGCTGACAGCGTCCGGGCGGCGCCATCGCGACGACACCCACGATGCCGGCGCCGTTGCGCGCCACGAGCACCCGGCCGTCGTCGCGGCGCAGTCGCAGCAGTGCCTCGAAGGCACCCGCAAGCAGTGGCTGCAGGCGCGCATCGTCGTGCCCGAACACGCGCCGGTGCAGCGGGTTGTCGCGCATGCTTGCGGCGAGCAGCGCCGCAGCGGCGGGCACATCGTGGCCCGCCAGCGATTCGATGCGCAGCGACCGGCCGGTCCCGATCACCGGCGCAGCAGCCGTTGCGGCCGGCGGCTCACCAGGCGATCGATTGCCCATCGGTTCCGAGGAAGCGGCCGCTGTCGCCGGGGCCCAGTCGGTCGATGACGCCCAGCATGGCGGCCACGGACTCGACCGGCGTGAGCGTTGCATCGTCACCGCCCATGTCGGTGCGGACCCAGCCGGGGCTGAGCGCCACCACGCTGATGCCGCGTTCGGCGAGGGCGAAGGAAAGCAGCCGTCCGGCCATGTTGAGGGCCGCCTTGCTGATCGCATAGCTGGGCGTGCCGAAGCGCTGCGTGCCGGCGATCGAGCCCAGGCGGCTCGACAGGTTGACCACCCGGGCCCTGGACGCCAGGCGCGGCGCCAGCGCCTGGGTGAGCAGCAGCGGGCCGCTGGCATTGCTGGCGAACGTGGCTGCCAGCACATGTGCATCGATGCTGCCAAAGTGCTCGCCCACGGGCAGCACGCCGGCGTTGTTGATGAGCAGGTCGATTTCGAGCTCCACCGCGGCCAGTTCGGCAACCAGCGCCCCGATCGATTCCGCATCCGGGAGTTGCAGCGGCAGGACCAGCAGATAGCCGGAGTGGACGTCGGCCAGGGCATGCAGTTCCGCAGCCGCGGCCGGTTCCCGGCAGGTCGCCACGACATGCTCGCCGCGGGCGAGCAGCTGGCGGGTGAACTCCAGGCCCAGGCCCCGATTGGCTCCGGTGACCAGCGCTTGCGACACGTGATCCTCCTTGTCCCTGCGCGCGCGCGCGGTGGTACGAATCCACGCGGTCGGCGCGTGCCGACGCAAGGAAAGCTATCATGCACCGCATGACTGCCAGTGAACTCCTGTCCAGGGCGCCGCCGTTTCCAGCCGCGGGTGGCGCGCTGCTGCTGCCGGGTGCGGCGGGCGCGATCGAACTCGACTGCGCCGTGCCGGAGGCCGCCATCGCCCGCACCGGCAGCGCCATCCTCTGCCATCCGCACCCGCTCCAGGGTGGCACCATGCACAACAAGGTGGTCACGATCCTCGAGCGCTCCCTGCTCGAACTTGGCCTGACCACGGTGCGCCTGAACTTCCGCGGCGTCGGCAAATCGGCCGGCGTGCACGACAACGGGGTCGGCGAGGCCGACGATGTGGCCACCATTGCCGCCTGGCTCAGGCGCGAGCGGCCGGACGATGTGCTGTGGCTGGCCGGGTTCTCCTTCGGCAGCTATGTCTGCCTGCGCGCCGCGGGGCGGCTGGCACCGGCCCAGGTGATCCTCATCGCGCCACCGGCCGGACGCTGGGACTTCAGCAGCATCGCGCTGCCGACCTGTCCCTGGCTGGTGGTGCAGGGCGAGGAGGATGAGCTGGTCGATCCGGCGGCGGTGTACGCCTGGGTGGAAACACTCAAGCCGGCGCCGCACCTGGTGCGCATGCCCGAAACCGGGCACTTCTTCCATCGCCGCCTGATGGACCTGCGCGGGCTACTGAAGAATTCGCTGGCCGCCAACCTGCCGCCCTTGCGAACCGACCCGCGTGGCTGAGGCACCCGCGGCTGCCGGGCCGCGCGAGCGCTACCGGGCCGGCGTCGCCGCGGGTGAATGGCAGGATGACCCGGCGCAGGAAGTGGGCCTGGCGGCGCTCGAGCGCGTCTGGCGCGAGCTGGAAACCCCAGGGCGCCACCCGCCGTGGCCGTTCTTCCGCCGCCAGCGCGCGGCGCCGCGCGGGCTGTACCTGTGGGGCCGCGTGGGACGCGGCAAGACCTTCCTGTGTGATCTCTTCTACGCCGCGGTCAGCGAGCCGCGCAAATGCCGGGTGCATTTCCACCAGTTCATGCAGGACGTGCAAGCGGCGCTGCGCAAGCGGGACGGGCAGCGCGATCCGCTGGTCGAAGTCGCCGCCGATCTTGCGCGCAAGATCCGCCTGCTGTGCCTGGACGAGTTCTTCGTCAGCGACATCGGCGATGCGATGATCCTCGGCAACCTGCTCGAAGCGCTGTTTGCCCGCCACGTGGTGCTGGTGACCACGTCCAACACGCCGCCTGCGGATCTCTACCGCGATGGCCTGCAGCGCGAACGCTTCCTGCCGGCCATCGCGCTGCTGCAGGCGCATTGCGACGTGGTGGAACTGGCTTCCGGGCATGACTGGCGGCTGCGCGCACTCAGGCAGGCACCGATGTACTGCACGCCGGTCGGCGCGGACGCCGAGCGAGGTCTGGCGTCGATCTTCAACCGCTTCGTGCAGGGTCCGGCGCGACAGGACTTCAAGCTGGCCCTGAATGGCCGCACGGTGCCGGTGAAGCGCGCGGCCGACGGGGTGATCTGGTTCGAGTTCACGGCGCTCTGCGAGGGGCCGCGCGGCGTCGCCGACTACCTCGAACTTGCGCGCATGTTCCACACCATCATCATTTCCAACGTGCCACAATTCACGCCCCTGACCGACGATGCCGCGCGCCGCTTCATCGAACTGGTGGACGAGGCCTACGACCGGAGCGTCAAGCTGGTCCTGTCCGTGGCGGTGCCCATCGTGGAGCTGTACGACGGCGAGCGCCTGCGGGCGGAATTCGCGCGCACCGAGTCCAGGCTGATCGAAATGCAGAGCGAGGCGTACCTCGCGCGCGAACACCGCGCCTGAAGGCGCCCCAACGTGGGCGACGGCCGTGTTATTGTACTGCGCAGTTTACTTGGCAGGATGCGGAAAAACGCCCTGCCGGTGCGATCCAGGAATGGATCGCTCGCGGATCAATCACGCAAGTGATTGATTTGCAGAGCAGGTGGCGCGGCTTTGCCGCGACCGTGCGAGCTGAATGAGTCCAGGACGGACTTTTCGGCATCCTGTCAGAGCCGACGTCGCCCACCCGGGCCGCGCCGGCTTTTGTTTCACCGCTTCCGCCTGGCCGGCGCTGCCCACACTGCGCCCCGGCGGGCGTGGTTACCGTTGGATGGATGCAAAGCATGCACTCGCCTACCCGCAAAGCCCCAAGTACCGCTCGACGCATGCTCGTCATGCTGATCCTGGTCGGCCTGCTGTTGCTGGCCCTGGTCGGCTGGAACGTCGGCGGCCGCATGGCCATGAAGGAAGCCATGGCCAACATGACGCAACCGCCGCAGACGGTTTCGACCACGCGCGTGGGCGTGCAGGCATGGCAACCCCTGCTGAGCGCGGTAGGCACCCTGCGCGCGGCGCGCGGCGCTGAACTGGCCTTCGAGGCGGGCGGCCTGGTCACCGCCGTCAAGCTGACTTCCGGCGCCCAGGTGGCGGCAGGCGACCTGCTGGTGCAGCTCAGCGATGCGGACGAGCGGGCGCAGCTGCGTCAACTCGAAGCCGCCGCCGCGCTGGCCGAGCTGAGCTTCGGGCGCGCCGCGCGGCAGATCGCCAGGCAGACCATCAGCCAGGCCGACTACGACCGCATCGCCGCCGAGCGCACGGCGCGCCGCGCCGCGGTGGCGCAGCAGCAGGCAGTGATCGCCAAGAAGCAGCTGCGCGCGCCCTTCGCCGGCCGCGCCGGCATCGTCACCATCAGCCCGGGCGCCTACGTCAGCCCGGGCAGCGCGCTGGTCACGCTGCAGCAGCTGGACTGGCTGTTCGTGGACTTCCTGATGCCACAGCGCGAACTGGCACAGCTGGAGATCGGCCAGCGCGTGGACCTGCACGTGGATGCCTTCCCCGACCAGACGTTCACGGGCACGCTCACCGCCATCGACCCGCGGGTCGATGCGGAAACACGCAACGTGCGCCTCGAGGCGCGCGTGGACAATCCCGACCAGCGTCTCATCCCCGGCATGTTCGCCCGCGTGGATGTCGAGGTGGGCGCGCCGGTGGATCGGCTGACCCTGCCGCAGACCGCCATTGCGTTCAATCCCTATGGCGAGACGGTCTTCGTGGTCACGCCGGCGGGCCACGATGCCAAGGGCAAGCCGCTGCCACCGACCGCGCAGCAGGTCTTCGTGACCACCGGCGCCACGCGTGGCGACCAGGTCGCCATCGAAACGGGCATCGAGGAAGGCGCCGAGGTGGTCACCAGCGGCCAGCTCAAGCTCAAGAACGGCACGCCGCTCATCGTCAACAACAGCGTGCAACCGGCCAGCAATCCCGACCCGCGGCCGCAGGAGCACTGACCCGCCACCGCCGCTGCGCTCGCCCCGGCCAGCGCGCCCCATCCCGCCCGGCAGTCGCCAGCGCGTGCGACCCGAACGACCCGGATCCTCCGCATGAACTTCACCGACGTCTTCATCCGCAAGCCGGTGCTGGCGATCGTCGTCAGCCTGCTGATCCTCGTGCTCGGCCTGCGCTCGGCGAACGACCTCACGGTGCGCCAGTTCCCCGAAACCGAGAACGCGGTGGTCACCATCACCACCGCCTACTTCGGCGCCGATGCACAGACCGTGGCCGGCTTCATCACCCAGCCCCTGGAAGCGGCCATCGCCCAGGCGCAGGGCATCGACTACCTGTCCTCGACCAGCCTGAGCGGCGTGTCGACCATCACCGCCACGCTGCGCCTGAACTATGACGCCAACAAGGCGCTGACCCAGATCCAGACCCAGGTCACCTCGGTGCGCAACCAGTTGCCGCCCGAGGCTCAGCAGCCGGTGCTCAAGGTGCAGGTCGGCGAAAGCACAGCGGCCATGTACCTGGGCTTCTACAGCCACAGCCTGCCGGCCAACAACATCACCGACTACCTGTTGCGCGTGGTCAAGCCGCGCCTGGATGCGGTCGAGGGGGTGCAGACCGCCGAGATCATCGGCGCCCGGCAGTTCGCCATGCGCGCCTGGCTGGACCCGGCGCGCATGGCGGCCCATGGAGTCACCGCGGCCGACGTCTCGGCGGCACTGGCAGCCAACAACTACCTGGCCGCGGTGGGCGCCACCAAGGGTCCGATGGTGACGACCACGCTCACCGCCTCGACCGACCTGCACAGCGTGGACGAGTTCCGCCAGCTGGCGGTGAAGCAGCGCGATGGTGCGATCGTGCGCCTGGAGGACGTCGCCAACGTCGTACTGGGCGCGGAAGACTATGACTCGGCGGTGGCCTTCGATGGCCAGCAGTCGGTGTTCCTCGGCATCAAGGTGGCCCCCGATGCCAACCTGCTGGACGTGGCCCAAAGCGTGCGCGACGCGTTTCCGGACATCCAGGCGCAGCTGCCGACCGGCCTCACCGCGAAGATCGCCTACGACTCCACCGACTATGTGAACACCTCGATCGACGAGGTGATCAAGACCCTGACCGAGGCGCTGCTCATCGTCACCCTGGTCATCTTCCTGTTCCTTGGCAGTCTGCGCGCGGTGCTGGTGCCGGTGATCGCGATGCCGCTGTCGCTGATCGGCACGTTCTTCGTGATGCTGGCAATGGGCTACTCGATCAACCTCATCACGCTGCTCGCCCTGGTGCTGGCCATCGGCCTGGTGGTCGATGACGCCATCATCGTGGTGGAGAACGTCGACCGCCACATGAAGGAAGGCAAGGCACCCCTGCAGGCGTCCCTGCTGGCGGCACGCGAACTGGGCGGGCCGATCCTGGCCATGACCGTCGTGCTGATCGCGGTGTACGTGCCGATCGGCTTCCAGGGCGGCCTCACCGGCGCGCTCTTCACCGAGTTTGCCTTCACGCTGGCCGGCGCGGTGACCATGTCGGCCGTCATCGCCCTGACCCTGTCACCGATGATGTGCGCGCGCTTCTTCAAGGCGAACCAGGAGCAGGGCCGGTTCGTGCGCTTCATCGACCGCCAGTTCGAACGCCTGCACGCGGGCTACGAGCGGCGCCTGCACTCGACCCTGGAAACCTGGAGCGTGCCGGTGGTGATGGGCCTGCTGCTGCTCGGCGGCACGGTGTTCCTGTTCATGAGCTCGCGGGCGGAACTGGCCCCGGAAGAGGATCAGGGCTTCGTCGCCGGCATGTCGATGGCTGCACCGAACGCCTCGCCGCAGCAGGTGGCCGGCTACCTGCCGCCCACCCACGAGATTGCCAAGGCGCTGCCGGAGACCGACCTGACCTTCCAGTTCACCGGCTTTTCCGGACCGAACTCGCTGTTCACCGGCGTGAAGCTGGTGGACTGGGCCAGGCGCGAGCGCAATGCCCACCAGGTGCAGGCGGCGCTGCAGCAGGACTGGAACACCATCGCGGGCGTGCAATCGGTGGCCTTCCAGTTCCCGTCCCTGCCGGGCGCCTCGGGCATGCCGGTGGAGGTGGTGATGATCACCACCGAGCCGTTCGAGAATCTCTATCCGGTCGCCCAGGCGGTGCTCGAGAAGGCGCAGAGGAGCGGCATGTTCTGGTTCGTCGACATGAACCTGAAGATCGACAAACCGCAGAGCACGGTGGTGGTGGACCGCGACCTGGCGACCTCGCTGGGCCTCAGCCAACGGGACGTCGGCACCGCGCTCGGCGCCGCGCTGGGCGGCGGCTACGTCAACTACTTCTCCATCGCCGGACGGTCCTACAAGGTGATCCCGCAGGTTCTGCAGGTGGACCGTCTCAATCCGGACCAGGTGCTGGACTATCAGATCCGCACACCCACCGGGGCGATGCTGTCAGCCGCGACCCTGGCCAGCATCGACGACCAGGTGGTGCCGCAGGGCCTGCTGCGCTTCCAGCAGCTCAATTCCGTGACCTTCCAGGGCGTGCCCATGGCCTCGCAGGGCGAGGCGATCGGCTTCCTGCGCGACACCATCCGCGACACCGCGCCCACCGGCTATGACGTGGACTATTCGGGGCAGGCCCGCCAGTTCATGCAGGAAAGTGGCGGCTTCGCCCTCACCCTGCTGTTTGCCGTGATCATCGTCTTCCTGGCGCTGGCGGCACAATTCAACAGCCTGCGCGACCCGATCGTGATCCTCGTCTCGGTGCCGATGGCGCTGTTCGGCGCACTGGTCTTCATCAACATCCTGCCGGGGCTGGTCGGCATGGGCGCGATCGGCTTTGGCTGGTCCACCTCGCTCAACATCTATACCCAGGTGGGCCTGGTGACGCTGATGGGCCTCATTTCCAAGCACGGCATCCTGATCGTCCAGTTCGCCAACGAAATGCAGCGCGCGGGCATGGGCAAGCGCGAAGCGATCGAACACGCGGCCGCCGTGCGCCTGCGGCCCATCCTGATGACCACCGCAGCGATGGTGCTCGGTGTGCTGCCGCTGGTGCTGGCCAGTGGCGCCGGCGCTGCCGGGCGCTACAACATGGGCCTGGTCATCACCACCGGCCTCACCATCGGCACGCTGTTCACCCTGTTCGTGGTGCCGGCCTTCTACATGCTGCTGGCCGAGGACCACCACGGCGAAGCGGCGGAAGTGACCGAGCCCGGTCCGCAACCCCTCGCGCGGCCGGCGTGAGCGGCGACATGGCGCCGTGGGGCTATGCTGTACGACATGACTGACGCCGCCCAGAGCCCGCTCGGCAAGCCGGTCGCCTACGGGCGCGGCTACGATTCGAAGCTGCTGTTCCCGATCGCGCGCGCGCCCAACCGCGTCCGCCTCGGGCTCGGTGCGACGCTGCCCTTCCATGGCGTGGACATCTGGAATGCCTACGAACTTTCCTGGCTCGACGGGCGCGGCAAGCCGGTGGTCGCGCTGGGCGAGTTCCGCGTGCCGGCCCTCTCGCCGAACCTGATCGAATCCAAATCGCTCAAGCTCTACCTCAACAGCCTCAACCAGGAACGTCTGGGCGACTTCGAGGCAGTTGCGACGCTGCTCGCGAACGACCTGTCCGCCGCGGCCGGTGCGGCGGTGGGCGTCGCACTGCGCCCGCCCGCGGACGTGACTGGCGCAGCTGCCGGCGCCTGGCATGGCGAATCCATCGACGATCAATGCCTCGACATCGATGATTACGGGCCGCCCAATCCCGCCCATCTGCGCGCGGATGGCGCAGATGACGACGACGGCGAAGGGCTGGTGTCCAACCTGCTGAAATCCAACTGCCCGGTGACCGGACAACCGGACTGGGCCAGCGTGCAGATCGTCTACCGCGGGCCGCGCATCGATCGCGCCGGACTGCTGCGCTACCTGGTGTCGTTCCGCGCACATGCCGAATTCCACGAGCACTGCGTCGAGCGAATTTTCGTCGATCTCCTCGACCGCTGCGCGCCGCGCAGTCTTGCCGTGTACGCACGCTACACGCGGCGCGGCGGCCTGGACATCAACCCCTTCCGCTGTAGCGCCGCCGGCCTCACACCGGCCAATCCGCGCCTGCCGCGCCAATGAGGCGAGGCAATTTGCAACAGCGCGCGCATGCATGCTCATACGCGGTTAAGCACCGGCATGTGTATTGTGCGTTCCCCATCGCGAGGAGGGTGTGACATGGGCAACGACCCGCGCAAGGCGGACTTCTCGAACGTCGGTTCCGGCGCCACCAGCACGGCGCCCAAAGCCGCACCGAAGGCCGATTTCGGCAATGTGCAGGCGGGTGTGGACTCCACGGCGGCGACACCCGAAGCCGCAACGGAGCGCACCTATACGGTCGTCTCCGGCGACAACCTGTCCAGGATCGCCAAGCATTTCTATGGCAAGGCCAGCCGCTGGCATGCCATCTTCGAGGCCAACCGTGACCAGCTCGACAATCCCGATCTCATCCGACCGGGCCAGGTGCTGCGGATTCCCGCAGACACGACCGATTCCAACGATTGATCCAATGGAGGGCAAGATCATGCAAATGCCACGCAGCAAGTTCCTGACCATCGCCTTCGCGCTGGCTGCCGCCGTCGCGCTCACGGCCTGCGGCAAGAAGGAAGAACCGGCACCCGCACCCGAGGCGCCCGCACAGACCGCCCCGGCCCCGGCGCCGGTTGCTCCCGCACCGGCACCCGAACCGGTCACCGTCACCTCGGTCGAGCTCGGCAGCGCGGTCGGCCCCGATCAGAAGATCACCACGCCGGCCACCACGTTCAAGCCGGACGACACCATCTACGCCGCGGTCTCCACCACGGGCACCTCCGATCACGCCGTGCTGCAGGCCAGGTGGACGTATGAGGACGGCCAGACGGTCAACGAATCGACGCAGACCATCGCGCCACAAGGCCCGGCGGTCACCAGTTTCCATATCAGCAAGCCGGACGGCTGGCCGGAAGGCCACTACAAGGTCGAGATCCTGCTCGACGAGCAGCCGGCGATGAGCAAGGATTTCAGCGTCGCCAAGTAGGCTCGGGCAGCCATCCGCTCGGGCGGTCCAGGACATGCCTGGGCCGCCCGATACCTGGCAAGGACGTGGCGCATCCGGGCGTCCACCCCGACCGGACCAGGCGCGCAATCAGGCGCGCACGCCCGCAACCTGGCACTGCCGACCCGCCGGCTTCCCGGCGGCTCAGCCGTCGAAGGCATGGTCTTCGGCAGCGAATCCCAGCGTGACCGCACCCGCGCCCAGGTTGATCATGCCGGTCACGCTCATCGGACTTTCGAACAGCTCCACGCGCTCGGCATCGCAGGTCGCGCGCAAGTCCGCGTAACCCGGCAATTCGGCCAGTTCGGCCAGCTCCCCGCCATAGCTCACGCAGAGCGTGGGCGTCAGCAGGCCCGCGCGGATGCGCCGCCCGGCGTACTCGAACAGCACCTTGGTGGCCGCTTCGAAGCTGCGCGCCTTGCCCACCGGGCCGGTTTCGCCGCGGAAGCCGCGCAGGATCGGCTTGATGTCGAGCGCGGTGCCCAGCGCTGCGGTCATCCAGCCCACGCTGCGATCCCCGCGCCAGCGTGTGCGCGCGCGCAGGTAGAACAGATCGCGCGGCACCACGTAGCCATAGGTGTGGCGCGAAAGCAGTTCCAGCCGCTCGCGCATCTGCCCGGGGTGCTCGCCCGCGGCGCGCAGGCGCACGGCCTCGACCGCGGTCACGCCCTGGGCCGCAAACATGTTCTCGGTGTCGATGACCCGCATCAGGAACGGACCGGGCACATTCGCCGCCTGGCGGATCGGCCGGTAATCGGTGAGGATCGAGAACGATGCCTGGCTGGTGTGGGCATGGATCAGGCTGCGGCTGGAGGCGATGGTCAGGCAGAAGACGCAGTCGTAATCGATGACGAGGCGGCCGAGGAAGAGCGCCTTCACCTGCTCGACCGAATACGGTTCGGTCTCGGCGCTATGGCCATGCTTGCCGAAGCCTTCGTCGAAGAAGCGCTGCCAGGCAACCGGATCGCGGTCATCGACCAGGGTGTCGCCGTTCACGTGGATGCTGATCGGCAGCACCGTCAAGGCGTGCTCCCGGTAGTACTCGACCGGAAGGTCGCAAGCCGAGTCAACCACGATGCCGATGCGCATGCTGTCTCCGCCGTCGGGTCGCCGACGCGCAGGCCCCCTTGGGCTGCGCCCTGTCCGGGAACGATAGCACTGCACGCCCCACATTGGTTCTTGCGCTGCAGCGTGAATGCCCGCCATTTGCGACAATGGGCGACTGCCGCGCGCGTCCCTCGTGCGGCCGCAGATCGCCCCACCCGGAGAATGCAATGACGCAAGCGACCCCCACGCCGCCCGCAGGCGGCGCCAAGATCAGCATCGCCAATGGCGTGCTCAACGTTCCCGACCAGCCCATCGTGCCCTTCATCGAGGGCGATGGCACCGGCCCGGACATCTGGCGCGCCGCGGTGCGCGTGCTGGATGCGGCCGTCGCCAGGGCCTACGCCGGCCAGCGGCGCATCCACTGGATGGAGGTGCTGGCCGGCGAAAAGGCCTTCAACCAGACCGGCAACTGGCTGCCGGACGAAACCGTCGCCGCCTGCCGCGAGTACCTGGTGTCGATCAAGGGCCCCCTGACCACGCCGGTTGGCGGCGGCATCCGCTCGCTCAACGTCGCCCTGCGCCAGATGCTCGACCTCTATACCTGCCTGCGGCCGGTGCGCTGGTTCGAAGGCGTGCCCTCACCGGTCAAGGATCCCTCGAAGGTGGACATGACCATCTTCCGCGAGAACACCGAGGACATCTATGCCGGCATCGAGTTCCAGGAAGGCACGGACGATGCGAAGAAGTTCGAGGCGCTGATGAAGGAACATTTCCCCGAGCGCCACCGCAAGATCCGCTTCCCGGCCAGCTCCGGTTTCGGCATCAAGCCGGTGTCCCGCGAGGGCACCGAGCGCCTGGTGCGCGCGGCGCTCAAATACGCCATCGACAACGATCGCAGTTCCCTCACCCTGGTGCACAAGGGCAACATCATGAAGTTCACCGAAGGCGCGTTCCGCGACTGGGGCTACGCCCTGGCCGAACGCGAATTCGGCGCGACCGAGCTCGACGGCGGCCCCTGGATGACCTTCAGGAATCCCAGGTCCGGCAAGACCATCACGGTCAAGGACGCCATCGCCGATGCCTTCCTGCAGCAGATCCTGCTGCGCCCGGGCGAGTATGACGTGGTCGCCACACTCAACCTCAACGGCGACTATCTTTCCGATGCGCTCGCCGCGCAGGTCGGCGGCATCGGCATCGCGCCGGGCGGCAACATCAACTACGTCACCGGCCATGCGGTGTTCGAAGCAACCCACGGCACCGCGCCCAAGTACGCGAACCTGGACAAGGTGAATCCGGGTTCCCTGATCCTCTCCGGCGAGATGATGCTGCGCTACATGGGCTGGACGGAAGCCGCCGACGCCATCATCCAGGCCATGGACAAGGCCATCGCGGCGCGGCGTGTCACCTACGACTTTGCCCGCCTGATGGATGGCGCCACCGAGATCAAGTGCTCGGAGTTCGGCGACGCGCTGATCGCGGCGATGTAGCGCGGCGCAGGGTGCGGGCCGCCGATGCGCGGTCCGCGCCCGTCGCTGGAACCCTGCATGCGCCGCGGGCGTAGCCGGCAGGCGCGGGCGGCTTGCCGCCCAGGGCGGCGCCGATCGCCCGCACGGCGACGCGAGGACGGCCGCGCGAACTCACGTGCGGCGCGGGGTTTGTGGGAGACTCGCCGCATGTCGCGCGCGCCCGCCGCCTCCGCCGCCAGCCTCAGCGAAGCCGCCGCACGCTCGGCGGCGCTGATCCTGGATGCATTCCTGGACTACGACGGCCGCTTCGCCGACATCACGCGACGCGCGCAACGGCATTTCGAGCGACGCAACTGGCGCCAGGCGCAGCTCGATACCGGCGCGCGCATCGACCTGTATGACGACTGCATCCGCGAGACGCTGGGCCGCCTGGAAGGCCTGCTCGACGAGCGCGTGCGCTCGCGGCCCCTGTGGGCGGCGATGCGCGAGGCGTACGCCGAGCGGGTCGCGCCGCAACCCGACCGCGAACTGGCCAAGACCTGGTTCAACACCCTGTCGCGGCGGTATTTCCAGACCCGCGGCGTCGATCCGCTGATCGAGTTCGTGGCCCTGGGCGCCGATCCGCTGGCCGGCCAGGGGGAACCTGCAAGTCTCAGGCGCTACGCGCTCGGCGACGGACTGGAGGCCGCCTGTCGGCAGATCCTCGCCGATCTGCCCTTCACGCGGCGACTGCTCGAACCCGAGCGCAGCGCGCACGCGATGGCCGGCGAACTGGCCGAACGCGGCATGGAGGATGGTCGCGCCCTGGTGGCGCTGGAGTTCCTCGACCCCCTTTTCTACCGCGAGCGGCGCGCCTACCGCGTCGGCCGCGCGGTCACCGCCGGCGGCCAGGCAAGCCCGCTGGTCATCGCGCTGGTCAGCGAGGAAGCGGGCCTGCGTGTCGATGCGGTGCTTACCAACCTCAACCAGGTCTCCCTGCTGTTCGGCTACGCGCGCAATGCCTTCCACGCCGACCTGGCCGGCGTCACCGCGGTGGTGGCCTTCCTCGCCCGGCTGATGCCGCACAAGCCGGTGGGCGAGATCTTTACCGTGCTCGGGCGCATCAAGCAGGGCAAGACCGAACGCTACCGGCGCAGTTTCCGCCACCTGGCCGAGCACCCCGAGGAACGCCTGGTGCTGGCGCCGGGCCAGCGCGGCATGGTCATGCTGGTGTTCACGCCGCGCCACGACCAGGTGGTCTTCAAGCTGATCCGCGATCGCTTCGCCTGGCCCAAGGACACCTCGCGCCGCGCCATCGAAGCCAAGTACCGCCTGGTGCTGCGCTATGACCGCGTGGGCCGGCTGGTCGATACCCAGGAGTTCCGCGACCTGCGCTTCCCGCTGGTCCAGGTCGATGCGCAACTGCTGGCCGCCCTGCAGGCCGACTGCAGCGCCACCATCGCGCTCGAAGGCGAGCAGCTGCTGATCAGGCACTGCTACGTGCAGCGGCGCCTGCGTCCGCTCGATCTCTACACGCGCGAGATGCCGTTCGACGACGCGCTGCGCGCGGTCCTCGACTACGGCCAGGCGATCGAGGACCTGGCCCGCAGCGGCATCTTCCCGGGCGACCTGCTGCTGAAGAACTTCGGCGCCTCGCGCATCGGCCGCGCGGTATTCTACGACTACGACGAGCTGTGCCTGGTGGAGGACTGCCGCTTTCGGCGCATCCCGCCGGCACGTGTCGAGGACGAATTGCGCCCGCTCGAGGAATGGCTGAGCGTGGGCGTCAACGATGTCTTTCCGGAACTGTTCCCACGCTTCCTCGGCCTCGCCCCGGCACTGCGCGAGGCGCTGGTTGCGACACATCCGCAGATCTTCGATCCGGACTGGTGGCAGGCATTGCGCGCGCGCTTCCTGCGCGGCGAATACGGCGACGTGCCGCCCTATCCCGCGTCGGCGCGCCTGCCCGGTTGAGGACCGGCCGGTCCAGGGCCGGCGGGCGCGTGTGTTAAGCTCGCGCGCCCAAGGAATGCTCCTGGCCCGCCATCCATCTGGAAGTCTGCCGACCATGAACAAGCTCGCCTGCCTGTTGCCCCTCGCCTTTGCCCTGGCTGCCTGCGGCGCCCCCGAGCCACCGCCGGCCGATACCGCTCCGCCGCCCGTCCCGGCCGCCGAATCGATGCCTGCGGACGCCGACCAGCCGGCCGAGCCGACGCCGCCACAAACCGCCGGAGAGTTCGCCACCGCACGCCTGGACGAGGCGCTGGCCGGCGCCTGGCGCTCGGATGCCAACAAGGCGCGCGACGTGTACCGTCATCCGCGCCAGACGCTGGAGTTCTTTGGCGTGCAACCCAGCGATACGGTGATCGAAATCGCTCCGGGGGCCGGCTGGTACACGGAAATCCTGGCACCCATGCTGAAGGATTCCGGCCACTTCATTGCGGCCAATGCGACCGACGCCAGTTCCGATTATGCGCGCAAGACCAACGAAGCCTACCGCGCATTGCTGAAGAAGGATGCGGCCGAGTTCGGCGACGTGGAGTTCGTCGAATACGACCCGAAGGCGCCGGTGCTCGGGCCCGCCGATTCGGCCGACGTGGTGCTGACCTTCCGCAACGTGCACAACTGGGGTGACAACGCGCCGGCCATGTTCAAGGCCTTCTTCGATGTGCTCAAGCCAGGCGGCACGCTGGGCGTGGTGGACCATCGCGCCAAGCCCGGGACCACCCTCGAGCAGGCCAGGGGCACGGGTTATCTGCCCACGGACTACGTCGTCGGGCTGGCCACGGATGCCGGTTTCACCCTCGTGGCCGAAAGCGAGGTCAACGCCAATCCCAAGGACACCAAGGATTACGAGAAGGGCGTGTGGACGCTGCCACCCACCCTCTCGCAGGGCGACACCGACAAGGACAAGTACCTGGCCATCGGCGAATCGGATCGCATGACGCTGAAGTTCCAGAAGCCGCAAGGCGACAGGATCTTCCGCCAGGGCAACGAGAGCGCGCCCAGGGACGACACGCCCGCGCAACCCTGAGTCCGTCGCGGCCACCTGCCCCGTTCACGCCGGGCGCGCGCCGCGATGCTGATCGCGTTCAACAAGCCGTATGGCGTGCTGTGCCAGTTCAGCGACCGCAGCACGCCGCCGCGCCCCACCCTGGCGCAGTTCATTCCCCACGCGCACGTCTATCCGGCGGGACGGCTGGATCTGGATTCGGAAGGCCTGTTGCTGCTTACCGACGACGGCGCGCTGGCGCACCGGCTGACCGATCCGCGCCACCGGCAGGCCAAGTGCTACCTGGTGCAGGTGGAGGGCGTGCCGCCGGCCGCGGCGCTCGATGCGCTGCGCCATGGCGTGGCCTTGCGCGACGGGCCGACCCTGCCGGCCACGGTGGCGCTGCTGGAGGGCGCACCGGCCTGGCTGTGGCCGCGCGATCCTCCGGTGCGCTATCGCAAGTCCGTGCCGGATGCCTGGTTGCGGCTGACCATACGCGAGGGCCGCAACCGCCAGGTGCGGCGCATGACCGCCGCCGTCGGCCTGCCCACCCTGCGCCTGGTGCGCGAGCGCGTCGGCGGCCATGCGCTGGATGGCCTGCCGCCCGGACAATGGCGCCAGGTCAGCTGATGCACGCGGCATGCCCGAGACCGGGCGTCACGGCCGCGCGCGCGGCGCACTGCGGCGCTGGCCGGCCATCCCGCCCTCGGCGTCGGGCACTTGCGCGCTTGCGGACCGCTAGCGATTCGTCAGCTGGATTTCGATGCGCCGGTTCCTCGCCCAGGCGTCCGGCGTGCCCGCCTCGTCCAGCGGCTGAAACTCGCCGAAGCCGTTGGCCGACAGGCGATTGGCGGGAATGCCCTGCACCACCAGGTACTTGACGATGGCCAGGGCGCGCGCGGTGGAGAGCTCCCAGTTGGAGGGAAACTGCGCCGTGTGGATGGGACGGCGGTCGGTATGGCCGTCGATGCGCAGCACCCAGTCGATGCTGGAGGGAATGTCCGCGGCGATTTCGCGCACCGTGGTCGCCAGCACCTCGAGGCTTTGCTGCGCCGCCGGATCGAGCTCCGCCGATGCGCTCGGGAACAGGATATCGGTCGGCAGCACGAAACGGTCGCCCACGATCCGCAGGTCGCTGCGCTCGCCCAGCGCGGCGCGCAACCTGCCGAAGAACTCGGAGCGATAGCGTTCCAGCTCGCTGACCCGCTTGGCCAGCGCCACGTTCAGCTGGCGCCCGAGGTCGGCGATCTGCGCATCCTTGGCCCGCGCCTCGGTGTCGGCGAGATCCAGCGCCTGCTGGATGCGCGCCAGCTGCTCGTTGAGGGCCACCAGCTGGCGGTTCAGCAGTTCCACCTGGGCCGCCTGGCTGGCATTGAGATCGGTCTGCCTGACCAGGGCCGCATGCGAGGTGTCCAGTTCCGCCGCCATGCGCGCGATTTCAGCCTCCAGCTGCTGCTTGAGGGTGCTGAGCGCGGCGACGTCCGTGCCCAGCCTGGCCGCTTCCTGGCTGGCCGCATCGCGCGCGCTCGACGCTTCGCCGAGCGAGGCGGCCAGTTCCGCGACGCGGGCGTCCAGCGTCTTGTTCTGCGCCTCGGACAGCGACAGGGTATGGGCGAGCTCGGCCACGCGCGCATTCAGCGCATCCAGCGCACGATTCTTCCCCGACAGCGTGTCGGAGAGCACGAACTGGCCGATGGCGAAGATCAGCAAGACGAAGATCATCACCATGATGAGCGAGGTCAGCGCATCGACGAATCCCGGCCAGATGTCGAAGGCAGCGCGCCGCCGGCGCAGGGCGCTCATGCGCGCGACCTGCGGTCAGCGCATGCGGGCACGCTCATCGTCGCGGCTCGCGTTCGGCGACCATCGGCGGCGGCCCGGGCGGCGCCCGCCGGCCATCCATCGCCGCGGCGATGGTGCGCGAGAGCAGGCGCAGCTCCGCGCGCAATTCGTCCGACAATTGCGTGCTCGGCGGATTCTGGCTGGCGATCAGGCGCAGCACGTTGCGAAGCTCGTCCTGCACTTCAGCGGCCGTCTGGCGCTCGCGCGCATCGCGCCCGAGCAGGTCGGCAAGCCGTCCGAGCTGGCTGCCGAGCTCGCCCAGCTGCTGGTTGGTGCCATGCCGCTCGCGCTCGGATTCGACGATCACCCGCTGCATGCGATCGAGGCCATCGGCGGTCTGCTCGAGGAGCGCCTGCACATAGGCCGGCGCCGAGGCATCCGCTTCCAGCGCCGTGCCCGAGGCGAGCCGGGTCATGCCCGACAGCCATTCCTCGAGCTGGTTGTAGAAGCGGTTCTGTGCGTGCCCGGCCTGCAGGTCGAGGAAACCGATCACCAGGGAACTCGCCAGGCCGAACAAGGAGGTGGAAAAGCTGGTGGACATGCCGCCGAGCGGCTCCTTGAGCTGGGTCTTGAGGGCACTGAACATGCTTACCGCATCATTGCCGACGTCCAGCGTGCCGATGATGTCCGATACCGAGCGGATGGTGACGAGCAGGCCCCAGAACGTCCCGAGCAGGCCAAGGAAGATGGCCAGGCCGATCAGGTAGCGGGACAGGTCGCGCGACTCCTCCAGGCGCAGCTGCACGCTGTCGAGCAGGGTGCGCATCGACGCCGCCGACAGGGCCGCGCGCCCACGCTCGCGGCCATCGAGCAGGCGCGCCATCGGCGCCAGCAGCCGGACCCGTCCCTCGGCGCGCCGCTCCGGGTTGGAGCGCCGCAACGACTCGATCCAGTCCGCCTCGCGCCCGAGCATCAACACCTGGCGCAGGTTGACCAGGATGCCCGCCGTCAACACGGCGAGGATCACGCCGTTGAACAGCGGATTGGCCGCGAACACCGCGGCCAGGCGCGGCCCGAGGAACACCGCCAGTGCGCCAACCGCCAGCAGGAAGGCGCCCATCCAGGGCAGTACGCGGCGGGGATTGCTCATGCGGGGGAACCTCGTGGATGGCAGAAGGAAGTCGGACTGGGTCTGGACAGACGCGTGGGCTTGCGATGGCGCCGGCACGGGGCCTGATTGACGTGTGACCCTGCGCTGGCGGCAGGGTTCCGCACCCGCGCGAGCCGGAGGGCCGGCAGGGCCGGGGCAACACGGCGAGGCAGGAGCCGAGCCGATGTTGCCTGCATCCCCACCGGCCGCTTCAGCGCCGCGGCTTGGCGCGATGCGTCGGCGTGGCCGACCAGGGGTCATCGGGCCAGGGGCGAGGGCGCAAGCGGGTGCGCACCCCTGCGGGTGCGCACTTGCGCGCGAGCGCCCGCAGCAGGGACTGCGCAGGGCCGGGGCAACACGGCGAGGCAGGAGCCGAGCCGATGTTGCCTGCATCCCCACCGGCCGCTTCAGCGCCGCGGCTTGGCGCGATGCGTCGGCGTGGCCGACCAGGGGTCATCGGGCCAGGGATGCTTCGGATATCTCCCCTTGAGCTGCTTCTTCACCTCCGGATAGGTGCGTTCCCAGAAACTGCGCAGGTCCCGGGTCACCTGCACCGGCTTGCCGCCGGGCGAGAGCAGGTGCAGGGTCAGGGCGATGCGGCCGCGGGCAATGCGCGGGGTTTCGGCCAGGCCGAACAGTTCCTGCAACTTGACCGCCAGCACCGGCGCCTCGCCGGCATAATCGATGCGCCGCTCCAGGCCGCTCGGCACGCGCACGGCGAGCGGCGCCTCCTGTTCCAGGGCGCGGCGCGCCGCTGGATCGAGACGTGCCGCCAGGGCGCCGGAAAGTTCGCCTGGCTGCAAGGCATCCAGGCGACGCTTGCCGGCCAGCTGGGGCGCCAGCCAGTCTTCCAGGCTGGCCAGCAGCGCTGCATCGGACATGTCGGGCAGGCCAAGCTCGGGGCAACTACGGCCCAACAGGGCGATGCGCGCACGCAAGGCGCGCGCGGCCTCGCTCCAGGGCAAGGCGTCAAGGCCCAGCGCACGCACGCCGGCAAGCAGCAAGGGCAGCGCTTCATCGAAGCGCACCGGCACGCTGCGTTGATCGAGCACGATGGCGTCGAAGGCCTGCAACTCCACGGCTTCCACGGCGCGCTTGTCGGGGTCCCAACGCACGCGGCGCTCACCTCGGAAGCGCGCGGGGAACGCCGTTTCCAGTACCGCCGGGTCGAACGGCACGCCCGCCAGCACCCGGCTGTCGCGGTCCTGCGCGCGCAGATCGGTGATGACCAGCCACGGCTCGCCATACAGGCCACTGTCCTCGGCCAGACGTGCGCCACGGCCGTTGGCGAGGGTGTAGCGGTGCGGATCACCGGCATCCTGGCGGGCGATCCGATCAGGAAAGGCGTGAACCAGCAGATCACCGGCGGCCGTGGGCGAGACCTGCGCCGCAGTTGCGCCGTTTGCGGCGCCCGCGCGCCGATACCAGGCGCGAGCGGCCTGGTCGATGGCTGCCAATGTCGCGGCGTTGGTGGCCCGCGCCTGACCCGGCCTGCCGCCTGCCTGGCGCCAGGCATGCAGCGCCTGCAGGCGCAGGCGAAAATCGTCGCTGCGGCCGGCGTCGCCGTGCAGCGGATTGCGCGCTTCGAGGAGGGCGGCAAGATCGCAGGCAAGGTGGCGCTGGCCGGGCGGCGCGCGCAGCACGGCATTGGCGAGACGCGGCGCGGCGCCCAGGGCGAGCATGCGCCGACCGATGGCGCTGATGCGGCCGTCATCCTCCAGCGCGCCGAGCGCAAGCAGCAATTCGCGCGCCTGTGCCAACGCGCCGCGTGGCGGCGCATCCAGCCAGGGCAGGGCATCCGAGCCCCAGGCGGCGAGTTCGAGCGCCAGCCCGGACAGTTCCACCTGGGCGATCTCGGGCCGACGCGCCGCTTCCAGTCGAAGACTGGCTGGCCACAGGCGCCAGCAGGTTCCCGGACCGGTGCGCCCGGCGCGGCCGGCGCGCTGGTCGGCCGAGGCCTGGGACACCCTGACCGCATCGAGACGGGTGAAGCCGGAATTCGGATCGAAGCGCGGCTCGCGGGCATGGCCAAGGTCCACCACGGCGGTGACGGCAGGCAGGGTCAGGCTGGATTCGGCAACGTTGGTGGCCAGCACGATGCGGCGCACGCCGACCGGCGGCGGGCTGAGCGCAGCCTGCTGGCCGGCCAGCGTGAGTTCGCCATGCAGGGGCAGCACCTGCAGCGTGGCGTCCGGCGTGCGCAGGGCCTCGAGCGCGGCGGCGGCGCGTGCGATCTCGCGCTTGCCGGGCAGGAACGCGAGCACGTCACCGGTCGTTTCGGCGAGTGCGGCCTCGACCGCGCGGCGCAGGTGGAACGGCCAGCCGCGTTCGGGAAAGACTTCGCCCGCGCGTGCCGGCGGGTGCACGATAGCCACCGGGAAGCTGCGCCCGGCACTGCTGATGCGCGGCGCATCCAGCCAGCGCGCAATGCGTGCGCCATCGAGCGTGGCCGACATGACCAGCACGCGCAGGTCCGGACGCAGGCTGGCCTGCACGTCGAGCGCCAACGCCGCGCCGAGGTCGGCGTGCAGATGGCGTTCGTGGAATTCGTCGAACAGGATCGCGCCGACCGCCGGCAGTTCCGGATCGTCCTGCAACAGGCGGGTGAGGATGCCCTCGGTGATGATCTCGATGCGCGTGGCGGCCGATACCCTGGCCTCGAAGCGGATCCGGTAGCCGACCGTGGCACCCAGCGCTTCGCCCAACTGCGCCGCCATGAAGCCGGCTGCGGAGCGTGCCGCGATGCGCCGCGGTTCCAGCACCAGCAGCTTGCGCCCGGCCAGCCACGGGGCATCGAGCAGGGCAAGCGGCACGCGGGTCGTCTTGCCGGCGCCGGGCGGCGCCTCGAGCACGGCGCGTGGATGCGCGCGCAGGCTCGCCAGCAGCTCGGGCAGCACCGCATCGACCGGCGCAGGGGGAAGGTTCGTCATCCGCCCCATCCTAGCGCGGGCGCGCGCCCGCGGGCGTGTGGTTCGGGCAAGGCCGCAGGCCGGCTCGGGACTATCTGGCGATCAAGCCACGCCGCATCGCCTCCAGCGCCGCCTCGGCGCGCGAACCCACGGCAAGCTTGCGATACACATCCTTGAGATACCCGGCCACGGTGTGGCGCGACAGCCCGAGCAGGCCGGCCACCTCGGCCACGCTCAGGCCCTTGGCGATCAGCCCCAGCACTTCGGTTTCGCGCGGGGTGAGGGGCGCTGCGCCGGCCGGCTCCGGCTGGAAGTGGCGCAGCAGGCGACGTGCGATCGAGGGGGACAGGGGTGGCTGGCCATTGGCGATGCCGGTCAGGAGCTCGGCCAGCGCTTCGGGCGACTGGTCCTTGAGCACATAGCCCTGGGCGCCGGCGCGCAGGGCCGGGAACAGGTGGGCGTCGTCGTCGAACACCGTGGCGACAATGCACAGGGTGCCGCGCGGCTGCAGGAACTCGATCAGTTCTTCGCCCGAGCCATCCGGCAGGCCAAGGTCGATCAGCGCCAGCGCAGGCGGGGGATCACTGGCGGCGCGCGCGCTGCGCAGGTCCGCAGCCAGCACCAGCTCGCTGCCGGGAAAGGCGAGAGTGACTGCGCGGGCCAGCCAATCGCGGCTGGAGGCCAGGTCATCGACGATGAGCACCGCTCCGGCAGTGCTCACGCAGGCGCCTGCAAGGGCATCGTCAACAGCACCTTGGTGCCGCCCGCGGTACCGGTCTTCCAGTCGATGACGCCTTCCAGTTCCGCGGCGCGCGCGCGCATGCCGCGCAGGCCCTGGCCGCTGGCCGGGGCATCGGCGCCGGCACCACTGCCATCATCGGTGAGCTCCAGGCACAGGCGTCCCTGACTGGCCCGCGCGCGAATGCGCAGGCGGCGCGCGCGGGCGTGGCGGATGACGTTGCTGACCGCCTCGCGCACGATGCGCTGCAGGTGCAGGGCGTGGCCGCTGTCGAGCATCGGGTCGGGCAGGTCCTCGCCAACCTGCCAGTCCAGCGCGATCCCGGCATCCGCGAGGCGCTCGCCGATTTCGGCCCGGATGTCCACCAGGACATCGCCCAGCCGTCCGGGCGTGCCGCGCGCGCGCGTGACCACCCGGCGCAGGTCGCGCAGCAGGGCCCGCGCGAGCTCGGCCTGGCGGGGATTTTCGGCCGCGTGCACGAGACCGAGCAGGCGTGCGCCCAGGTCATCATGCAGGTCGGCATGGATGCGCTCGCGCTCCTCGGCGGCGGCCTGCGCCGCCGCAAGCTTCGCACCCGCGGCCAGGCGCCGCACCGCCAGCGCACGTTCCTCACGCAGCAGGCGGCGCAGGCGCCAGGCCCAGGCCCAGGCCAGCGCCGCCAGCGCCAGCGCCAGCGCCGCCATGAGCCAGGCAGTGGTCACCTTGCACCATTGCGGCAGGGGCACCCCATGGCGCAGCGCGGCTGCAAGCCATCGGTCTGCCAGCAATGAGCGGTGTCGGCCATGGTCGTCCCGGGGGTGCGCAGCTGCAGCCATCCTGCCACAGCCGGACGCCCCGGCGCACCCGCCCGGTGATCCGCTCACCAGCAAATGAAAAGCCCCGACACGCCAGGCGGGCCGGGGCTTCCGGTGGCAACACGCACTCAGGCCGCGCTGCCGATCTACATGCGCGCTACTCGCAGACCATGCCGTTGGCGCTGAAGATGCGCTCGTAGGACGTCAGGCCGCTGAAGCTCGGCACGTCGCCCGGCAGGTTGGCATCGGGCGTGTAGGTCACCTGCAGCTCGCCGCAGCTTGCCATCACGAACTTCGCCTTGCCCCAGTGGAACATCTGGAAGCCGCCACCCGCCTGGTGGTTGCCCAGATAATAGACATCCGGCGTCAGGCTGGTGGTGCCGCTGGCCGGCGAATCGAACGCGGCCGAGCCGATCAGCCAGATCGGTGCGCCGCCGGCGTCCTGGGTGAGCAGGTCGAAGATCAGCATGCGCCGGTTGGGATTCGCCGAGTCGTAGCCTTCGGCCACCTGCACCAGCAGACCTTCGTCGAACTCGAAGTTCTGCCACTGGGCCGCGGCATAGCCATCCAGGGGCAGGGCGGCAAAGGCGTCCGGGTAGGTGCTTTCGCTCGGATTGTAGGCAGGGATGGCCAGATCCAACGGCGCCACGTTGTTCAGCAGCGGGTTGATGCGCAGGGTGAAGGCGTCGCTGTAGGTGAAGTAGCCCGCATCCACGTAGGGATAGTTCTCGAGCACGAAGGTGGTGCTGTCGTACATCGGCGTGCCATAGGGCATCTCGGCGATCACCGTGTTCGGCTCCGTGGCGACGCGGATCAGCGTCTTGGGATCGGTGCCAAAATCCGTGATGCTGCCCTGGGCGGCCTGGATCAGCGGCAGGTAAGGCCACTTGCTGTGATCGCCTTCGGCAGCCTGGCTGCGGTCGATGCGCATCAGGGTCAGCGCGTTGAAGGCACCCGTCGGGTTGTAGGGCAGGGCCGCGCCGCTGCTGCTGCAGGCCAGGCGCCAGACCGTGATGGTCGCGGTTTCCGTGTAGGCCTGGCCGCTGCTGGTCCGCGCGAACAGCGGCACGTTGCCCGACCAGATCGTGCCGCTGGCCTTGTCCGGCAACGGATCGGCAGCGCAGCTGGGCGGGTAGGCGCGGAAGCCATTGGCCATCGGGGTGCCGGGATAGGTCGCGTTCCCCATCACCTTCGGCGCGAGCACGCCGACGCTGCCCGGCGCGGCAGCGCGCAGGGGCGTGAGCTGCAGGCGCTTGGCCGAAGCCTGTTCATGCCAGGTCGTCTCGGCGGGCGAGAGTTCATTGGGCACGGCCGCCAGCGCGGGCAAGGCGAACGCAGCACCCGCGAGCAGCGCGGCGGTAAAATACACGGACAGTTTCATCAGGGGGTCCCCATCGGCAAGTGCGGGCGAGCATCGCCGGCTCGGCGTGAATTCCTTGTGAACACACGGCCGCACGGCGAAGTCCAAGCTTCGCATGATCGCGGTTCCGATGCCTTCAGTGCAAACGGGAGCAGGACGCAGGCATGCAACTCATCGACATCGGTGCCAACCTCACCCATGAATCCTTCCGTGCGGATTTCGACGCCGTGCTGGCGCGCGCGCGCGCCAGTGGCGTGGCCGAGCTGGTGGTCACCGGCGCCAGTGCGGCGGGAAGTCGCGCCGCCCGGGCCCTGGCGCAGGCCCATCCGGGCTTCCTGCATGCCACCGCCGGCGTGCATCCGCACCATGCGCATGATTACGATGACGCCACCGATGCGCTGCTGCGCGAGCTCATCGCCACGCCCGAGGTGAAGGCGGTCGGCGAAACCGGGCTCGACTACTACCGCAACTATGCGTCGCATGCGGCGCAGATCGCCGCCTTCGAGCGCCAGCTTGCCATCGCCGTCGATACCGGCAAGCCGCTGTTCCTGCACCAGCGTGACGCCCATGCCGACTTCATCGCCTGCATGGACAATCTGGCCGGACGCATCGGCCGGGCGGTGGTGCACTGCTTCACCGGCTCGCGCGCCGAGCTGGAAGCCTACCTGGCGCGCGACTGGTTCATCGGCATCACCGGCTGGATCTGCGACGAACGCCGCGGCCACCACCTGCGCGACCTGGTGGCGGCGATTCCGGCCGGGCGCCTGATGATCGAGACCGATTCCCCCTACCTGCTGCCGCGCGACCTGGTCCCCAAGCCTGCGCACCGGCGCAACGAGCCGATGTACCTCGCCCATGTCTGTGCCGCGGTCGCCGCGGCGCGCGGGGAGGACCTCGCCGAGGTGGCGGCCGTCACGACTGCCAACGCGCGGATGTTTTTCGACCTGTAGCCCACGGCCGGCGCAGCCTCGCCGGCAGGCTGCCCATCAGCCGCCCAGCCGCCGCTCCTTTCGGCACGCCAGGCTCAATCCTCGCTGGAATCGCGAGCCTTCCTCCAGGCTCAAACCTCGTTGGACAGGATTCCCGCTGGACGCGGCGCGGGCCGCGCGGGCAAGATGTAAGGTTCCCCTGCATTTCCCGTCGTGATGGATCGCTCGACTTTTCGCCAGCTGCTTTCACGCCATATCGGCTCGCTGCTGGATCAGCACACGCTTCTCAAGGGCGCCGGCTACCACGCGCAGGGACGCGTGCTGCAGCGGCGTTTCTCCACTGACACGCAGGCCGGCTACCTCATCGGTGAGGTCAAGGGCCAGGCGCGGACGCCCTATGAAACCGGCATCCGCGTGCTCACCGCCGGCAAGGCCGACGTGCAGCTGGACAGCTTCTGCACCTGCCCGGTCCAGTACCAGTGCAAGCATGTGGCCGCATTGCTGCTGGCCGAACTGCGCGACGGCCCGAGCGAGGCTGCGGCCCCCTCGGCCGACGCCCGCCTGGCGGCCTGGAAAGCCTGGCTGGAGGGCCTGAAGTCGCAGGCACCGGCACCTGCACCGAGCCGGCCCGAGCGGATCTGCGGCATCGTGCTGCGCCGCACGGATGAGGGCGTACTGCCGGGCCTGCGCGCTCAACCCACCTGGTTCCGCCCCGGCAAGCGCGGTGGTCTGGTCGCACCGCAGGCCATGCAGCGCAGCGCTACCGACCCGGCACCCTGGTTCGACCTGGAGGCCGCTGCGTTCCAGCTGGTGGCGAGTGTGCGCATGTGCGCGCCGACCCCGGGCGAGGTGCCTGGAGAGTGGTTCGCGCTGCGCGACGCGGGTGGGGGCGCCTTGCTGGAGCGGCTCATCGAAGGCCTGCCGTGCTTCCATGACAAGCCCGCCACCGGCCGCCTCGGCATCGGCCCCACGCGGGCCTTGCGCATCGGCTGGCAACAGCACGAGGACGGCAGCCAGCAACTGACTCTCAGCGTCGATGGCGCGTCACGCGAAGCCTGGCTGTTGCGCGTGGATGGACTCTGGTACCTGGACCCGGGCGTGCCCGAGCTGGGCCGGGTGGATGGCGAGGTGCGCCTGGCCGAAGCCGTCCTGCGCGCGCCGCGCCTGCTGCCCGAGCAGGTGCCGCTGCTGCAGGCGCGCTGGCAGGACACGCCCCTGCTGGCGGCGCTGCCGGCACCGGTCGGCACGGGCCAGATCGAGCGACGCGAGGTGGCGCCCGTGCCGGTGGTGTCGCTGCGCGCGGTGCCCACGCGCGAGTGGCGCAGCGCCGAAGCGGAGATCGGCGCGGTGCGCCTGGCCTTCGATTACGGCGACGTGCGCCTGCCGGCCACCGCCACCGCCCCGGTCGAGCGGCGGCGCAGCGGCGAGCGCATCATCGAGGTGATGCGCCAGCGCGGCGGTGAACAGGCAGCGTTCGAGCGCCTGGAGGAACTCGGACTGGAACCGGCGGAACTGTTCGACCTGAGCGTGGTGGAATCCGGTGCGCTGGGCGAGGATGACTATGTGCTCGAACGCGGCCGCGGCCAGCTTGCCGGGGTCGGCCCAGTGTTTGCGCTGGCGCCCCGCCTGCGCGACCTGGGCTTTCGCCTCGAATCGGCCGATGGTTTCCCCTTCGACCTGCTTGCCGCGCCCGGCGAGGACGCCTGGCATGCCGAAGTGGCGGAGGAATCCGGCAGCCCATGGTTCGACCTGCGCCTGGGGATCGACCTGGATGGCGAGCGCATCGACCTGCTGCCCCTGCTGCATCAGGCGTTCGCCGACGAATCCTTCCCCCTGCACCCGCGCAAGGGCGAGGCGCAAGACGCGACTTGGCTGGTGGCGCTCGATGAACGCCGGCGCATCCCCTTGCCGCTGGCGAAGCTGCGCGCGCTGATCGCGCCACTGGTCGAGTGGCTGCAGACGCCGCCCCGGTTGCATCAGGGCGCGCTGCGGCTGCGCCGTGCGCAGGCCGACGTGGTCGAACAACTGGCCAGCGGCGTGGCCATGCCTTGGCGCGGCGGCGAGCGCCTGCGTGCCGAGTACCAGCGCCTGTGCGCACCCCGTGAGCCGGCCCACGAACCGCCGGGATTCGGCACCACCCTGCGCGGCTACCAGCGCGATGGCCTGGCCTGGCTCGGCTTCCTGGCCGATGCCGGGCTGGGCGGCATCCTGGCCGACGACATGGGCCTGGGCAAGACCGTCCAGGTGCTGGCCCACCTGGTGGCGGAACAGCAGCGTGGGCGGCTCGATCGGCCGGCCCTGGTGATCGCCCCGACCAGCCTGGTCGGCAACTGGCAGGCCGAAACGGCGCGCTTCGCGCCCATGCTCAAGTCACTGGTGGTGCACGGCCCCGAGCGTGGCGGCCTGCACGCGGAGATTCCACAGTACGACCTGGTCATCACCACCTACCCGCTGCTGCTGCGCGATCGCGCGGCACTGGTGGCGCACCGCTATTCGGTACTGGTGCTGGACGAGGCCCAGGCGATCAAGAACGCGCGCGCCAAGGTGGCGAAGATCGTGCGCGAGCTGGACGCGCGCCAACGCCTGGCCATGACCGGCACGCCGCTGGAGAACCACCTCGGCGAACTGTGGGCCGAGCTGGACGCGGTCGAGCCGGGGCTGCTCGGCGACGAGCGCCACTTCAACCGCTTCTTCCGCACGCCGATCGAGAAGCGCAACAGCGCGAGCCAGCGCGAACGGCTCAAGCGCCGCATCGCGCCGCTGATCCTGCGCCGACGCAAGGAAGACGTGCTCGCCGAGCTTCCGCCCAAGACCGAAATCATCCGCCACATCGAGCTGGAAGGCGATCAGCGCGCGCTGTATGAAACCCTGCGCCTGGCCCAGCACGAGCGCGTGCTGGCCGAGGTGAAGAAGCGTGGTCTCGCGCAGAGCGGCATCATCGTGCTCGATGCCCTGCTGAAGCTCCGCCAGGCCTGCTGCGATCCGCGCCTGGTGAAGCTGGCCGGCGCGCGGCAGGTGCAGGAATCGGCCAAGCTCGACTATCTCATGGAACTGCTCGACAGCCTGGTCGAGGAAGGCCGGCGCGTGCTGGTCTTCAGCCAGTTCACCGAGATGCTCGCGCTGATCGCCACGGCACTGGATGAGCGCGGCCTGGCCTGGCAGCGCCTGACCGGCGACACACCGGGCACGCAGCGCAGCGCCCTGGTCGAGCGTTTCCAGGCCGGCGAGGTACCGCTGTTCCTGATCAGCCTCAAGGCCGGGGGCGTGGGCCTGAACCTCACCGCCGCCGACACCGTGGTGCACTACGACCCGTGGTGGAACCCGGCGGTGGAGGCCCAGGCCACCGACCGTGCGCATCGCATCGGCCAGGACAAGCCGGTGTTCGTGTACAAGCTGATTTGCGCCGGCACCGTGGAGGAAAAGATCCAGGCCCTGCAATTGCGCAAGGCGGAACTGGCCGAGGCGGTGCTGGACGGCGGCAGCAGCCAGTCGGCACGTTTCGAGGAAGGCGACCTCGCCGAACTGTTCGCACCGCTGGCCTGAGCCGCGCCCGGTGCCCGGCGCCCATCACGGCGCCGCGCCAGCACCCTGCGGCGCAAGGGCCGGCCCGCGATCGGCCATGCGGCAGGCCGCGCCGGCTACGGTTGCGCCGGCTCCTGCATCACGGCCTTCAGCTTTTCATCGTCCAGGTATTTCGTGTAGGTCGCGATCGAAGCGGCCACCGCGGGATGCGACATGAGCTCGACCATGGCCAGCTCGCCCAGCGAACCGAACGCGCCCTCCAGAGCGCTGGCGCCGTCTTCACGCATCGCGCGCGCCGTCTGCGCCGGGCAATCCTCGCTCAGCAGGCGCGTGACCAGGGTCGCCATCTCGCGGTCGGCGGCGTCGCGCGCGGCGGCGCTGACGCTTGCCACATCCTTCAGCGTGGGGTGCGTGGACATCGCCACGAACACCCAGCGCGCCAGCATCTTGCGGTCCCTGCCGCTGGTTTCATCGGCAAGACAGGTGCCCAGGACTTCGGTCGCCGTGGCAGCCGCGACCCGGGCCGGCAGGCCTGCGGCGAGTGCGCCGGCGAGTGCCAGCAGCAGCGCGAATCCATGCATCATGTTTCCCCCCCTGTTCATCAATGCTCGACCCTGTCCACGCCGGCCAGGGCCAGGTACCGGAAGCGCCCGTCGCCGGACAGCGCGCGGCCGCGTCGCAACGCCAGGGACCCGCGCCACAAGGGTCCGGCGTACACGCAGGTGTGAAACTCACCGCGTTCACCGCAAGGATCGCACGAAGCCGGCAGGGCCTGCAGCAACGCGGCATCGAACTCGCGTCCGCAGAAGCGGGCATCCAGCCTCGTGGTATCGACAGCGCACAGCACGGCGCGCCAGCCGTCGGAAATGAAACGGCGCGCCAGCGCGCCGGTGTCTTCGCCCCACAGGGGAAACAGGCCCTGCCAGCCGCAGCGCGCCAGCAACGCCTCGCGCCAGGCGCGCACATCGGCCAGGAACAGGTCGCCGAACACGAGCGTGGCCAGGCCCGGGTACCGCGCGGCGGCGGCGGCCAGCGCTGCGCCCAGGCGTGCTTCATAAAGCGCGTTGGGCGCGGCGTCCGGCAGGCTCACTTCGAACAGCGGCAGGCCGAGCGCCTGTGCCTGGGCCACGATGACTGCGCGCGCCAGTCCATGCGCGCTGACGCGCCCTGCAGGTGTCAAGGTGGTGAGCAGGCCCACCACGTGCCAGCGCGGATCGCTGCGCACCCGCGCGAGCGCCATGGCCGCATCCTTGCCGCCGCTCCAGGACACCAGCACCGGCGTGCTCACCGGCGCTGCCAGAGCCGCAGGCGATTGTTGGCCGGCAGCGCGCAGTCCTCGCTCAACACGAAGCCGGCCGCCTGCGCCAGCGCATCGACCGCGCGGTCGTCGCGGATGCCCATGTGCGGCGCGCGCGCCCTGAGCTGCGCATCGAAGGCGGCGTTGCTGTCGCTGGTGAAGCGCCCGGACCGGTTGAACGGGCCGTAGATCGCCAGCTTCGCGTCGCCTGTGGTCACTGCCGGCAGGGCGGCGAACAGCGCCTCGACCTGCGCCCAGGACATGATGTGCAGGGTGTTGGCGCTGAATACGGCATCGAAGGGGCCGCTCGGCCAGGGGCCGGCCACGTCGAGGGCGAGCGGCGGCGGCGTGTTGGCAAGGCCGGCCGCGTCCAGCCAGGCACGGATGCCGGGCAGGCTGGGCGCGCGGTCGCTGGCCTGCCAGGTGAGCGCGGGCAGCGCGGCGGCAAAGTGCACGGCGTGCTGGCCGGTACCGCTGCCGATCTCGAGCACGTGCCGGCGATCGGCAAGGAACACCTGCAGTACCTCGAGGATGGGACCGCGATTGCGTTCGCACGCGGGGGCAAAGGGCTTTTCCTGCATGCGCCCAGTCTGCCGCAACGGCACGCATCGTGCGATCCTGCAGCGGTTGCCGCTGCCGGCGTACCGCGCCCCGATGCTCAACCGCCTCTGGCTTGGCTTTTTCCTCACCGCCGCCGTGGCCGCGCTGGCGCAATGGCTGGTGGCCGGCAATGCCGGCGTGTTTGCGGCCATGGTGGCGAGCCTGTTCGACATGGCCAGGCTGTCGGTCGAGGTGATGATCGTGCTGTTCGGCACGTTGGCGTTGTGGCTGGGCTTCCTGCGCATTGCCGAGCGCGCCGGACTGGTGGCGCTGCTCGCCCGCGCGCTCGGGCCGCTGTTCGCGCGGCTGATGCCGGAAGTGCCCCGCGGGCATCCGGCCATCGGCCTGATCACGCTCAACTTCGCGGCCAACGGGCTGGGCCTGGACAATGCCGCCACGCCGATCGGCCTGCGCGCGATGCGCGAGCTGCAGACCCTCAATCCGCACGGCAACACCGCCAGCAATGCGCAGATCCTGTTCCTGGTGTTGAACGCGTCCTCGCTCACCTTGCTGCCGGTGTCGATCTTCATGTACCGCGTGCAACAGGGCGCGAGCGATCCGACCCTGGTGTTCGTACCGATCCTGCTCGCCACCAGCGCCTCGACGCTGACCGGACTGCTGAGCGTGGCCTTCATGCAGAAGCTGCGCCTGCACGACCCGGTGGTACTGGCCTGGCTCGGCACGGCCGCGCTGCTGCTGGGCGGCTTCATCGCCGTGCTTTCCAGCCTCTCCGCGGTCGCCCTGGCGGCGCTGTCCTCGCTGCTCGGCAACCTGGTGCTGTTTGCCATCATCCTCCTCTTCCTGCTGGCCGGCGCGTGGCGGCGGGTGCCGGTGTACGAAGCCTTCATCGAAGGCGCCAAGCAGGGATTTGTCGTGGCCCGCGACCTGCTGCCGTACCTGGTGGCCATGCTGTGCGCGGTGGGCGTGCTGCGCGCCTCCGGCGTGCTCGACCTGGCGCTGGATGGCATCCGCTGGAGCGTCGAGGCGTTCGGCTGGGACACGCGTTTCGTCGATGCCCTGCCGACCGCCCTGGTGAAGCCCTTTTCCGGCAGCGCCGCGCGCGCCATGCTGATCGAGACCATGCAGACCCACGGCGCGGACAGCTTCCCGGCGCTGCTGGCGGCGACCATGCAGGGCAGCACGGAGACGACCTTCTACGTGCTGGCGGTGTATTTCGGTGCGGTGGGCGTACAGCGTGCGCGCCACGCGGTCGGCTGCGCCTTGCTGGCGGACCTGGCCGGCGTGCTGGCCTCGATTGCGGTGTGCTACTGGTTCTTCGCCTGACGCCAGCGCCGTCCTTCCGATCCAGCCCGGTGACTTCACCGGCGCGCCAGGGCTCGCCGGCGGCTTCCGCCACCCCGACATGCGCGGATTTCCTACAGGCCGGCGCAGCAAAGTACGGCAGACCCGCCGGGCGGGCGGCTGCACACTGCGGCCATGAACACGGCACGGACGCACCAATGATCCTCGGCGGAGCCTGGCTGCTTGCCACAGCGCTCGCGGCCACGCCTGCCTGCCCGGACTGGGACGCCGGGCGCGCGGGTCGGGAACTGGCTGCCCTGGAGCGCCAGCTGCAGCGCTGGGACCTGGCCTATCACCGCGACGGCCGGTCGCTGGTGGACGACGCGATCTATGACGCGGCGCGAGCGCGACAGGCACGCTGGCGCGCGTGCTTCTCCGTCCCGCCAACGCGCGCCGCGGATGCCTTGCGCGGAGCGCGCGGAAGCACGCCTGCGCCCGTCGTACAGACGGGACTGGCCAAGCTGGCGGACGCGGACGCGGTGGCCGCGTGGATGGCCGCGCGGGACAACACCGACCTGTGGCTGCAACCCAAGGCCGACGGGGTCGCCGTGACCTTGCTGTATGTCGACGGTGCGTTGCGCCAGGCAGTCAGTCGCGGCGATGGTGAACGCGGCAGTGACTGGACCGCGCGCCTGGCCCACGTCCGCGCGGTACCCAGGCAGCTGCCGGGCGCGCCGGCTCGCGTCGTATTGCAGGGCGAGCTGGTGTGGCAGCTGCCTGGTCACGTGCAGGTCAGTGCGGGCGGGGCCGGGGCGCGGGCCGCGGTGGCCGGCGCACTCGCGCGTACGTCACTCGATGAGGACACTGCCGGGCGCATCGGCCTGTTCGTCTGGGACTGGCCGGACGGGCCGGCGCAGATGCCGGCGCGACTGGCCGGACTGCGCGCGTTTGGCCTTGCCGACGCGGCGGCGTGGAGCGTGCCGGTCAACGACGTCGCCGAGGTGGCCGAGTGGCGCGACCACTGGTACCGCTCGCCGATGCCCTTCGCCACCGACGGCGTGGTGCTGCGCCAGGGGCGACGCCCGCCAGCGCAAGACTGGAGCGCGCGACCGCCGGATTGGGCGGCGGCGTGGAAGTACGCGCCGATCCGCACGCTGGCGCGGGTCGCCGCGGTCGAGTTCAGGATCGGGCGCACCGGACGCGTGACGCCGGTGCTGGAACTCGATCCGGTGCGCCTGGATGATCGGCGCGTGCGCCGCGTTAGCCTTGGTTCGCTGGCGCGCTGGGCCGAACACGACGTGCGTCCGGGGGATGACATCGTGCTGGCGCTCGCCGGTCTGGCGATTCCGCGCTTCGAGGGCGTGGCGCTGCGTGCGCCGCAGCGCGTAGCCGTGCAGCCGCCGGATCCGGATCACCACGACGCCCTGTCCTGCTGGCATCCGCAGGCGAATTGCCGGGCACAATTCCTGGCGCGACTGGAATGGCTGGGCGGAAAGCACGGGCTGGCGCTGGAAGGCGTCGGCCACGCCACCTGGCAGCGCCTGATCGATGCCGGCCTGCTGGATGGCCTGGTGGATTGGCTGGCCCTGGATGCCGACACGTTGATACGCGCCGACCTGTCAGCGGAGCGCGCCGGACAGCTGGCCGCCGGCTTTGCTGCGGCAGGCCGGGAGTCGTTCCCGACCTGGCTGCGCGCGCTCGGCGCGCCGGGTGCAGCGGCGAGCGACTGGGACAGCTATCGCACCAGCAGCCAGGCAGCCGCACGCCGCTTCGCCGCGCATCCCGAGGTTCAGGCCGTGGCGCAACGCCTGCGCATGGCCGGCGTGAGTGGATTCTGAACGCTGGCGGCCCGGCAATGGTCGCCGCGAAACGGGTGATTCTGGTAGCGTGGCGAGCGTGATGGTTCGCGAGCCGGAGGTCTCAAGATGACACGCTGGATCCTGTTGCTGGTCGGCCTGGCCGGCCTGGTGCTGGTGTTCGCCGGCCCGACCGGAACCTGGGTCGGAATCGGTCTGCTGCTCGGCCTGGTCGGCCTGGTCGGCTTCGTGCTGGCGCTTGCCGCGGCGCGCATCGAAGCCGGCGCGCGGCCCGACTCGGCGATGGCCACGCCCGAGGAACTCGTGCAGCTTGGCCGGCGGGCGCGTGGCCAGGCCGGGCACAGCGGACCGCCGGGCACCCCGGCGACGCGCGAAGAGCGGACGCCCGGCAGCCACTGAACACGGCATGGGCGGATGTGCCGCGCGCTGCGCATCCGCACCGGAAGGCGAGCCAACGCGGCGATGGTGCGTTACCAGCGCGCCTCAACGTGCCGGCGGCGTCCAGCGCCCGGGGATGCGCTCAGCCAACACAAGCTCGGCCTGGAGCGGCTGGCCATCGCGCTGGAAATCGATGCGCAGGCGAACGCGGCGGGCGGCATGTGGCATTGAGCTGGGTGCTGGCGCCGGACGCGCAGCCCGTCCGGCGTCGCGCGCGGCGGCCGACCGGGCGCTGAACACGCGCCGGCGAAGTCGCGGGCTCAGTCGCTACACTGTGCAGACCCCCGGGAGAATGCCATGGATCCAACCGATGATCGCGAAGTGAGCCAGCAGGAGGCCGAAGCGGCCGTGCGCACGCTGTTGCGCTGGGCCGGCGACGACCCGGCCCGCGAGGGCCTGCGCGACACGCCGGCGCGCGTGGTGCGCGCCTATCGCGACTGGTTTTCCGGCTATGCCACGGACCCCAAGGATTACCTCGCGCGCACCTTCGAGGAAGTGTGCGGCTACGACGAGCTGATCGTGCTGCGCGGGATCCCGTTCGAGTCGCATTGCGAGCACCACATGGCGCCGATCATCGGCCGCGCGCACGTCGGCTACCTGCCAAGCGACAAGGTGGTTGGCATCTCCAAGCTGGCGCGCGTGGTGGACAGCTTCGCGCGCCGCTTCCAGGTGCAGGAAAAGTTCACCGCGCAGATCGCCCACTGCATCGACGAGGTGCTCAAGCCCCGCGGCGTGGGCGTGGTGGTGGACGCCAGCCACCAGTGCATGACCACGCGCGGCGTACACAAGCGCGGCGTGTCGATGGTGACCAGCCAGATGCTCGGCAGCTTCCGCAAGGATGCGCGCACGCGCGCCGAATTCCTGCGCTTCATCGATATCGACAACCACCACTGAGCGCCGGACGTCGCCCGCAGGCGACGCCGCTGCCACACTGCCGCGCGCGATGCGCTATCGTGCGCGCCGGCTGCCCCACCGGAACGCCCGTGCACGTACCGCATCCGCCGCGCCGCGCTGCGCTGGTCTTCATCTTCGTCACCGTGCTGCTGGACATGCTCTCGTTCGGCATCATCATCCCGGTGCTGCCGCACCTGATCATCGAGCTGGTCGGCGGCAGCATCGCCGCGGCGGCGGTGTGGGTGAGTGCGTTCGGCACCGTGTTCATGCTCATGCAATTCGTGTTCTCGCCGGTGCAGGGTGCCCTCTCGGACCGCTTCGGCCGGCGCACGGTGATCCTGATCTCGAGCTTTGGCCTCGGGCTCGACTTCCTGGTCATGGCGCTGGCGCCGGTGCTGTGGCTGCTGTTCGTCGGTCGCATCGCGTCGGGCATCTGCGCGGCGAGCTTCTCCACCGCCAATGCCTACATCGCCGATGTGACGCCGAAGGAAAGGCGCGCCGGCGCCTACGGCATGCTCGGCGCCGCCTTCGGCATCGGCTTCATCGTCGGCCCGGCACTCGGCGGCGCGCTTGGCCACCACGATATCCGCCTGCCGTTCTGGGTCGCCGCCGGGCTCTCCCTGGCCAACTTCTGCTACGGCTGGTTTGTGCTGCCCGAATCCCTGCCCAGGGAACGGCGCACGCCGCGCATCATCTGGCGGGAGGCCAATCCGCTCGGCGCGCTGGTGCTGCTGCGCCGCTACCCGCAGGTGTTCGGCCTCGCCGCGGTGTACTTCCTGATCGGCCTCGCACAGTACTCGCTCAATTCCACCTACGTGCTCTACACCGACTACCGCTATGGCTGGGGCCCGCAGGCGGTCGGCTACACGCTGGCGCTGGTCGGCCTGTGCGGCGGCCTGGTACAGGCGGTGCTGGTGCGCAAGATGGTGCCCCGCTTCGGCGAACGGCGCGTCATCATCGCCGGCCTGCTGCTCGCCACCGGCGGCTATCTGGTATTCGGACTCGCGCCGACCGCGATGCTGTTCATCGCCGGCATCCCGCTGCTGTGCCTGGGCGGCCTCGCCGCCCCACCGGCGCAGGCGCTGATGAGCCAGCAGGTCGATCCGCGCGAACAGGGCCGCCTGCAGGGGGCGCTGAGCAGCCTGGCCAGCCTCGCCGGGATCTTCGGCCCGGCACTCTTCGCCAACCTGTTTGCCCTGTTCATCAGCGACCACGCGCCCGCCGCAGTCCCGGGCATCGCCTTCCTGATCGCCGCGGTGCTGCTCGCCTTGGGCGCGTGGCTGGCGTGGCGGGTGACGGCAGGGCTTCCGGCGCATGCCCGTCCCGCCAAGGCACCCGCGTTGATGCCGGATGCCACGCTGGGCGGCGAGGTGGTGGTGCCGCTGGCCGAGACCGGCAATCGCGCCCCGGAGTAGGCGGCGATCGAGCCTGCGGCTTCAGTCAGCGCTCAAGGGCCGCGCCTGCCTGGCCCGGGTTCGAACCCGGGCAGGTGCTGCTCGAGCGCGGCGAAATCGCCCCACGGATGCGTTTTCAGGCTGCGCGCGCGGCGCAGTGTCCTGGCCAGATCGTAATCGGTCGAAGCCCTGGTGCGACCAAGTTCCTCCCAGCGCAGCGGCACGGCCACCGGAGCCCCCGCGCGCGCGCGCAGCGACCAGCTGGCGACGCTGGTGGCGCCACGCGCATTGCGCAGCCAGTCGATGAAGATGCGGCCTTCGCGCCTGGCCTTGCTCGCGGTGGCGAGGTAGCGCAGCGGCTGCTCAAGCGCCATGGCCTCGGCGAAGGCGGCGCAGAAGGCCTTGGCCTCGTCCCAGTCCGGGCCGGGGCGGATCGGCGCCACCACGTGCAGCCCCTTGCCGCCGGTAAGGCGCACGAAGCTCTCGAGACCGGCCTGCGCGAGACGGTCGCGCACCTCGCGTGCCGCCGCAATCATGGTCTTCCAGTCGATGCCCGGGGCCGGGTCCAGGTCGAACACCAGGAGGTCCGGCCGGTCCGGGGCGTCGATGTGCGCGCCCCACGGATGGAACTCGAGGGTATTCATCTGCACCAGCTCCAGCAGGCCCTGCGCGTCTTCGATGAAGACATAGTGGGCGCTGGCGCCGCCGGTCTCCTTGAGCGGGACCGAGCCAACCGTAGGGCCCAGCGCATCGGCGTGGTGCTTCTGGAAGAAGCACTGGCCACCGGCGCCGCCGGGGCAGCGGATCAGCGACAGCGGGCGGCGCGCGATCTCGGGCACGAGCCAGTCGGCAATGGCGCGGTAATAATCGGCGACGTCCTGCTTGGTGATGCCGGTGCCGGGGAAGACCACCCGCTCGGGATGGCTGATCGCGACGGCGACACGGCCGGATTTTTTTCCATGCTCGCGCGCGGCATCGGCCCGGCGGCGGGTGGTGGACGGGTGACGCATGCCAAGGTCCTCCGGATTCTTGTCCTCGCGGATGCGCTGGAAGCTCGGCTGGCGCAGCAGCCGTTCGCGCGTCCAGCCGCGGAAGGCGATTGCGATCACGAGCCCGGGGCGCACCCAATGCACGTCCGCGGCTCGCACGCGCGCGTCGGTCGGCAGCGCGACGATCGGCTCGTCGGTCGCCAGGCGCTGCAACTTTCCGGTGAGTCCGCGCAGCTGCGCGTCATCGAAGCCACTGCCGACGCGCCCGGCGTAGCGGAGCGCGCCGTCCTCGACGTCGGCCACCACCAGCGCGCCGAAGCCGTGCCGCGAGCCGCCGGGAGGAGTCCAGCCGACGACGATGAACTCGTCGGTGTGGGCGTTCTTGACCTTGTACCAGGTGGCGGCGCGTTCGCCGGCCCGGTAGCCCGACTCGACAGCCTTGCTGACGATGCCTTCCAGATGCTGCCGACGCGCGGCCTCGAAGACCTCCGCGCCGTGGCCGATGACGTGGCTGCTGTAGACCAGGTGCGGGTCGCCGGCAGCGGCGAGCAGGCCTTCCAGCAGGTCCTTGCGCTGGTGCAGCGGCACGTCGGCAAGGTTGACGCCGGCCAGCCCCGGCAGATCGAACAGCGCATAGCGGAGCGTGCCGGTGCGGCCCGCCTTCAGCGCCGCCTGCAGGCCGCCGAAATCGCTGCGGCCAGCCGCGTCGACGGCGATCAGCTCGCCGTCCAGGCGCGCACTGGCGACCGGCAGCGCCTCCAGGGCGGCAATGATTTCCGGCACCCGCGCGGTCCAGTCGAGGTCGTTGCGCGAGCGCAGCGTCGCCGTGCCCTGGTCGAGGCTGGCGAGCAGGCGGTAGCCATCCCACTTGCTCTCGTGCAGCCAGCCCTCGCCGGCCGGCGGGGCCTCCCGCGACTGGCAGAGCTGGGGCAGGAAGTTGCCCGGAAAGTCGCCCTGGCGCGCGCCCGCCAGCGCCAGAGCGCGCCGGCGCCAGGTGGCGTCCGCCTTGCGCGGCCTGCGCGCGGACGCCGCGCGGCGTTTTGCGCCCTTCGAGGCCGCGGCGGCGGAGGGGGTGGCACGCGCCCTGGGCGCGTTGGGTGCGGAGGCGGGCGGGCGGGGCGTTGAGCCGACCAGATCGTCTGCTTCGGCGTCGCGGGCCTCGGCGTCGCTGCGTTTCAGGAGCAGCCACTGCGGCTTGTCGCCCTCGAGGTGCGTGCGCACCAGCGTCCAGCGTCCGCGCAGCTTGTCGCCGAAGAGCTCGAAATCCAGATGCCCCTTGGCCAGTGCCGGGAGCGGCTCGGTCTCCGGCTGCCAGGTGCCCGCGTCGAAGATGTCGACATGGCCGGCGCCGTACTGCCCGGCCGGGATGTCGCCCGAAAAGCTGGCGTAGGCGAGCGGGTGGTCCTCGACCTCGACCGCCAGGCGCTTGTCGCCCGGGCGCAGCGAGGGCCCCTTGGGGACGGCCCAGCTCTTCAGCGCGCCATCGATCTCGAGGCGGAAGTCGTAATGGCGGCGGCGCGCGTGGTGCAGCTGGACGACGAAGAGCGGTGCCTTGCCGCGCCGCCTGGCTTCGCCGGCGTCCGGTTCCGGGGTTTCGTTGAAGCGACGTTTCCGGACGTACTCGCGCAGGGTCACGGGCCCTCCTCAGGCGCGCTTCTTGGCGGCCGTCTTCTTCGCGGCGGGCATGTCCGCGGGCTTCCTGGCGGGCGCCTTCTTCGCCGCCGCCTTGCGCGCGGACGCCTTCTTTGCCGACGCCTTGGGTTTCGCCTTGCCAGCCGGTTCCACCGGCACATCCTTCGTCGCCGCCTTGGCCGGCGTGCGCTGGCGCTTGTCGATGCTCTGCTTGAGGAGCGCCATGAAATCGACCACGTTGGTGGTGGCGTTTTCCGGCAGGTGGGCCTCCTCGACCGGCGCCGACACCACGCCGTGCTGCTGCAGGCGCTGCTCGATCACCTTGTGCAGACGATCGCGGAACTCGTCGCGGTACGCGTCGGGCTTCCACTCGCCGGCCATCGATTCGATCAGCTGCTCGGCCATCTCGAGCTCGCGCGGCGCGATGCGATAGGCTTCGAGGTCCTGGTCGGGCAGCTTGAAATCGGCCGGGTCGACCACCTCCTGCTGGTAGCGCAGCAGCAGCATCACCAGCGCGCTTTCCTGCGGCATCACCGCGGCAAGGCACTCGCGGGTGCGGATGACCACCCGCGCAATGCCGACCTTGCCGGTGCGGGCGAGCGTCTCGCGCAGCAGTACATAACCCTTCTCCGCCTTCTTGCCCGGCACCAGGATGTAGGGCTTATCGTAGTACACCGGGCTGATCGAGCCGGCATCGACGAAGGCCTCGATCTCCACCGCCTCGTGGCTTTCCGGCGCGGCCGCCTTGATGTCCTTC